>Ga0164292_10002745_pt1 | contig 14349 bp, 15 predicted proteins | sample GEODES117metaG_FD_111486 | JGI IMG/M metagenome (GOLD analysis project Ga0164292, IMG submission 111486) | Eutrophic lake water microbial communities from Lake Mendota, Wisconsin, USA - GEODES117 metaG | ecosystem: Environmental > Aquatic > Freshwater > Lake | place: USA: Lake Mendota... | reverse complement strand
TAGAGAATGTGTTAGTGTTGTTGGTTGTGGAGCCCACTAGATTAGAGAATGTGCCAGCGTTGTTGATGTTGCCGTAGTTGTTGATTAGTGTGCTGTTAATGATTTCGCCACTTGGGCCGACATTATAGAGTATGCCGCCGACGTCGTTGGTGATTGTGACGCTGTTATATATAGAGAGAGTGTTATAGACTATGCCAGTAGTGTTGATTGTGCCGTCGTTGCTGAATGTGCCGCTGTTGTTGAATGAGCCGGGGCCCGAGTAAAATATGTTGAGTGTATCGGAGCTCGCGTTGTCAGGCGCTTCGGTCACTGCACGCAAAACGATCGAATATTGAGTGTTATTGGTCAGACCGGATATTGAAAGGGGGCTGGTCGTTTGAGGGGGATTGAACGCCGCGAACGTGCTTCCTCCATCCAACGAATACTCATAATTGGTTATGGTAGAACCTCCATTTGATGCTTCTACAAAGGAAAGAGAAATGATTCCATTCAATCTATTCAGCGATATTAGACCAGTTGGTGCATCCGCTGGACCATATACCAGGTGATCAACGAAAGATGATGCCTCGCTTTCACCCACGCTATTTACAGCCTTGAGCCCGAAAGTATAGACTACGCCATCCTCTAGACCACTAAGGGCAACAGGGCTCGTGGTATCTACAGGGTTGAAGGCATTAAAGGATTCACCGCCATCAACGGAATACTGATAATTGGTTATGGCAGAACCTCCATTTGATCCTGGTGTAAAGGAGATCGATACTGTACCAGAACCAACATATGTCACAACGAGATTGGTAGGCGCACTTGGGACTGTAGCCATGCTTGTTATACTATGATATATAATCTTCGCAATGCCCCCGACCTACTTGTTGATTAAGCAGGTGTGTTGTTGAATGTGCCGGAGTTGTTGAATGTGCCAGCGCTATTAATTATGCCGGTGTTATTGATTGTGCCAGTGTCCATGTTGCTCAATGTGCCGGTGTTATCAATTGTGCCATCGTTGTTTAATATGCCATGGATGTTGAATACGCCGATCTCGTCTGTGCCGGTGTTATTAATTATGCCATCGTTGCTGATTGTGCCATAGGTGATGAATGTGCCGAAGTTTCCACCTCCGCCGTTATTCGATAATACGCCATCGTTGTTGAATGTGCCATTGTTGAAGAATTCGATGGTGTTCTGAGTTGTGAAATTGTAGTTGACTGTTGTGCCATCGTTGTTGAATGTGCCATCGTTGTTGAATGTCTTGCTATTCGTGAATGCGCTGACGTTTTCAGTTATGCCGGTGTTGGTGAATATGCCGACGTTTAGAGTTGTGCCACTGTTGCTGAATGTGTCGTTATTCGTTAATGTGCCGACATTGGTGGTTGTGCCAACGTTGTTGATTGTGCCGTTATTCGTTAATGTGTTCCCGTCTTCAATCCGCAACGAAACACCATACGGTATATTTAATATTCGAGACTTAGCAATAGTGTAGTTGCCATTTAATACATACCACATATATTCAGGATCATATGTAGCAATATCCTCAATATTAATCAGGGTAGGTACGTACCCCTGCTGTATAATCGTCAGCGACAACACCTCGCCTCCATACGCAGCCCCGTTCAAGATCGCCTGAGACATCCGGAACGGGTTCTTCTTCTGCGTCCCTGCATAGGTCGCATCCGCCTGTCCCTGCGCTACCACGCGAATGTTCTGGGTGACCGCACTTGCATCAGAGACGCGACCTCCCCTTTTCCAAGACCCTAATCCTACTGCTGAACTGCTCATCCTTACTCCTTACTCGTAATTTTATATTTCAAACCTATCTACGCGCTTGGGGGATTCTCTAAGTTCTTCAGAGACAACACCTGACCCCCATACGCTGTCCCGTTCAAGATCGCCTGAGACATCCGAAACGGGTTCTTCTTCTGTGTGTTCGCATAGGTCGCATCCGCCTGTCCCTGGGCTACTGCACGAATATTCTGGGTGACCGCACTTGCATCAGAGACACGACCCCCTTTTTTCCAAGACCCTAATCCTACTGCTGAACTGCTCATCCTTAGTCCTTACTCATAATTTTATATTTCAAACCTATTTACGCGGTCGGGGGGTGATGTATACATAACCGCGTTAGAAATGCCCGCAACTGCGTCTGCCTCTACTACAAACATGAGTGCTGATCCCAAGGTTGCCGCCAAGAAGCCCGCTGCTGCGAAGAAGGCCGCTGCTGCCCCCGCTACCACGCCCGCCGTGGCTGCCCCTGCCCCCGCCGTTGAGAAGAAGGCGGCTGCCCCCCGCAAGACGGCGGCCAAGACGGAGGTCCAGGTCCCCGTTGCTGCTGCCCCTGCCCCCTCGACGGAGGTGGCGCCCGCTGCCGGCGAGGCCCCGTCCATCTCGGCGGTGGTTGAGCGCCTGCGCGAGATCCGCGCGCGCCTGGCCGATGAGCTCAAGGCTGTCATCGCCGACACGCTGGTCGCGGCGAAGGCGGTTGCCAAGCAGGTCAAGGAGGCGGGCAAGAAGCGCCGCGTGAAGAAGGATGTTGCTGACATGACGCCGGAGGAGAAGGCCGCGTGGGAGCTGCGCCGCTCCAAGAACGCCTTCCTGAAGCCCCGCGCGCTCTCCCCGGAGCTGTGCGCCTTCATGCAGCTGGCGGCTGGCTCGCAGCGCTCGCAGACGGAGGTCACGAAGTTCGTCGCCAACTACGTCAAGGCCAACTCGTGCTTTGACCCGGCGAACAAGCGCCGCATCATCCCGGACGGCGTGCTGTCCCGCCTGCTGAAGGTTACGGACAAGGACACGGTCACGTACCTGAACCTCCAGTCGTACCTCAAGATCCACTTTCTTAAGGCTTAAGAAACATTGGGATGATTGGAGTGATTAATGAAATATAAAACAGCGCCAACAAGCGTCTATTTTTTGGGTTAGACAACTCATAAAAATGGGTCGATTTGGGTCTTGCATATACACCGATTGAGTATGCAGTTTGTCGGGTACAAAACGCTGTTTCGAGGTTTATTTATAAACTTCTTGATGGCTGGATCCCCATTAAACCAGTGAACACCAAACGTATGTTCAGTTATCTTATTAAGTCCGCCTCCATTTTTTAGAATTTCATGAATAGTCTCTGGTAGATACGGATATATCATACTTGTGTCCAGACAAGTTGAGTTTGTAAAAAGATGACTGTTTTCTGCGAAGAGGATTGTCCATAGGAATGGACCGATTTTCTGATAGTCTCCGGGCACTGTAATTAAACGCTTTGCATGGGAAAATAGGATCTCCGCAATAGGTATCTTCGGGCGACATGCTATAAACCCGGTAGGAATAGTGTTTGAATAGCAGAAAAAGAACAACTCGGTCGATGAGACATCGAAGATGAATTCGGGAATCGGTTGTATGAACAGGATATCAAAATCAAACCAAACACCTCCATGTTCATAAAGCTTGGCGATACGTATGAAGTCTGCTTTAAAGACCACCGAAATATCATTTGAAATATTGTACTCCTCCTGAAAATCTACATGGACTATTTTTATTCGCGTTCCAAATTCACTTAGCGATGAGAATGGCAGTGTATTTGTAATCGGAACATTGTGTTCATCAGTTTTCCAGTCGACAAGTATATCCCTGGACGACGAGGAGGTATAGACTACTATCTCTACTCCGGGGTTGTATTTGACAAGTGAGTATATCGTATAATAATGAAGTTTTGAAAATTGCGCACCCTGCCAGAAGGTGAAACAGGTCTTAGGAATACTCTCCATTACGTTTAATACCTTTACACTTAACGAAACTACTAATATAATGTTGAACAAACGTATCCTTCTCTTCGGCGGTTCGGGATCCCTCGGAAACAAGTTTATTGAGACCCATCTTTCCGGAAACACGATCACAAACTATTCACGAGACGAGTGCAAGCACTGGCAGATGAGCTTGAAGTATCGTTCGGAGAACCTCAAGTTCATCATTGGAGATATACGCAACTACAATGGGGTAGAAACCGCGATTCTACGAGTTCAGCCCCATATTATTGTTATCATGGCTGCTCTCAAACATATTGACCGATGTGAATACGCAGTGGAAGAGTGTATTCAGACAAACTGCGTGGGACCTATCAATGTAGTCAATGCTGTCGAGAAGAACAACGATAGACTCACCCATCTTGAGTGTGTCGTCATGGTTAGCACTGATAAAGCCTGCGAACCTACGAACGCATATGGGATGGCAAAGGCACTTGCTGAGAGTGCAATTGTTGAGAAGTCGCTCTACGTAAAGAATCGCAAGTTTGTGAATATTCGTTACGGAAATGTTCTGAACTCGAGGGGCAGCATCATTCCAATCCTTCACGAAATGGGTCAGGATCCTAATGTTAAAGAGTTCATGCTGACGCACAAGGATATGACACGCTTTGTTATGACACTTGAACAGAGCGTACAGTTGATTGAACATGCGATTACGTGTGCAGAGTCCGGGGATACCGTGATACCTGAGCTTATTTCCATGAAGCTTGTAGATCTGATGGACATCTTTTCGGAGAAGTACGGAAAGCCCGTCCGGGTCACTGGACTACGACCAGGAGAAAAGATGTTGGAGTCTCTTATCAGCGAAACGCAGTCTATGCGCTTGGTTGAGGGATCCGACGGATACAAGTACATTCGACCTCCGTATAAGAATCTTCTCGTGACAGACAACGTGCGAAACTATAACAGCCATATCAATCCGCTTGAAAAGGACGCGTTACGTATTTACCTAGAACGTATAAACATACTATAAAGAAGATGAAGATCATAGACTGCTTCATGTTTTACAACGAGCTTGAAATGCTGAAGATACGACTGGAAGAACTCTATGATGTCGTAGATGCATTTGTCCTTGTTGAAGCGACGAAGACGCACAGCATGGGGAAACCAAAGCCTCTATACTATGCCGAGAACAAGCATCTGTTCGACAAGTACAATGACAAAATCGTTCATATCGTAACAAATTTTGAAGAGAACTATCCGTTCGCAGCGCACATCACAGGTGTAAGCGAACATTGGTTCCGCGAAATATATCAGCGAGAGTGTATCGTTGTTGGTCTAGATAAGCTGGGTGTGACCAATGACGATATTCTTCTGATATCGGATGCAGATGAAATCCCAAAACGCGATACCGTTATCGGATTTCGCAACAATTCTCCCCGCATTCGTAGTCGAGTCTATTCTCTTGAAATGACGCTGTATTACTATACGATTGAATTCACGACTCCTCGCAAATGGCATCATGCAAAGGTTCTCAAGTACGATACGCTTAAGAATTTTAAACTTCTGTCTGCGATTCGTCTGTCTCATCTTCCTAGCGGTATGTTCCTTCCGTCTGTAACCCAGTCATGCCATAATGAATTAATTCCTGATGCTGGATTTCATTTGAGTTATTTCGGCGGTATCGGGGCAATCAAGACAAAGGTTGAGAGTTTTGCAGAGAGTACTGATTACAGCCGCTCTAGCAAGGATATAGAACATCTTCGCCGATGCCACGATGCAGGGATCGTTCATTTTAACGGGGAGAAACTCATGCGTATCCCGATTGCGGACAACGACAACGTCCCGCGCCATTTTAAGAATGCAAGCGCGTAATGGTTATACATGTTTCGCGTTCTTTCGCCAGCCGACTACCAAGAGTATTTGGGACTTATCAACGAGTTCCGTCCTACGTCTTTTACCTCTGAACAGTTCGCGGAGATTCTCCGGACTATTCAGCGGTCTGGAAATATTTGGGTGTATGAAGAAGACGGGAAGTTGTTGGCAACAGCGACGGTTATCTATGAACATAAACTGATTATGAACACGTGTGTGTATGCTCACGTGGAGGATGTCTGCGTACGAAGTTCCCACCGTCGCATGGGTATTGGTCAACAGCTGATGAGGCACATAATGAATGAGTCTCGTCACTGCTATAAAATCACGCTTGACTGCGCGGATTCAAACGTGGCATTTTATCAGTCGTGCGGCTTAGAACGCAGGGGAAATCAAATGTGTCAGCTGCTTTAGAACAAGGAAATCACCTTCTGCCGGCAGCCACTAAACCACCAGATACACTCTGAGAACGTACTGAGTCGGTTACATACGAGATAATCGCATTTTGATGATAGAAGAATATTGGCTGCAGAGTATTGTAGGTGCGTTACATGCTCGCGCTGCTTGTAGATAATTACGTTGTAGTCCTTTAGCAGCTCTAGATATTCTGGCAACACGTTGTCGTTGTCCGTGCTAATAAATACACTTTTGCAGTCGGGTAGAAACTTCTCGATTGCAGACTTATACGTTTCAAAATTGTATATCCGCTTCCCAGGTTCATTCGTCCGGCTTGTCAGATTGGGTGGATCGTACTTATGTGTCCATGTTCGGATATTTATCGAGAGAACCGGGTGTATAAAATTCGCCTGAACTCGCTCGACCTCTGATAATACTTCTGGACGCCACTTAATCTTCTCGATTCCACCCATAATTCGGTTAAACACCTTATCCGAAATCAGCGACCTGTCATAGAACCAGTCGATATTTTTCTCTGCGAACAGATGCTTCAAATCCGGATATGTTACCGCTACGTCGATTATATTTGTACGATTAAACTCGTTATCGAGATGCTTCTGTTCGCTGCCTTCCGATGCCAATATGAGTAACCTACACGATGTAAAAGGGTGTCCATAATCTTCTCCCCGAAAGCAGATATGACTATCGTCTAGAATTTCACGATAGTTTGTTGGATGCCACAGATCGTTACGACAGCGTATATTCGTTGGACCCATGGACAGTGCGGTAATAAATGATTTTAGAACATTCCCTAGACCGGTCAATATTTCTATTGTGAACATCATTATTTTAATGGAATACACCTTTCATACGTAAATAACACATCCCCACGCGTTTAGCGGTTTAACAGTTACTTATTCAGTATATACATATGGATTCCGAATCCTTTAAACAGTTACGGCGTTCCGGAGACCATATGGTCGTAGCGTACGACCCCAAAAAATTTGATTTTCGAGGATACTTCGAGACGTTATTTGGAATGAAAGACCTTGAACATCTAGAATCCGCAAGTTACTCAGGTACGGGGCTCCAAGATATCGAAACCGACCTCCATAAAAAGTTTTATACCGATATCAAAACCAATACAGCGTTCAAACAGCTGTACTGTAACTTTGTACGGCACATCTATATGCAGTATTATCCCGATGAGGAGTTCATGATTTACCAGTCGTTTCCGAGCGTACGGTTCCAGTTTAAAAACAATACAGCTGTTCCTCCCCACTACGACTCAGACCACATCGGACGTCATCCCGTTGGCGAGCGTAATTTTTTAGTTCCGATCACGTCGATGTATGGAACGAATAGACTATTTATTGAATCGGCACCTGGAAAGAAGGATTTTGAAGGTGTAACTCTGAACACCGGAGAGCTGTTTATCTTCAACGGAAACAGATGCACGCACTATAACCAGGTGAACACAGAGCCTACGATTCGTATATCGTTGGACTTTCGTACGATATCTCAGGCAGACTATATGAAGTATTTGATTCAAAATGAGATCACAACTACCAATCCCCGTGATCCCGATCAGATACGTAAGCCAGTTAAGATGATTATAGGGGGGTATTACCAGATGTCTAGGAAGAATGAGTCTTTTGAAGAGATGATGGATTGGCATTCACAAAAGGAGATGCTTCAGCAGACGCGTCCTAATTTTGATATCTGCGAAGCAAATGCATGCTTTGACTACATGAAAGACGGCATAAACTATGTAACCGAGTACCAGCAGACTACGAAACTAGAGGAAATGATCGCTAACTTCATAGGCGTTAAACACGTGGTGATGACAACGAGCGGAAGCATGGCCCTTGCGCTTGCACTCATGAGCTGCGGTATAGGACCCGGAGATGATGTCATTGTTCCAGATTTCACTATGATTGCAACAATCAATGCGGTCAAAATGGTTGGAGCAAATCCAGTCATCGCAGATGTGGACGGACGAACCTATACCTTGACACGAGAGCTCGTAAAGCGATACCGAACACCTGCGACCAAGTGCGTCCTATTTGTGTCGCTTAACAACCGCCAGATAGATCTGGAGGATATCGCGCAGTACTGCCAAACGACTGGATTGTGCCTGGTCGAAGACGCTGCACAGTCGTTGGGGGCAACGGCGAATGGGAAGCACTTCGGAACCTTTGGTTGCGCCGGTTGTTTTTCGCTGAGTACTCCAAAAATTATCAGTACGGGGCAGGGTGGATTCGTGACAACAAATGACGACAGTCTAGCGTCGAAAATGACGATGATCAAGAACTTTGGACGGAAGACGGGTGGCGTTGATAATTTCGAGCTTTTCGGACTCAACCTGAAGTTCACAGATATACAGGCTGTGATTGGCATTGAGCAGATGAAGAAACTACCGGAACGCGTAGTGTTTATGCGTAATCTGTATCAGTCCTACTTTACCGAGATTGAAAAGATACCAGGGGTGCGAATGATTCCTCGGGCAGACGAGAATTACGTTCCGTGGTTCGTAGATATATACACCGAAAAGCGCGATGAACTAGCCGACTTTCTAAAGAAACATAACATCCAAACAAGACCTACCTATCCATCAATTCACACTACGCCCATGTATGCAAGTAACGAGACATTTCCGAATGCGTCATATGTCTCGCAGAAGGGTCTATTTCTTCCAACACATACTCTGCTTACACAGGTGGAGGTGCGCCATATCTGTAAGCTAATTGCGTGTTTTTTCGGTCAGGGTGCTATATGAATCGAATGTTACGGTAGAAGATTTCACAGCCTGGTTCGTGAGATTTAGAGTGTTCTCGTCCCTTAAATACGATACTTTCATCTCCGGGTCCCAAATCATAGCTGTATTTTTCTTCAGGGAGCTTACGACGAATCGTGCCAGCGTGGGGGTTCACAAATCCCGACTCTGTCCATGTCTCCTCCCACTTTGCTGCAAAGTGTGCCTTTGCCCTTACATTGTCCCAGGACGTTGGATCGTTCTTAATGTAAGATATACTTCTTTCTTCGTATATAGCTATATTTGCTTCGCAGATTCGTCTCATCATATCACAGTCCTCATATTCCCCACGGACATATCGTTCGTCAAAAAATCCTATCCTACGAATTAGCTCCTTTCGGAAGCCAAAAAATGCGAATGAATACAGAGCGACGAGTCCATATCCTTCATTGAGAAGACCTAACATGCGGGTTATATCTGAATGTATTGGTCGAACCTTACGAGAGCATATGATAACAATTTCAGATTTTGCAGCTATGATTGTATCGTTGCATATTTTGGAGAACGAAGGATAGTTTGGTGCATGGAATATTTCGCTCATAAACGGACGAATACTTTCCTGAACCGGACGTCCTAACTCTACATCGTGCGTTATAATCATGATCGATACACCATCCATTTATAAATTACTAATTACATCTAAAATAGAAGGAGGTACGGGTGAATTCCATCGTGGAGGGGTTTCCGGAAGGCTATGACAGAAGTGATGTACGAATTTATAATGAAAAATATCAGGACTTAGCCAGATGCGAGTATTGAATCCAATCATCAGATTATCCCACGAGTAGCCGCGAATATAAATATCGCGGAGTACAGATGCCCGGCTGCGCATCCGCAGAATAGGGATGCCGGCATCGGGGGGAGAATATGATACAATCGGTCTATCTCCTCCGAACATAACGTAGTACTCGTGGAGAACTGTTTTATAATCGTCCGTTGTTTCGATCATATGGAGTCCTAGGTTATAGGAAGAAAATCCCGCCCAGTCGTAGTAAGTCTGAAGACCGTCTAGCGTTCCCACCTCGCCAAATTCCAAGGAGCGCGAAAGCTGAGACAAGTACGGTTCAAACTGCCACGAGGTTTTGTAGTAATCACCGTCTGATATCTCGCCGACACCAAGCCCGATATCATACGTACCCCCAGGAAACGGCTTCCACGCCTTCTTCTCAATAAACTCAATGGCTTCTTCAGGGGTGTTCTTAATGTTTAACCTCCGTACATCGTCATCCCCATTGCACGCCTCGGTAAAGTAACCTGCAAATGGGATCCACACACTGGGGTTCAGCTTATCGATATGTTTCTTAATTTTGAGAAGGAACGACCGCCTTTTTGAATTTACGAGTTCAATGACTCGCTCCTTACCGTATAGCTCTTCGTAGAGACAAGGATACGCAGATGCCCCAGATGCAAAGTCGTTCAGAAGGACATCGCACGAAGCAGGTAGGTCTTCGGGATTACAACAATCAACCAGATTGACTATACGATGCCCCTTGTATTCAAACAGTAGGTACGTGTCGAGGTTCGGAACCAGTGTATCAGCAACGATCATGAAATGCACAGAATCTGCTGGATGTATCCATGTTTTCAAGCCTACCACAGTTATGTTCGTGAAGCCAATCTTCAGAAAATCATTTTTAAAGACAGGAGTGGATAGGTTTCCTACGTATATCCGGATATCTGGATTTAGTTTAAACACTTCGTAAAGAGTCGGCAGATTGAGGTGGTCCGGATGAGAGTGTGAGATATAAATGGCATCTGCAGATGCAATTCGCTGGATTGAATTCAGCGGAGGTTCGTGGAGTGACCACCATCCCCTACTAAATGCAGGACCCAGTATCCATGGATCGGTAATAAGCCTAAAGGTTCCCGCCTTTATTTCCACGCATGCGTGCGACAAATAGGTTATCGTAAGCTCACCTGGTAGGAGTGTCGCTTTCGTAGGGGTTAGCCACTCAATCCTCTGGTCGATTAAGATCTCGACGCTTCCATCTGCCTGACGGCATGTTTCGAGGCGCTGCTGGGTTAAGCATGAGGGCGGAGACGTGTATTCCAGCGTTTTGGCGTTAAGTTTCCATCCATGACGAGTACATCTTAATGTATTGACCTCTTCAATATCCTGCATAAAAATGCCGCCATTGTGCTTACAATGATTTTTAGATACAATCATGGACTCTCCGTCTTTGAATATGATAAATCGGAGGTCGTCCTTTTTTATAAAGTTTATACCTGGGACCAACCTATCAAGATCTGATGGTGTCAAAATGTATCTGACCATCTCTTAACGCTTATAGTGTCATAGACTTAAATCTTTTACCAACTGCCCCCACTTCTGCATAGATATAGCCGTAGAGTATTTCCCAATATAGTAGTCGCGTGGCGAGAACAGCTGAGGATTCTGGAGAACATACCGTATCTTCTGTGGAAACTCATCGTCGTTTTCTGCGATGACACCCCACTGGATATCGGCCTTATCGTCCAGGTAGCGACTGAGAGGACGAGATACCATCGGAACGTTGCATGCGCCGATTTCAATCCCAGAAATGTGTTCTTCCTCGTTCCCCGACGTACAAATAGCGCATACAGACGAGTTTATCAGTGCTCGGACTACGAGCGCAGAGACTTTATTGAAGATCCGGACACGATGGCGATGCTCCGGTGGAATTTTTGCTAGAGTCGTGTCGTCCTTCATCACCAAGCAGAAGTTCATCTCTGGCATTTTGCGAATAATATCTAGAACACGGTGAAACCCCTTTTTTTCAATGGAGGAGTCTCCGATGAAAATAATAGAATTCGGTAGTACGGCTGGGTACCTTTCGGGCATAGGGCGAAAGAATGTGAAGTCTGCACCGTTCTGGATAATTTCTACTCGCTTGGGGTTGATTCGGTCCTTGTAGGCGTTATACGTGAATTTTGACGGAAACACCACGACATCGCACGAATTTATAACCTCTGTCTGCATCGGGTTATTCATCGTGTCCTGGATCAGACAAAAGGTTGGAATATCAATATTTAGCTTCCTGAAGTAAGACCCATTGCGTATGATATACTTGGGCTTCTCTTCTGCAGTCCTGTATTCATATTCAATTTTATCCGCCAGGATTGCATAGTTGGTATATCCCCCCGTCCGGTCTTCAAGACCAGGTATTGAGCTAAGCATGTTGTGCCATAGTGTCAGTGTGCCCGGTATGCAGGTTAGACAATCATTTACCAACCAGCCCTTCATTTTCTTTATTTACGCGCTAATGTGTGTAAGTATATATAATGGATCACCACGCCCCTGTAATCGGTATGCTTGCATCTATCTACAAGCCGAAGGTATACGTCGAACTGGGATTACACGTGGGAGAGACATTCGTCAAGGTTCAGCCCCATGCGGGGAAACTATACGGAGTCGACATAAGTCAGAACACCTACCTAGAGTCTCTCAAGCGCTTTCAGAACGTCAATATTCACTACTGCACGACAGATTTGTTCTTTGACAACTTCTCAGAAAAGATAGATATGGCGTTTATCGATGCAGATCACTGTATTGAGAGTGCGAAGCGGGACTTTGATAAAGTCTTGTCACGACTGAGTCCTGGAGGGATCATACTTCTTCACGATACTGATCCAGAAACCGATGATCTCATTCGTCCTGACCGCTGCGGTGATTCATACAAGATTGTGACCATGCTTGAAGACAATCCTGAACTCAATATACTAACTCTGCCTCTAACGAATGCTGGTCTTTCCATTGTCACCAAGAAGAACGAAACTCGGACAGCACGTCGTCATCTACTCTCCAAAGCGTAGTTCTATATTTTTCTGTATAGTTTCGTCAGATAGTGTGGATGTCTCCGAAGTGGTCGCATAGTTTGCATCGTAGTAATACAGGACTTTATCAATCCGGACCTGTGTTTTTATATCTAAACATGCCCGTTTCACCCAGTCCAAATCTTCACAGTTCTGCATATCGCGAAAGTGGTGATTCTTTGCAATCGAGCTCTTATACACCATTGTATGAGCTGGTTTGCCCCGCCACTCATTTCCTCCCAATATATCACCGTATTCAAACTCGATGCCGTACTTGCATAGCTTAAGCGGTCCTCCGTCTATACAACATATAGAGTTGAAGACTACGCAATCTACTCCCGGATTGTTATCAAGTGCAGAGATGATCTCAGAGATGTAGTCATCTGAAATACGATCGTCATCATCAATGAAAACAACGTACTCTCCCTGTACAAGTCCTAGCATCTCATCGCGCTTTTTACCAATAGTTCGCTTCTTGTTATCAAAAAACGAGATCAACTCAATGTTTCGGTACTGACTCGTCTGATCTAATAGTTGTTTCATGAGACGCGGATAGTACGTAGTCAAACGACTAGGTACTGTCGGAACGAGAATCGTAAGCTTTATACTCATTGTTTTATATGCCAGACAACCTTACACATAAATATTTATTCAGATGTATCGCGCATCTCTCCCTGCTGAAAGTGATACACTACGCTATCAAACGCCGTCCAATGTGTGACTCCGATTGTCTGGAGCTTTGCCATAAACACTCTGTCACCTGGCATACAATATTCATTTTGTTTTGCATAGCGAGGATTGAAGATATCCGATCCAGGAATGATATTTCCTTCGGGGTAGTAGTTAATTTTTTCAAGATGAGATTTCTTAATGAGGCATGGCATAAAAAGACCGCCGGGTAGAAGGTTATTGTTTGAGATCCGTGCAGCATACTTCAAGAACTCTCCCTCTTGGTAATCAGCAGGTACATTACCAAAATCACGTTCAATGCCATACGTTCCGCTACGTAGTACCCCCCTCTCGACTAGCCGAGAATTGATGATTTTGGTGTCATCAATCTTGTTCATCAGGTTCTCAAGCCATCCAGGAGAAAATGCCATGTCGCTGTTAAGGAAAACAATGTATTCGCCCTTTGCTACTTTAGAGGCCGCATTGTATCCGCGATATACGTTGTTGATGTACCACTCCTGGCGCTGTTCGGGAGTGTTGTTATGGATGTAGTGGGGGATATTGTGTTCCTTCAGATAGTTCAAAACCGCCGGACAAGCATCGTTGGCGACAAAGTAGAACTCCTTATCAGTCATATCGGTGTACTTCAATACCTGGTCATAGACAAAGCGCAGCCACCGGGTACTCTTGTAAATTAGGCAGGCGATAGAAACCTTTACCATTTATATGACCAATCCAACTCTGTCTAAACATATTAGTTGAACCGATACACATCCTTGTACTTCTCTGGATCTGCTCGCAAACGACGTAGCTTGTCCTTCTCTTTATCGTGTGGATCCCCTGGGCGTGCTACAAAGAGCGCCTTGACACGCTTGTTCGTATCGCTTTGGTTTTCGCTAAGGTATGAGATAGTCACGAAAATCCGAGAAGCATCGGGTGGGCACTCTGCAGATACTGGATTTCCGTGCCAGGCATAATCATTGCACGTAAAGATAACAGCCCGATTAAAGTTGGGCGCAATGGATTCTACCTTCTCATAGATACGAGGAAACTCTGTTCCTACGCTGTCTCCTCGCC
>Ga0164292_10002744_pt1 | contig 14353 bp, 15 predicted proteins | sample GEODES117metaG_FD_111486 | JGI IMG/M metagenome (GOLD analysis project Ga0164292, IMG submission 111486) | Eutrophic lake water microbial communities from Lake Mendota, Wisconsin, USA - GEODES117 metaG | ecosystem: Environmental > Aquatic > Freshwater > Lake | place: USA: Lake Mendota... | reverse complement strand
GCCCCACTGGTTCCGTTCCACCCCCAGCTGCGGCTGCCCGGGCGGCGCCCATCCTGCTGGCGCCCCCAGGCCTGCTGCCGCGCCTCCCGCTCCCGGCGCGCCGTGTACTCCTGCCGAGCCTGGCCCTCCAGCTGCGCGATCGCCGCCAGCAGCTCCTCCACCACCGCCTGGGGATCGCGGCTCAGCAGGTCGGCCGCCCGCGGACCATGCAGGGCGAAGCAGGCCCGCACCGCCGCCCTGGTGCGGCTGGCGGGGCCCGAAAGGGCCCGGCGCAGTTCCGATCCCAGGCCGGGAGAGCGGCGATCGAGGGCCTCCTCCAGCTCCAGGGCGGGATCGTGGGAGCGGCTGCGCAGGTCATCGAGCAGGGCCTGCAGGCCGAATTCAAGGCTGCCGCCGGCGGCCGGATCGCCCTCCAGGCGTGAGCCCAGCCGCAGCTCCCGCCAGCGGGGATGGCGGGCCAGGGCCTCGCCCCATTGCCGCACCAGCTGGGGGGTGATGCCCGGCGCCGCGCCGGTGGTGACCTCCGGGCCGGAACGCCAGGAGCGCACCCGCTCGCCGCGGCCCGGCGGCCTTGCGAAAGGATCCTCAGCCGCGGGATGACGGCGGCCATCCTGCCGATGCCGCGGGGGCTCCCGCCACTCGCCGCGGCTCTGCAGCAGGGCCAGCTCCTCGCGCAGCAGCCGCACCTGGTGGCGCAGGGTTTCGTTCTCGAGCAGCAGGGCATCGAGGTTGCAGGTCACCGAACGTCCGGCGCTTTCCCGCATCCAGCTTCTTCGCTCCCTGCCCATTCCCTCCGAGGCCTGCCTACGCCAGGCATTGTCGCCACGCTCCAGGGCTTGTGCAGCGCGGGATCACCGTCCTGCCAGGGAGGGGGATCCCGACCAGACTTTCGCCATGGCCTGGTTCGTCAAGACCGAAACCTTCCGCGTGCCTGCCCCCGAGGTGCGTCCCCATCTGGAGGCCCATCGACGCTGGGTGGCGGAGTTGCGGCGCCAGGGGGTGCGGATCAGCAGTGGTTACCTGGTGGATGGTGAAGGGCGCCCCGGCGGCGGCGGCCTGCTGCTGCTCGAGGCCGCCGATCACGCCAGCGCCGAGCGGCTGATCCGCCAGGATCCGATGGTGAGCAGCGGCTGCGTGGAGTGGAAGCTCCAGGGTTGGATCGGCTCCGTGGGGGATCTGGATCTGGCCTGAGCTCAGGGGTGAGGCAGCAAGGCTTTCAGGCCGATCTGCTGCAGGATCCCCTGGCCGGTGACCAGCTCAAGCACCACGCCGGTCACAAAACCCAGCATCGCCAGGCGGCCATTGAGCAGTTCGGCGCGGGGATGGAAACCCCAGCCTTCCTTCGCGTCCACGATCCGCATCCGCGGCTCGAGCGGGCGTGGATCATCGAGGCCTGGTTCATCGGAACACCAGCCCTGATCTTCCGATTCGGAAAAGCTGCGCTCGGCCAGCGTGGTTTCGCTGTCGCTGTTCGTGGTCATGGCTCCACTTCGCAGGGGCCTTCACTGTGGTGACGCCAGCAGCGGCCGATCCCCGCAGCACGCTTTTGCCGCAGATCCGCTCGCCGATCCGGCCTCAGGCCAGCAACGTCCGCAGCGCCGGCTCCAGCAGGGCGAAGGCCCGGCCGCGGTGGCCGATCCGCCCTTTGGTGGCCTTGTCCATTTCGGCGAAGCTGAGCCCGGCCTCCGGCACATAGAACACCGGGTCGTAGCCGAAGCCGCCGCTGCCACGGGGCGCTTCCAGGATCTCCCCCGGGCAGTGGCCCTCCACCTCCAGGCGGATGGCGCCGCTGGGATCGGCCACGGCCAGTGCGGCGGTGAAGCGGGCGCTGCGCTCGCCGCCCGCTGCGGTCAGCGCTTCCAGCTCCCGCAGCAGCCGGGCGATCCGTTCGGCATCGCTGGGGGCGTAGCGGGCCGAAAACACCCCGGGTGCCCCGTCCAGGGCGTCCACCGCCAGCCCCGAGTCGTCGGCGAGGGCCCAGCAGCCGGTGGCGCGGGCCACCGCTTCGGCCTTGAGGCGGGCATTGGCGGCGAAGCTGCTGCCCGTTTCCTCCACCTCCAGGCCTTCGGGCTGGGGCCGCACCTCAAGCTCCAGGTCGGCCAGCAGGGTGGCGAATTCACGGATCTTGCCAGCGTTGCCGCTGGCGATCACCAGGGTGGTGAGAGGGGGGGTGAGAGGGGGCATCGTTGTCAGATCGATTCCGCCAGCTGGCGGGCCCAGCCGAGCACCTCGGCCACCCGTTCTGCGGTGGGGGCCTCGCAGTAGAGGCGCAGCAGCGGCTCGGTGCCGGAGAAGCGAAGCATCAGCCAGTGGTTGGGGCCCAGTCGCAGCTTCACACCGTCGGTGGTGATCACCTCCTGCACCGGCATTCCCGCCACCTCCTGCGGCGGTGCCTCGGCCAGCCGCTGCTCCAGGCGGCTGCGGGCGGCCATGTCGGCCAGGCGCAGGTCGAGGCGGTCGTAGGCGGCGGCACCGCCGCAGCGCTCCTGCAGGGCATCGATCCGCTGGCCCAGGGGCACACCCCCCTCCACCAGCGCCTCGATCAGCAGCAGGGCCGCGAACGGTGCATCCCGTTCCGGTAGATGCATGCCGAAGCCCACGCCTCCCGATTCCTCGCCTCCCACCAGCACCTCGCCGGCCAGCATCTCGGCGGCGATGTACTTGAAGCCCACCGGCATCTCGATCACCTGGCGCCCCAGGCCCTCGGCCACCAGGGCCATCAGGTCGGAGCCGCTCACGGTCTTGACCACGGCCCCCGGCAGGGCCCGGGCCCGGGCGAGGTGATCTATGAACAGCGGCATCAGCAGCTGGGTGCTGCAGAAGCGGCCGTGTTCATCCACCGCGGCGATGCGGTCGCCGTCGCCATCGAACACGATCCCCATCGCCGGATGACCGGCTGCGGTGCTGTCCCTGACGGCGGTGATCAGCTCCTGTAGATAAGGCGCCAGCGGTTCCGGGGGATGGCCGCCGAACAGCGGATCGCGCTCGGCGCGGATCTCCCGGATCACGCCGCTGGCCACGGCGTCTGCTCCGAGCAGGGCACTGAGGGCGCCGGCGGCGGAGCCATGCATCGGGTCCACGATCACCCGCAGGCCAAGCCGGGCCAGGCCCCGGGCCAGGGCTTCCGTATCCACCTTGGCCCTGAGCCCGGCCACGTAGGCCCCGAAGGCATCGAACCGCTGCGGCTCCCCGGTTTCGGGCAGGGTGAGACCGCCGGCCGCCAAGCGCCGCTCCACCCGCTGGGTGAAGTCGCCTTCCACCGACCCGCCGAAGGGGCCTTTGATCTTCAGACCCAGCCATTCGGGCGGGTTGTGGCTGGCGGTGATCACCAGGGCCCCGAGGGCCTGACGTTCCACTACCGCCCAGCTGGAGGCCGGGGTGGGGGTGGGGGAGTCGGAGAGCAGGGGCTGCAGCCCGGCACCGCGCACGACGCTGCAGATCGCCTCGGCCAGTTCCGGAGCCAGGAAGCGGCGGTCGTAGCCGATCACCACCTCGCGGCTGCTGAGATCCTGGGGCGCCGAACTGGCCAGTTCCCTTGCCGCCGCCGCCGCCACGGGCAGGAGGCGCTCCACGGTGATGTCCACACCGAGCACCCCCCGCCAGCCATCAGTGCCGAACACGATCGGACTGGCCTCCAGGGGCAGGGGGGCAGAGGCCATCAGATAAGGAAGGACTGATGTGGTGCTAGCAGCCTGGGGGGGTGGCTGCGGCGCCGCGGGTGCCGGCCCCCTGGCAGGCCACTCGCCAAGAGGCCTTGCAGCAAAACCGTTTTTACATCCGGAAGCGCTGCTCGCTGAGCGCAAATTAATGGTTCTTTAATGCATTGCTACCCGGATTTTTATTTACCTGAAGGCTTGGTGAGTGGATTTCCCCCCACCGGTCTGGATGGCAATGATGTCTACCGGATCAACAAAATCACGGCCCTCGATGTGCGTAATTCCCCGGACATCTCCCTGGCTTTCGGGCTCCAGGGGCAGGATGCCGATCGGGATCGCACCAGCATGACGCCCTTCACCGTGATGCTCGACAACGGCATCGCCGGACTCTGAGCCGTCCTTTCCGCGCCGCGCCAGGGTCCCCTTCCGGGGACCTTTTTTGTGAGAACGGGGTTCTAGCGTCGTGGTCTGCCGTTTCGGCCGCGCCTGTGCCCCCCCTGCCCCTCACCGATCGGTTGCTGCGCAGCTGGCTGCGCTGCCGGCGGCGGGCCTGGCTCGATTGTTTCGGTCCGCCGCAGCAGCGCCAGTGGAATGCCCACCGCGCCCTTGCCCTTCACGACCAGCTGCGCAGTTTTCAGACGATCCTGCCCCGTCGCCCCGGCCATGGCGAAGCGGCCTGCGCCGCCGGTGCCCCGGGCGTGCTGGGGCTGCGGCTGCGGGGCACCACAGCCGGGGGCCTGTCGGTGGAGGCCCATCCCAGCCTGCTGGAGCGCCTGCCGGGGAGCAGCCGCTGGGGCGACCATGCCTACGGCCCGGTGCTGGCCCGCCAGGGCCGCCGGGTGACCCGCGAGCACCGCCTGCTGCTCGCCCTCTGGGGGCGGCTGCTGGCCGACCACCAGCAGGCTCCTGTGTCCCATGGCCTGGTGCTGTCCGGGGCCGATGCCTGCCTGGAGCGGGAGCGGCTGCCGCTGTCCTCCGGCCTGATGCACCAGCTCGACGACAGCCTCGCCCGCCTCGCCCAGGACCTCGACCGCCGCACGCCGCCGCCGCTGGTGAGCGATCGCAAGAAGTGCACCCTCTGCAGCTGGCGTTCCCTCTGTGATACCGAGGCCCGCGCCGAAGGGCATCTCAGCGAGGTGAGCGGCATCGGCGGCAAGCGGCGCGAGCTGCTGCTGGAGCAGGGCATCACCAGCCTCGCCCAGCTGGCCGCCGCCGATCCGCTCACGTTGGGGGAGGCGTTGGCGGTGCATGGCGAGCAGCACCGGGAGGTGGCGGCCCAGCTGGTGGCCCAGGCCCGCATCCAGGCCACCGGCCACGGGCGCCGTCTGGCGGCCGGGCCGGCGCTGCCGGAGCTGGGCACCGCCCCCGGGGTGCTGCTCTACGACATCGAATCCGATCCCGATGCCCGGGACGACTTCCTGCACGGGGTGTTGCGCTTACAGCGCCTGCCCGATGGTGGCTGGCCGGATCCGGAGCTGGCGGCCGCCGCTGCCGCCGCCGGAACCGCCGGCGGCTACCACCCCCTGCTGGCCCTGCAGGAGCACGGGGAGGAGCGCCTGTGGCGGCGCCTGCGCACCCTGCTGCAGCGCTATCCTGACTGGCCCGTGCTCCATTACGGCGAAACCGAAGCGATCGGCCTGCTGCGGCTGGCGGAGCGCCAGGGGGTATCGGAGCAGGAGCGGGCTGCCCTGCGGCGCCGTCTTGTGGATGTGCACCAGCGCCTGCGCCGCCACTGGCTGCTGCCGGTGAACAGCTACGGGCTCAAGGCCGTGGCCGGCTGGCTCGGCTTCGCCTGGAGCCAGAAGGGGGTGGATGGGGCCCGCTGCCTGCTCTGGTGGCGCCAGTGGCGCTGGCACCGCGCCCAGCGGCGGGGGCGCCTCGCGGCGCTGCCGCTGCAGCGGATCTTCCGCTACAACCTCGATGACAGCCTCGCCACCTGGCAGGTGGCCCACTGGTTGCTGGATCAGGACGCCGCCGATCCGCTCCCACCCGCTTCCTGAGCCCGGCCGCCGGCGCCCACCGGCGGTGCCAGGAAGGCGCCCGGCGATGACAGCCGCAGCGACAGGTTTTCCGTGCCCCCTTCGCCGATCAGGGTGTCGTCCTCCAGGGCCTGGCGCCGCACCAGGGCCAGGCCGATCCAGCCGCCTTCGGGCAGGGCCAGCACCGACCGGATCGTGCCGGCCCGGCTGCCGTCCTGCCGCCGCAGCTCACCCCCCGGCTGCGGGGCGGGGCCTGCAGGGCAGTGCCAGCGACGCAGCTGTTGTTTGACGCCGTCGTAGGTGGCCAGTTTCGCCAGGGTTTCCTGGCCCACGTAGCAGCCCTTGTTCAGGCTCACCCGCGCCGCCAGACCCAGCTCAAACGGGTTGGTGTCGTCGTGGATCTCCCAGGGGGCTGCCGGCAGCCCCAGGCCGAGGCGCCAGCGTTCCCGCTCCAGCGGCGGCAGCGGCGGCAGGTCGGCCACGGCCGGCGGCAGGGGAGCCTGCGCCGGCAGCAGCCAGTGCTCCCCCAGCCGCCAGCCGCCCTCCGGCAGTGCCTCCCAGGTGGCGATCGGGGCCTCGTCGCGTGCCGGTGGTGTCTGGGGTGGGGCGGCGCTGCCGTCGGCGGCGATCGGGGTGATCCAGCGGCCCTGCTCCAGGGCGCCCAGCCGCACCTGGTCGGCGGGGAACAGCACCCGGTCGAGGCCGCGGCGCACCGCCTCCCCGTCGCCGGCGGTCACCACCAGCCAGGCGCCCTCCTCCTCCAGCAGGATTTCGGCGGTGGCCACCATCCGGGCGGTGGGGGTGATGCAGCAGGTGCTGAGCCACTGGCCGGGGCGGGCCAGCTCCACGGCCTGGCTGGTCTGGCCATGGAGAAAGCGTCGGCTGCCCGGCCCTTGCAGGTGCAGCAGCGCCACCGGTTGTTCGATCCGGGCCGGGCCGGCAGGCCGCCACTGCCAGGGGTCGGGCCCGGGTCGGTCGGTCGCCGGTCGGTCAGGCGCCAGTCGGTCAGTCGCGGTTGAGGGGGTCTGGTCTTCCATGGTTCTGTTCCTTATTCGCTCTGGCTGTTTCGATCTTCTGGTCGCTCAGCCGGCGTTGGAGTGGGCCGCCACCTCCTCCAGCAGGAAGAGGCTGCGCAGCTCGAGACCGGCGGCTTCCATCGCTTCCCGGCCGCCCTCCTGGCGATCCACGATCGCCACCACCCGATCCACCACGTAGTCCGCTTCCCGCAGCTGGTTCACGGCCTTGAGGGCCGAACCGCCGGTGGTCACCACGTCTTCCAGCACGGTGATGCGGCTGCCAGGCTCCGGCAGGGGGCCCTCCAGCCAGGCGCCCGTGCCATGCCCCTTGGCCTCCTTGCGCACGATCAGGGCATCCACGGCCCTCCCCTCCAGGGCCGCCTGCATCGCCACGGCGCTCACCAGGGGATCGGCCCCCAGGGTGAGGCCGGCCACGGCCACCGCCTCCGCTTCCACATGCACCAGCATCCGGGCCCCCAGCAGCGCCAGGCCCGTGCCGCTGAGGCTCACCGGTTTGCAGTTCACGTAGTGATGGCTGGTGCGGCCCGAGGCGAGGGTGAAGTTGCCGTGCCGATAGGCCCGCTCCGCCAGCAGCGCCAGCAGGGTGGCGCGCTGGAGCGCGGGGTCGCTGGGCAGGGCAACAGGACTGGGGCTGGAGACCATGGAGGCAAAACGTGGTGGTAGGGGCTTGTCGTCGCTAGTTTGGGCCCCACCGAAACCCGATGGGATCGACGCCATGGCCGAACGGATCCGTTCTTCCCGCCAGGCGGCCGGCCTGATCCCGCTGCTGGCATTTGCGGTTCTGGGGGCAGCGCCGGCCCTGGCGGGTCCGATCCTCTGCAACACCACATTGGAAGCGCCGCTCAGCGGTGGCGTTGGTGGTGCCGCTGCAGCGACGGGACCGGTGGAGGTCACCCGCTGCGGGCCGGTGCTCACCACTTCCGAACTGGTGGATCGCCGTTTTTACAGCTACACCGCCCCCTTCGCCCGCGGTGTGGACATCACCCACCAGATCACCGACTTCTTCGGGATCGCCATGGGAGGGGGCGACGGCACCCGGGTGATGGGCCTCGGTTTCCCGGATCAGATGATCGTCTGGGATGGTTCCGCCATCGAGAACACCACCAACGCGATGCTCGAGGAGATGAGCGATCCGACGCCCCTCCGCACCGCCGATCTCCCCTCCGGCTACACCACCAGCCTGGGGGCCGGCGCCCAGACCATGGGCGGGGCTGGCTCCTATGCCAGCCCCACGGCGATGGTCAGCAGCTGGCAGGCGCCGATCCGGGGCCTCTGGTGAGTCTGCGGGGGTCTAGCAATCTGGTGAATGCAGCGAACTCATAATTCGCCTTAGCCGAGTTCGATCCTCGGGACCCCCATCAACCGGAAACTCCTGCGGCTCCCTTCTTGCCCCCTCGGGCGGGCCTCAGCTCTCCCACAACTCCGCCAGCTCCAGCCGCAACCCCGGCAGCGCCTCGCCACCCTCCAGCACCAGCGCCTGCTCCAGCCGTTCGGGCTGCTCCGGCGCCGCTGGATCGGCGCTGGCGCGCCAGATCTCCACGGCCCGCTGCTCCGGGAACAACAGCCAGCCCAGTCGGGCGCCGTTGGTCAAGTAGGCCGCCATCTTGCGGCGCAGGGCCGTCTCCCCGCGTGGACCCTGATCCGAGGGGCTCACCAGCTCGATCACCAGGTCGGGGCAGAGGGGCGGAAAGCCGCGGCGTTGCTCAGGCGAGAGGGCCTGCCAGCGCTCCAGCCGCACGGCGCTGGCATCGGGGCTGAGCACGGAGCCATCGGGCAGGCGGAAGCCACCCGAGCTGTCAAATACCTTCCAGCCCCCCTGGGCGAGGGCCCAGATCTGCAGCCTGGCGACCAGGAGGCTGTTACGCGAACTGGTGTCTCCGCCAGTGGGGGTCATCGTGATCAGCTGGCCATCGGCCGCCAGTTCCAGCACCGCTTCAGGGTTGGCCTCACACACCAGCGCAAACTGCTCGGGGCTGAGCCGCAGCTTGGGCGGCAGCAACAGCGGCGTCAGGCCGGCGGCGGCTGGTGGTGGGGCGAGCGTCATCTCCCCTGGGGGGGCGTTGCCTGAAGGGTAGGCCGTCTGTCCAGGCCGCAGAGCGGGCCAAGCTGGTGTCTGGCGGTCAGCGGGGACGATGCAGCGTTGGGGGGCGGAGCTGGAGGGGTTGGAGGCGGGCAACGCCTGGGCCCTGCGGGATCTGCAGGCGCCCCACACCAACTGGCTGGTGGGCGATCACCCCGCCATCCCGGCGGAGTCGTTGCGGTTGTTGCGCCACAGCGGCCCGGCCGGCGGGGGGGAGGAGTTCCGCAACCTGGCGGTCAAGTGGTTTGTGCACGATCCGGCCGACCCTCCGGAGTGGGGCCAGGCCAAGCCCCTCAGCCGGGGCCGCTGCCTTTCGCTGCTGACGAATCCCGGCGGCTTCGAGCTCCGCTTCTGCCGCGACGGCGAGCAAGCGCTGGTGGTGCTGGAGGAGCCGGGGGATTTTGCCCTCTGGGGGCCAGGGTTGGCGCACAGCTGGCGGGTGCTGCAGCCCTCGGTGGTGCTTACGGTGCGCTGGGAGCTGGTGGAGGGCTGAAGGCCGCGGGGCGCCCCCTTTCACGGCCGGTCTGAACCGCTACCGGGCCTCCCCCATCGCCCCCATAGGGTCATGGATACCCCCGGGCCTATGGCCAGGAAAGGGCCATGGAAAGGTTTTATCTCGAGCTCGATCCGCCGGCGGAAGCCATGCGCTCCTGGCCCCACGTGGTGATCGTGGGCGGTGGCTTCGCTGGCCTCAAGATCTGCCATGCGCTCGCCCGCCAACCGGTGCGGGTGACCCTGATCGACAAGCGCAACTTCAACCTCTTCCAGCCCCTGCTCTACCAGGTGGCTTCCGGGCTGGTTTCGGAAGCGGATGTGGCTTCACCGCTGCGCCTGATGGTGGGGCATGCTCCCAACATCCAGATCCTGCTCGGCGAGGTGGTGGACATCGATCCCGCCGCCAGGGAAGTGGTGTTCAACGACCAGCGCTACGGCTACGACCAGCTGATCCTGGCGAGCGGATCGGGCAGCACCTACTTCGGGCGGGAGGAGTGGCGGCCCCTGGCGCCACCGATGAAGATCCTCGAGCACGCCGATGAGATTCGCCGCCGGTTGTTGATGGCCCTTGAAGAGGCCGAACAGACCGCCGATCCGGAGCGTCGCTGCTTCCTCCAGACCGTGGTGGTGGTGGGGGCCGGCCCGGCGGGCTGCGAACTGGCTGGATCCCTGGTGGAGCTGATGCGCCGGGCCGTTCGTCGGGAGTTCAAGCAACTGCGCCCCGAACTCTGCAGGGTGATCCTGGTGGACGTGGTGGAGCGGGTGCTGCCCACCATGGCTCCCGAGCTTTCCGCCGCCGCCGCCCGCCACCTCGAGGCGGCCGGGGTGGAGCTGCAGCTGGGGGCGAAGGTGGAGGGGATCACAGCCGGGCGCGTCCGCCTCAGCGGCCCGGCCGCGGAGCAGCAGCTGCAGGCCGCCACCATCTGCTGGACCGCCGGTGTGCGGGCCTCCCGCCTCGGCAACCTCCTGGCCGAGCGCATCGGCTGCCCGGTGGATCGAGGCGGTCGGTTGGTGGTCGAACCCGACTTCTCGCTGCCGGGCCATCCGGAGATCCGGGCGGTGGGCGACCTCTGCTGTTACAGCCACACCCCCGATGGCAAGCCCCTGCCCGGCATGGCGGGCCCGGCGGTGCAGATGGGGGGCTGGGTTGCCCGCGACCTCCTGACCCGGCTTCAGGAAGGCACCAGCACCCCGTTCCGCTGGCTCGATCTGGGCAGCATGGCGGTGATCGGTCCCTGGTATGCCGTGGCCGATCTGCGGGGCTGGCATGTCACCGGTCTGGCGGGCTGGATCCTCTGGGCTCTGGCCCATCTGGCCTTCATCCCCGACACCGAGAACCGGATCGCCTTGTTCAGCAAGTGGATGTGGCAGATCGCCACCCGCCAGCGCACCGCCCTGCTGATCACCGGACGGCCGGACCAGCACCTCGGCGTTGATGTGGGCCTTTACCGGGCCGCGCTCGATCCGCCGACGGCGGTGCCTTCCAGCTGCCCGCCATAGGGGCCGCGGCCATCGAGGCAGGCGCTGCCGCAGTGGCAGCCGAGGCTGATCGCCTGGGCCACGCTCCAGCCCGCCGCCAGTCCCGCGGTCACCCCGGCGGCGAAGGAATCGCCGGCGCCGTAGGCATCCAGCGGCGGCCGCTGGCGCACCGGGGCCAGGAACCGCCCCCCTGGGGTGATCTGCCCGCCGCCGGCGCCTTCGGTGGCGATCACCAGCCCCGGTTCCGGCTGCAGATCGCCGGGTTCGTAGTGCTCGTCGGGATCGAGCCGGCTGCCGATCAGGGCCTCCAGCGGCACCCCCGCCTCCTGCAGCAGCGCCAGGCGCACCCTGGGCGTGGCCGCCAGCACCCGGGCCCTTCGGGCCAGGCGCAGGGCGGCCGGGTCCGCCGCCGTCACGAACACCCCGTCACAGGCCTCCAGCCTGTTCCAGGGCAGGGCATCGGCGGCGGTGGGCGTCAGCCGCTCGCCGATCACGGTGATCGTGCGCTCGCCGCTGGCCTCGCAGAAGCTGATGCCGCGGCGGCTGGGGGCGTCCCGCCAGGCCACATGCAGCTCCAGCCCCAGGGCCTCCAGCTCAGCGGCGGCCTGCTCCCCTGCGGCATCGCGCCCCAGGGCCGTGAAGAACGGCACCGGTTTGCCGCTCAGTTTCGCCAGCTGCACCGCCACCACGGCGCCGCCACCGGCGGCCAGCTCCTGGAAGTGGGTGGCGTGGCCGATGCTGCCGGCCACTGGCAGCTGCTCCACCTCCACGAAGCTCACCACCTCCACATGCCCCACGGCCGCCAGGGCCAGCGGGGGCAGGGGCGGCAGCTGCGCCAGGGGGATCGGCACGAGCGGTTCGGCGAGGTCCATGGCGATCGGGGTTCGGGGTTCAGGGTTCGGGGTTCAGGCTTCGCTGGAATCGAGGCGGCAGCGCAGCAGCGCCAGGGCTTCATCGGGCAGCCCCAGAAAGCGATCCAGCCAGGGGTCGCCGCAGGGGGGCACCACCGCGATCCCCACCAGCAGCGCCTCGCCGCTGGCGTTGCAGGGCTGCCCGCTGGCTCGGTGCCGCCGGCCCGAGACCTCGCCGGTCACCAATGTGGTGTCGATCCGCAGGTCGGGGGCGCGGTAGAGCTGCCCCACGGCGAAGCGAAAGCAGGCCTGAAACCGCAGTTTCAGCTGGCCGGTGGCCGGCTCGAGCTCCCCTTCCAGCTGCTGCGGCACGATCGTGATCGTCAGGCCCGGCGGCAGGGGAAGCCCCAGAAAACGGGTGGTGCGGCTCTCCAGGGGCGGGATCTGCAGGCCCTCCGGGGCAAACCGCAGTCCGCAGCGGCCGGGTTCGGCCCCTGGCGAGACCAGCCCGAGGCCGCCGCCGCCGCTGGCGTCGTAGCGGAAGCGGGGATAACCGGCGATGGCCAGGCCGCAGCCCGCGAGCGTCTCAAGCCGAAGCTGCTCCATGCAGGGCAAGCTATTCCCGCAGGCGGGCTCGCAGGTGCGCTCGCAGGCGGGCTCCGTAGGCTGGCCGCCACCAAGCCGTTTCGCGCGACCCGCCATGCGTCCTGTGCCGCTCAAACTCGGCCCCGGCAGCGACCTGCACCAGACCCTCGTGCAACTGGGACGCGAGCACAACGCCGAGGGTTTTGTGCTCGGGGTGGTGGGCAACCTCTCCCAGGTGGCGTTCCAGTGCCCCGGCCCCGCAGGCCCCACCGTGCTGCAGGGGGATTTCGAGATCATCACCCTCCAGGGCACCGTGGGCCCGGCGGGGGTGCATCTGCACCTGAGCTTCTCCGATGCCGATTGCCGGGTGTGGGGCGGCCACCTGGAGCCCGGCACATTGGTGCTCCGCGGCGCCGACCTGCTGGTGGGCTTCGTGACCACGGCCTCGCCGGCGCAACCGCAGGCCACCACCAGCGAGCCGCGGGTGGAGATCGCCGTGCGCGAGGGGTGTCCCTATTCCGCCCGGGCGCTGCGCATGCTGCGCACCCTGGGCATTCCCCATGTGCTGGTGGCCCCCCGACAGGAGGGTTCGGTGCCCCAGGTGTTCATCGATGGCGTCTTCATCGGCGGTTACGACGCCCTGGCCGAGCGCCATGGCCGCGGCGAGCTGGCCAGCCTGCGCTGAGCCCCCTCAGCGCAGGCTGCTCACAGGAACACCTCCTCCTTCGGGAAGCCCACCCGGCTCTGGAGGCGGCGCCCGTAGACGGCGGCCAGCAGCAGCAGGATGCCAAGCCGTCCCACGAACATTCCCACCATCAGCACCAGCTGGCCCCAGCGGTTGAGGTTGGCCGTCAGCCCCACATCCAGCCCCACCGTGCAGAAGGCCGACATGGCGGTGAACAGCTTCTCGAGAAAGGTGTAGGCCACGGTCGTTGGCTCCCCCCCGGTGGTGGGCCCCAGGCCGAGCAGCAGGGTCATCAGCAGCACGAACAGCGCCGAGGCCAGCGTCACCCCCACGGCCTTGAGCACCAGGACGCCGGGAATCTCCCGCCGCTGGATGATCACCTCGTCCCGATCCTCCAGGGTCGACCGGGTGGCACCCATCAGGATCGCGAAGGTGGTGGTCTTGATGCCGCCGCCGGTGCCCCCCGGGCTGGCGCCGATGAACATCAGGAAGATCATCAGCAGCAGACCCGCGTCCGAGAGGGTCTCGATCGACAGGGGCACGGTGTTGAAGCCGGCGGTGCGGGTGGTGATCGACTGAAAGAGCGTCACCTGCAGCTTCTCCCAGAGGCCGAGCGGCGCGATCACCCCATCGGGCGCGAACTTCTCGGTGAACAGCAGACCGATCGCCCCGAGGGCGATCAGCAGGGCCGTGCTGCGCAGCACCAGCCGGGTGTGGAGGCTGAGCCGGCGGAGGCGTTTCAGCTGGAACCGCTTGGTCCATAGATCATTGGTGACCCTCCAGCCGATGCCGCCGATCACGATCAGGCTGCCGATCACCCCGTTGACCACGGGATTGCCCTTGTACTGCACCAGGTTGTCGCTCCACAGGCCGAAGCCGGCGTTGTTGTAGGCGCTGATGCAGTGGAAGGCGGAGGCCCAGAGCCGGGCGCCGTGGTTCTCGATGTCGGTGAAGCCGAAGAAGTAAAGGGTCAGGGTGCCGATCGCCATCACGCAGCCGGCGGTGCGCAGGATCGAATCGAAGGTGGGGCCGATACCGCCCACCCCGAATTCATCGAGGGCCCTGCCTTTGTCGAGCCGCTGCCGCAGCCCGGAGCGACCCTGCACGAAGCCCTGCAGGAAGGTGGTGATCGCCATCAGCCCGAGGCCGCCCACCACGATCAGCCCCGCCAGCACCACCTGGCCCACGAAGGTGAGCTCCTTGCCCACATCGATGATCGAAAGCCCCGTCACCGTGATCGCCGAGGTCACCGTGAACAGCGCCTCCCACAGCCCCACCGAGTCGTCCGAGCACAGGGGAGTGGCGAGCAGCAGGGTGCCCAGGGCGATCACGATCGCGCCGGTGATCACCGTGAACTGGGGCACCGTCAGCTGATGGCGCCATTGCAGCAGCAGATTGGAGGCGCGCTTGGGAAGGGAGCGAGGCATCGGGCTGTCGCTGCAACCGGCAGGCAGGTGCGCGACAGTCTGATGCTCCGGGTGTCCATCGGGTTGCCCAGCGGGTTGT
>Ga0164292_10002743_pt1 | contig 14356 bp, 14 predicted proteins | sample GEODES117metaG_FD_111486 | JGI IMG/M metagenome (GOLD analysis project Ga0164292, IMG submission 111486) | Eutrophic lake water microbial communities from Lake Mendota, Wisconsin, USA - GEODES117 metaG | ecosystem: Environmental > Aquatic > Freshwater > Lake | place: USA: Lake Mendota... | reverse complement strand
GAACAAGATGAACCCAAATGGCTCACTGAAGGTTTAGCTGTGTATTTGTCGGAGTACTACGTACCGCAGCTTCGCAGAGAAGGCAAGTTGGATAGGAAGAGCGATAGGGGAGCGTACGACCCAAACGAGATTCCTCGACTTGGGGGTTTCATGATGAGCAACATGTATGAAATTCGAGAATTCCAGAAGGCCGATCCAACCTTAAATCTTGAGAACAGTACCGATTCAGAACAACCTCGGGCGCCCTATTTGCTTGGCGCTTGGGCGGTCCAATACCTAAAACACGAAAAGGGTATGGACGCAATCCTGAACGAGTTTTACCCAGCCATTCGCAGCCTCGGCTGGGAAGAAGCATTTAGTCAGACATTTGGTCGGACCGTGGATCAGTTCTATATCGAGTTTGATCGCTTTATGAACCAATCAAATGATGATCTCATCAAATTCCTGATAGTTGAATTTTGAGTTACGAAAGATCACCGCTTAAGTTGTCAAGAAGAAATTGAGGCTTCAGATCTCTAATTCGTGTGGAAATTTTGGGCAGGGATAGTTCGAACTTCATCCGATTGCACAATTTCCTCGATCGTTTCCAGCCAACGGCTGAATCCAATTTCTAAATACTTCTCGCTGACACCACTTGAAAAGTCGTATGCAAATCCAACAAACACTGCATACTCGCCATCTTCATCTGGAAGTAAAGGCGAGTCATCCTCAGGAACATAAACGTGAGCCATGCTCCAGCAATGACGTCTATTCCAATTGCTTGCCCATTGAAAAGGGTCCTCATATACCCATACGGTTGTGCAGAGTTGCATGAGGTCAAAGAAAGGCTCACCGTCACCAAGCCAGACGCTCCAGGTAGCGCCAGATGATGCAGACTCGATTTTGGTTGTCCCGTCTTCAGTAATGATCTTGGCTTTGAATCCAAGTTCATTGATAACTTCAGCAATTTCTCTGGCAGTGAAGCACTCTAAATTCATTTGTTCTCGCTTTCTACCGGTGTCAAAGTCAACACACCGGAAATGTTTTGTTTTTGGTTATGTGTAGGTGCTACTTGCAATAAATGACTTTTGGGAATCGGCATTACTTTCCCTTGTTGATGATTGCGGTGATGAAATCTCGAAGCATTGCATCCCAGTCCTCGGTCTGCTGTTTTAGTTGCTCTTCTAGATCAATGTCCAGTGCGTTGAAATACAATTCCACAACCTTTTCCTGAATGTGTACTGGTGGGCACGGTACTTGTAAGTTTCTGATCACTTCTGCTGGTACGGCCTTCTTGTTTGATGTCGAAGCAACATTTCTGAAACGGTTGAGCACACCTGGGGAATTCAGGAAGACATAAAGAACGGCTGGATTGATAGGAGCTTTGTTTAGTTCAGTTTGATTTAGTCTGATCCTGCAAACTCGAGACAAATCTTCAATGTCTTGTCTTGAATAATCAGCTTCTCCATAAAAAAGACTATTACCAAAATACTTATTTGAATGTGAAAAATTGCACATTGGCCTCACTCGCTTTTCACCATCATGAATAAGAGGAAGCAAAATATCATCGGGTTGAAGTTCGAATGACGACCAATCTTCGCCTTTCCTTGCTGAGAACATTTCAATTTCGGCAATATCTTCAAGCTTTCTCATCGCATGTTGTGCTCCAAAACCAATCTCGACCTCTAGAAGGCTGAGGTTTCTCATTTTCTCGGCGAGTCGTTCGTAACTTGAAGCAATATCTTCAAGTGTCTTTTTGAGTTTGTCTTGCATTAGTTTCGGATTTGAAATGGAGCTTGATTCTTGATACGCCATGTATGCATTGAATTCAATTGGGCTACCGAATTTGACGAGTTGTTCAGCCACAACGTCGATGGCTCGAATGGAATGATAGTTTGAAATAAGCAGAGCGATCTCTTTTGCGTCGTTGGCGTTTAGATCTCGGAGACCTGTTTCCTGGACTCCTATGTTTCTTGCATCTGCAATGCGAATCTGCCTATTTGGCTTTCCGCTTCCAGAAAGAATGAGGAGAGTCATTTCAATGCGGTTATCGGAGTAGAAATCGTGACCAAGTGAAATAGTCCCTTGCAAATATCCCAATCCAACCAATTTTTCACGGAATTTTTTAGACGCCGCTGAAGTCATCCACTTAGTTGGCAGGCAAACAAGCCCGACTCCATCACTGTCTAGGTAAGCCAATGCATTGAGAATCCAAGCTTCCTCGCCACGCAGTCGAGTAGAACCAAACTTCATCCATCGCGGATCATTAATAGACATGGATATATCGATTTCTTGAGTTCTGGATGGGGGGACAGCTATAACTGTGTCGAATTTCCCCAACCAATCTCGATTAAGAATTTGAAGGGAGTCTTCAATTCGAATCTCTACTGAGATCTGTTCGAGTTGGAGCAGCATAAATAGGACGCCAGCGATCATTGGATCGATTTCCTGGGCGATCTTTGTAATGGAACTCTTCAACGGTGTGAGGGTTGAACCAAGGCCTGCGCAAAGATCGAGAATTTGCTTTCCTTTTACAAGGTGCCCAATAATTTCACCCAGCATGTGCGGACTGGTTGAAGACGCGCGCTCGCGACCTGATTCTGACCACAATGTTCTGATGTCAGCTGTGAACTGAACAATGAGTTTCTTATTTTCAACAATTTGACCTAGAGACTTTTCAATCAATCTCAACGTCTCTAATTGTTCACTCGAAATTGCTTTTCGAACAGTCTCGGTCAAAGATTTAAGTTCAACTTGTCCGGATACCTTTTTTTCTAGTTGCTGTAAGGACTTGCATGGTGCGTTGCTTGCGATATCCCATGCCTTAATGAGAATGAAAAGGATTGCTTCTTCGGGCCGATATATCGGACGAAGAAGTTCGACAAGATTGGCGGCTTTGGTGTAATCGGTTTGAATTAATCGGTGCTTGCGTGACTTCCTACCTCTTCCGTCCAAACCGCTTGAAGCCATGAACGTTTCGAGTTGTTCAATCGTCCACAGTTCACGTTTACCATCCGTAAGTATTGGCTTGGGGAATTCGGCATATCGTGACCTCCAGTTAGCAACTGTAGGTGCCGATAGAAACAACTTTCGTGAAATCTCTGAAAGCGTGAATGGTTGTTCGGTTGTCATGCTGGTCCTTTGATGTCTGTTGATCCTTGATGGAATGCTTTGTCATTTAGGTAAATCACTTGGTCGGCCACTTTGTAAAGCTTGTAAGAGAGTGATCCACGTCGAGCTACAACAATGATGGTCGAGCCATTTGCTTTAAGGATTTCGGCAGGTTCAGCAAACATGTTGTCTCCGCTGCCAATTACCACGTACTTGGACCTTGTTGCAGTTGCTTCTTCAAGAAGTACTTCACACAGGCATTTGTCAGCACCATCGATCCCAGCACGGCTGAGAATTCGAGCGCCTTGGAAATCGAAAGCGAGTTGAGGGCAGAGGCTAAGCGCCATGGTGCCTACGGCAACAACAGTTTGAGTGGGAACCGGCAGCGAGATGGATTTGAATTGTCGACTGATCTCTTTTGAGTAGTAAGGGACTTTGTCTGCTCCACCGCATTGGTTTTCAAGGTCGAGAACAGTAAAGGCTCGAAGTTCTTTGACGGGGCTGATTTGGCTGATCATGTTGGTCTCCTTCATATTAGTTTGATTCACGAATGAGACTATATACACATTTCACAGAGATACGCAACCTAAACAAAATAAAAATTGGTTTTACTTGTCTCTCAAGCCCAGTAAGGGTTTCTGGCTCTGAGGTTGGGACATTACAAAGATTTGTGTGGCATCTGAATGTGTTGTTTGGGGGAGTCCGAGGTCTTTGAGGACTGGTCGGTGTAACACCCTTTCCTTACCTTGGGTATTCGACCGGAGGTAAATATGAAGAAGCGAAAGCTGTCCAAGATTGTTAGAGCCATTTACGAAAAGCGAACTGCAGTTGTTTATTTTGCGCTTGCTTTGGTCTTTAGCGGCCTACTGCGATCGGGCGATCAATTCACCACATTGTTACTTGTGTACACAGCATCATTTTGGGTTTATACGTACACCGAATTGCGAAGAAAATATCACCGACCTCGTGACCCTAAAACAAAAGCGACACTAAAAGTTTCTACTGAACCATCCGTTGACTGGGCGGTAACAACTATGCAAGGTGAGTTAGTCGTATCTGGGTGGGGAGACAGAACCATCGACTTGCCGAGCACAGGATTTCATATTGAACGCGATAGGAAAGTGAAGTATTCAGAATTTGTGTATGTAGTTGAAGTCACTTCGGGAAACGGTGATGCATTCGTTTCGTTGACAGTCGATGACGATGATGAGTTCTTGCATACAGTTGCCTGTGGCCGCTCGGGGGACTCCGAAGTTCTTTACACACACTTGAACACGGGCTACGGAACCAAGCATTGGTTGATCCCAGGGTTTCTGCAAGGAATACCTGCTTAGAACAAACTCATCTCATCGCCAACTACTCCCAGTGATGACAAGTAAGTACCAAGCAAATCTGAATCATTGACCAGGCCATTCAAGTGGTCCTCAAGGTGACTCAAATCGCTACAACGTAAATCTGCACATGCGATGACCGAATCGTCACTCATGAAGTATTTGGTAAAAATACGACCTTCATTTTGCTGCTGAATTTCGTGAAGCAAATCTGGCGTGCTTACAACCCCAGAAATCAACTCAATAGTGCTCCGCATAACAGGTACGCGACCGTCGAGTAATTGCATAATCACAGCGCAGTCTGAAATTTCCACACACACTTTTCCATCTGGGCCGTCCTCAACATTGAGACCCAGATTGTCTAGACGTCCCTTGAGCTCAGCGTGGTATCGAGCAGCACCAGAGGGAACGCGAGGAAGCTGAATAATCCAGTTATCGATCGCGAACTGGACGTACGCGCCGTCTTCCATGTCTGCAGAAATTGCTACAGGAAGTGCTCCAATCTTCATATCGCTACACAGGGTGCCCATTCGGCGAAGCATGGTTCGACCCACTGAAAATGCTCCATCTGGCCCTGAAAGCTCTGCGTCCCATTGAGGGAAAGCCGTTTTACATCCGACTTCTTTGAATTCACTCAAAACCCCTACACGGCCTTCCTCAAATACAAAAGTGGAGACATTCTGAATGCGTTCATTTTCTTCATCGCTAAACACCTCAACGGGTGTCAGTGTTCCGAATTCCAGCAACTGTTGTAGTCCAACACTTGAAAGAGTTGCCTTGGTCCCGTAGTCCTCCGAATCTTCAACGATTACTGGGGGAGTTTTGGCAAGTTCCATTTCGGTCTGTGAATGTTCTGAAATGGCAAATGCCTTTCCGTCGTGAACAAACAATTCAACTTGAGCCTCCAAATGCGCCAACATTTCGCATTCCCGAATGAACCGAAGGGGAATGATGTACGAGCCAGGGAATGAAGCGGAATCGCCAGTCAGTTGTGCGGCTGCATACCTACCACCGGTATTCCACATGCGCCTGCAATTAATGACCTGCACCATTACCCCCTCGTTGTTTTGCTCCCCAGGCCACACGAAATATGCGAGACCGCGAATTGTTTCTAATTCCGCCTCTGAAATGACTCCAAGCGACAGCATCAGAACATCGCCTTTACAAACTTGAGGACCTTTGCTGGCGTGAAATCGACCGGGATTCGAGCGGGTACTGCCATCGCTTCTTGCATGGACTTACTCCGGCGACGTGCCAGCACCTGTGTTCCTGCGGCTTCAGCAATATCTTCAAGTGTGTTTGTAAATTCTGCCATTTCATCCAAACTGAAGGTGCCTAAAGTGAAACCATTTGGAGTAATCACAATTTGGTCAAGCGAAATAAATTGCGAAAGCCCAGCGTCTTCAATTGCGCGCGCCAAGCGGCGGCGGAGTGCCGCATCGTTTGCAGAAGGGGTGAAGCGTGAAGTGGTCATTTCTTCTCCTATTGGTTTGGTGGGGCACTGAGTATTGCAAATGTAGACAAGGGGTGTACAGCGTTTTTTGTGATTTTTCTGTAACGAATTAGCCCTCAATCCCATCATCTACTTTTTTGTACCGAGTTGTCAATAGGCATGTGTCACCTTCGGTACAACGAAACTCTGTTACACCCCATGATGAAATCAACGTGAAATCAGACATTGATTTTTTAGTGTTGCAGTTGTAGTGTGATGACGACATCAAGAGCGACTCAGCAATGAGTACAGCAACCGAGCCAGCCAGGCCGCGGTGCTTCCCGCCAGGGGATGTGATGCACGAGAGTGCATAAAGACTTCTGGCCCTCCTGATGGAATGAACATTTATCTACATCAAGGAGGGGCATGTGAAAAAGATATACACGCCAGATTTATACATTCGACTTCAACATGGGGGAACACTCCAACTCTCAGTGTGCCCGGAAGACAAGATCCAAATTTTACGATGCGTTTTGCTTTCCTTAGAGCTTGATCCTGTCGCCAAAATGAGGGCGCAAAAGATGATCGTCGGGATTGAGGAGGCATCAAGTAAAGGTGGAGTCTGGGGAAATGTGACCCGATTAGTCAAAGCTCCAAATTGCCACTTCTGCGGTTCAGAGACGAACTTCGGCGGTAAGGGAAGATTTTCTCTCTGCGAACTTCACAACAATTGGCGAACCTATTTCAAGCTGAGGCAAGTGAAGTGAGTCAAATTAGAGGTCTCAGAAATTCGGAGGGCGAATTGGATTCGCTTGCTTTGTTAGGCCGAGTTTCCACGACAAGAGGTGTTGCCTTAGCAGTGGTGCCGATCTATGGTTTGGCCTCAAAATCCGTGAAAGTTGCCTAAAGCGCTTGAAAACAAGATTTCAATGCCTTTTGTCGTTTGGAAAAGCCTTAAAAGGGCAGTTTTTATGCAACATCATTTGCTAGTGAGTTCTGATTGGCTGGTCCGTCACACCCGAAGGCCATAATTGTTTATGGCATGTTTAGAAAGTCATGATCGAAAACTATGAGTGAATTCAGCTTTGTCGACTTATTTGCGGGAATCGGTGGATTTCGAATTGGCCTGACGTCTGCCGGCGGGAAAGCCGTTTACTCCAATGAGTGGAATAAGTATGCAGCACAGACCTATCAGGCTTGGTTCGGTGAGAAATACTTGTCAACCTGTGATATCCGTTCTGTAAACCCTGATACAGACATACCAAGCCACGATGTCTTGAGTGGAGGATTTCCCTGTCAACCATTTTCGATTGCTGGTGTATCCAAAAAGAATTCGCTTGGCAGAGCTCATGGATTTAGTGATTTAGAGCAGGGAAATCTATTCTTTGCTATTTGTGACATCATTTCTGCAAAACAACCAAAAGTTGTTTTTCTTGAGAATGTCAGAAATTTGCTCAGTCACGATAACAAAAAAACATGGAAAGTTATCCATGAAACACTTGATCTTCTTGGATATGAAGTCAAATATGAAATCATTAATGCTTCATATTGGGTCCCGCAAAATAGGCGACGAGTCTTTATAGTTGCATTTCGCAAGGATTACTTTTCGGAAAAGATTATTAACAGCTTTAAATTTCCAATTGGAAGTGGAGAAGTTAAAAAGCTCGGCAGCATTCTCGAAAAGAAAACGCCTGATAAGAAGTACATGCTGACGGACAATCTATGGAAGTACCTGCAGAATTATGCAGAAGAACATAGGAGCCGAGGTAATGGATTTGGTTTTCGGCTGTATGGCCCTAGCGACACCTCGGGGACAATGTCGGCTCGATATTACAAAGATGGCGCAGAAATATTGATTCGGCAGCCTAGATGGCGTAATCCAAGAAGGCTCACACCACGTGAAGCTGGGCTATTGATGGGATTTAACAATGATTATGCATCTGCGTACGGATTTAAACGAGGATTTCCTCAAGTGGTATCTGACATGCAGGCATACAAGCAATTTGGAAATAGTGTTTGTCCAATGATCGTTGAACAGATTGGCGTAGAAATCGCAAGAGTTTTGAGGAGCCAGAAGTATCAGAACAGAAAACGGAAATAGAGCGGTATAAATCGTGGAATCTCTGTTAGTCGCACAGCGGATTAGTTACGGTTCGAGGGAGTCACTTTTGCTATCTCTTTCCATAAATGATGCACTGAATATTGTAGAGATACCAGACCCGAATCTTCCCTTTCCTGGCAATCGGAGAGTCAGTCGAAAGCATGCAATTGAGTTCGGCAACTATTGGGAATCTGCTGTTGATAGCTGGATAGTTCCACCATTACTTCTTGATTGTGAATCAAATATTGAGAGATTAGATATTCATTCATCCGAAACAAATGCGGTTTGCAACATCAAGCTAAGTGAACTGCGAAATTCAAGTTTAAAAATATTGGATGGACAGCATAGAATTTTGGGTTGGTATTTGAAGAGGGAAGAGATTGACCACAAAATTTCTGATGAAACCAAAAATTATAATAAAGCAGTATTTTCAAAAGATAAAGTTCAGATGAAGCGATGCGAAATCCAGTTAACAAATCTACGAAGAACCAAGGACAGGTTTGAGTCTGAAAAAGTAGCCTTGAATATTCTTGATTCACTAAGTCACAAAATGCATCAGCAGTTTTTTGTTGATATTGCTAGAAATGCACTCGGAATCAACAAGACTGTTCAAGCCAAATTCGACTCTGCAAGTGTGATCAATCGGGTGTCACAGAATTTGATCAAGAGCCATGCGCTGTTGTTGAATCGTGTTGATCTAGAAAAAACTTCTTGTTCTGGCAATAATAAAAATTTGTTGTCAGTTGTCAATGTCTCAGATATTGTACGCCACTGTTCTTTTGGTATAAATGCACGCGTAACGCTTAAACGAGAAGATTTATTTCGTGACGACGATGTGGAGTACGTGGCAGAAGAATTCTTGAACATTATGTTGCGTAGTCTCTCTGCACTTAAACGCGTGGAAGAGGGGGTATATGCTCCGTCGGCATTGAGAAAAGAGAATCTCATCGGTTCGGGAACAATCTGGAGATGCTTAGCCGGTGCCTTCAATAGAATTTGTGTTATCCGAGATGAACATCACGGAACACTTAAAATTGAATTGAATGGCAAGAAACGTTTTGAACGGCTAGTTACACAGTTGTCTAATCAATTACTATTGCCTATTAATCGGCATTGGTATGCAACTGGTCTTTTCCCAGCAAAAACAAGCACGGCTCCTTCTTCTCGATCCCAAGACCTAGAAATGCTTGTTTCCTTATTGGTCCAGTGGTCGGAGTCTGGTGAGCTTTTTAGTAATGCGTCTAGAAGTATGAAGTGATATGACTACTTACGCCATTGAGGGAGGTCAAGTCTGCGCAGTTACGGAAAATGGAAATCATGCACTGAGATTTTCCGAAATTGCTAACAGTTTTGATCAAATTTCAGAGCAGCTCCCATTTCTTGGATTACGGAGAGCTGTTCATGAAGTTTGTTTGAATTATAAAGAAGTTGGAGGAGAGACTTTCAAATTGGGATTGGAAGTTCTACTAAAGCATCGACGAAATATTTATCAAATTTCTATTGATGGTAGTACTTGTATCGATTACGTCATTTGCGAAAATCTAGTACTACCAATTGGCTTCCAAGATTCAGATGCGTTAAATGTAATCTCGGATCACACAAGTAAAGGTCCCAGTTTTTGTCACGATCTACAAATCAGGGACATTGTCTTTGTAGAGAAATTGGCCTCAGCTCACGGAATCGAACTCGGTGCATCTGAATTAAGAGACACTTACATGGTTAACAGACTGAATTCGTTGAGTGAATTTGATTTCGGTTTAGCAATAAAGCCATACCCATATCAAGCCATCGGAATTCAATGGCTCTGCTCGCAGCAGGAGTTTGGACAAAGTGGTGTAATACTTGCGGATGTTATGGGTTTAGGAAAAACGCTGCAAGGAATTGGGTTGGTCACCCTGAATGCACAAAATGGTCAAAAAGATAATTTGATTATCTGCCCAAACTCTTTAGTGGAAAATTGGAAGCGAGAAATAGGAAAGTTCTCTCCCGGTTTGTCGCTTTTGGTGCATGCTGGAACAATGAGAACTGGCCTCCATCGGAATTTGGAGGGTTTTGATGTAGTTGTAACTTCGTACGATTCGCTGATTTCAGATTTTGAAATTCTCAAAAAGGTCAATTGGAATGTCGTAATCCTTGATGAAGCTCAATATATAAAGAACCCAGAAGCCAGAAGATCCAAAGCGGCAAAAAAGTTGCCTAGAAAGTTTTCTGTAGCGATTTCAGGTACACCAATTGAGAATAAATTATTGGACCTATGGTCGATTTCAGATTTTGTTGATTCGACGATATTTGGAACTAGGAATGAATTTGAAAATACTTTTGGTGATTCAGTTAACTCCAGTCTCCTTGTGAATGAGCGCATTCGACCATTTATGTTGCGACGAAACTTGATTGATGTGAATAGCCAATTGCCTGAAAAAGTCGTTAGTGATATTCCTCTAATTTGGCCGACTGCTATGAACGAGATATACGAAAATGTTCGTCGTGAAGCAATTTTGGAATTTGCTACTGCTGGTGGATTAGTTGCTACAGGAAGATTGAGAAAATTGACTACTCATCCGTTGCTTATGGAAATCGGCCCTCAAGATCCATGTAAATTGTCTCCGAAGTTTGAAATGACGATTGAGCTTTTGCGTAAAATCTCGGATAGTGGTGAAAAGGCTCTCATATTCTCAAGTTTTCTGGAGATGACTGATTTACTTGTCGAATATATTCGCAGTAATTTTGAGAATGTATTCGTTGGTTCTATGGACGGAAGAACAGAAGTTTCCGATCGGCAACCTCTGATTGATGATTTCAACGAATATCAGGGTTTTGGTGTGCTGGTTTGTAATCCCATAGTTGCTGGAGTGGGTTTGAATATTACGGGTGCTAACCACGTAATTCACTACAACCTTGAATGGAACCCTGCAAAAGAGGATCAAGCTACATTTAGGGTATACAGGCCGGGTCAGACAAGAGTGTCCTTCATTCATAGACTCTTTTATCTGGACACAATCGACGAAGTCATCGATCAAAGAATTCAACTCAAGCGCGAATTGTCAGATCTAACCATTGATACAGAGATCGCGAAGAAAGATTTCGAGGAAGCTCTTAGGGTGAGCCCAGTTAAGGTATCTAATGGCTAGTTCGGTGGAAAAAATTCTTAGTGATAATGATGTTGGTATAACCAATTCACATCAAGCTGGTTTTCTTATTCCGAAGGATTATGTTCATAAAGGTTTTTTTGAATTACTTCCTAAGGACGTTAGGAATCCCCGCATCATGTTGGAGTTTTTTGACGTTAAAAACGAAACGACTTTTTGGTTGTCTTATATTTTTTACAACAATAAGTTTTTTGGTGGGACTAGAAATGAGTATCGATTAACCAGCCTCATTGCTTTCGTTAGAGAACATGGATTAAGGTCAGGTGACAAAGTGGTCATAACCAAGATTGCACCGAGGAAATACGAAATAAGCACTGTGAAGGTCGGCCGTGGCCCAAGGGTGTTGAGCAAAGAATCATGGTCGGCAATTTATGGTGAGGAGCCAACGCAATGAGTGAACAATTTGAAAAAGTAATTATTCCTGGCATCGCGGATCGAAAATTTGTGAGGGTTCCACCGGATGCCGGTAGAACGGCCCGTGCAATGGGGAATCTGGGCTATGAACTTGAAAGGGCACTGGCTGATGTGATTGATAACTCTATTGCAGCTCATGCGACCAAAGTACGAGTGGTCATGGAGCAGATTTACAATAACCGTGTACGCATAGAGATCATTGACGATGGGGACGGTATTCGGTTGGATGATCTGCCTGCTGCCATTAAGTATGGAGCAGCTGATCGAAACGATCCAACAAGTTTGGGAGTCTTTGGCTTTGGTTTAAAGACCGCTTGCCAATCATTTACTACTCGGTTTTCAGTTTGTTCGTCTCCAAAAGATGGCTCAGGTAGTGGTGAAATTATTTTTGATGAGAATATCATTAGCCTGCATGGGGACTTTTTGTATGAGACACCCGATCCCTCTCCAGAGTATTTGGAAAAGATTGAAGAGCTTGGAAGTAAACACGGTACAGCTGTAGTAATTGAGGACGCCGACCATTTCTATCAATTCAATAATTCTGATGATCCAAGAACAGATGAAAAGAAGCAGAAGAGATATTTCAAAGATCAAGAAGATGAAGTTCGTTTGCATCTTCGTAAAACGTTTCAGCGATTTATTGATGTGAAGGATGATCGCGCTGTCAACGTCGAAATAAATTTCAATGATGAAGTAATCACGCCTTGGGATCCTTTTTGCTTGAAGGAGCCAAAATTGGAGAAGGCAATTGATGAAACCTTGAATCTTCAAACTAAGTCAGGGAATCAAGGTGCGGTAATTTTTAGGGGTTATATTCTCCCGGAAAAAAATGAATTTGAAGATGAAGAACTAAAAAAGGATGTCGGCCCGAGTACCCATGGTATTTACGTTTATAGAGAAAATCGTCTGATACAAATGGCGGAATATTTTGGCCTTTTTAGGAGGGACACTCACCAAGCCCGAGCTAGATACGAACTTTCATATGACGGAACTTTGGATGAATTGTTTCAGACTGGATTACAAAAAGACTCGATTTCGCTAGGTGATCTTGCGGATTACTTTAGAGACCTGATGAAACCCATGGTCCGTGAAACTGACTTGAGGTCTAGGGGGTCGCGGAATAAAAAAGATACGACAGATATGCACGCTGGTTCTCAAAGGGTTATTGGATCAGTTGAAAATCGGGTAGCTCAAGCCAAAATTACTCCGATCGACGAACATAGCGCGACAGTCGAGAATCAATATGGCCAAACAATTTTGCCAATTGAGTCCTCATCTGTTTCATCGGTTACTTTTATCAATCCAGTTGAAAGCATTACCAATGGACTTTTGTGGGAAATGCGACTCCAGAATGGTAAACAGGTTGTCAGTATCAACAAAAGCCATGATTTTTATTCAAAGGTTTATCTACCAACAAAATCAAACGTAATTGCGACTCGTGGTTTAGACGCTTTGATCTGGTCATTGGCGATTTCAGAAGCTAATTGCACTGTTCCTGAATATCGAAGACAGTTTGAAGAATTTAGGTTCGAAATGTCGAAACGGCTAAGAGATCTCGTTGACGAATTCCCTGAACCAAAACTTTCGGATGAGGATGATTAATTTTTCTCAGTTCCTTGGAATTGCTTCAGAACAAATTGGTCTGGGCTTAATCCTCTGCAGCGATGTTGATCCAAAGCATTTGCTCAAAGTTCGATTTGCTGATCTTGACGGTACTCAGTCGTTCAGTTTGGGCGTAAGTAGAAAATGGAGATCTACTGAGGTCGAGCTAGTTCCAGATGGATTTGGCGCTGAGTATCTTCAGTTTCTTGCAGGAGCCGCATTATTGCATCGAGCACAATTGCTTCAGTTGATTGATGAAAATGGTGGAGAATTCAGTGAAATCTCTATTCAGATAGATGGACAGGACCTACGGAATGCGAAATTCGAAGCTGGCTATATACCTCGGTATCTAAAACTCAACGGTCATATTCTTAGCTCAGACAGCTCGTTGAAGGATCGGCTGATCGATGACAGGGAACAAGAGCTAATGCTTATTTCCTTGAAAATTTTATCTCATTTGCTTCCCAAAGGTCTTCGTGCATTGGGTTTTCCCGAGGAAGTAGTTGGGTATCCAGAGGGCGCTTCGATAAGTGTGTTTGTAAACAAGTATGAACGTGATCAACGAAATAGGCGATTGGCTATTTCTATTCACGGACTGTCATGTTTGGCTTGTGGTTTCAATTTCGGGGAAACGTATGGAGAATTGGGTTCTGACTTTACAATCGTTCATCATGTGACACCCGTTTCCGAAATTGGTCCGGACTACACAATCGACGTTAGGAAAGACTTGATTCCAGTATGTGGAAATTGCCATGCGATGATCCATCGCGAAGATCCTCCTTTAAGCCTCGAATCATTAAAAAATATTTTGAACACACCGGAATGATTCAACTTTGGAGTTTTTGGCTTTAGTGCTTTAAAATTTTTATGCAGATGAGAATTCATTCGAAATTTTTTAGCAACTAGCTAAGCGAACTCTCCAACGCATCTAATGCTGTAGCAAGTTCGTTTGGTAGGCGGTCACCGAACGCGGCGTAGTGGTCGCGAATTTGGGGGACTGCCTCGCGCCAGCCGTCAACATCTACCGACGTAATTGCTTGCAGGTCGGCGGTGTTGATGTTCATCCCGTTTGTGTCCAGGGAGTCTGCGCTTGGCAGGTAACCGATTGCGGTTTTGTCGGCTTGGGCCGTGCCGTTGAGGCGTTCGAATACCCATTTGAGAACACGGCTGTTTTCGCCATAGCCAGGCCACATGAAGCGGCCGTCTTCGTCGCGGCGGAACCAGTTGACGAAGAAGATTT
>Ga0164292_10002740_pt1 | contig 14364 bp, 23 predicted proteins | sample GEODES117metaG_FD_111486 | JGI IMG/M metagenome (GOLD analysis project Ga0164292, IMG submission 111486) | Eutrophic lake water microbial communities from Lake Mendota, Wisconsin, USA - GEODES117 metaG | ecosystem: Environmental > Aquatic > Freshwater > Lake | place: USA: Lake Mendota... | reverse complement strand
CTTTATTATTTTGATAAACTTTTCTTTTTCATTGGTTGTTGAGCTGAGGTTCTTCGTATCTTATCATCCATAGCTTTATTCTGAGAGAATGGTTTATCCTTCTTAGGAATTGCAACCTTTGGTGCTTTTCTTGGTGCACCTGACTTTTTAGCTTTGCCTGATGTCATATTATTTGCAGCCATATTTGCATTTTTTCATCGAAGCACCACTCTTAGCTTTCTTTGTAGCAGCTGTAATAATATCAGCTCTTGTTACTCCAGGATTTTTATCAAATCCAGCTTTAACAGATTTCATTCCTAATGAAGTTCCTGTTTTAGCTTTCTTCATCATTGAGTTTTTCATCATTGTTCCATTAGGCATTCTATGCATACCAGCTTTTTTCTTAGCTACCACTTTACCACCTTTTTTCATAGAACCACTAAACATTTTTGAAATTTTACCCATTCCACCTCCTTCAGCTCCACCTTTTCCACCACCACCTCCTAGTAATCCTCCAAGCATACCTCCTCCTCCACCACCACCAAGCAATCCACCAAGCATACCACCACCTCCAGCACCTCCTAGTAGACTACCTAAAAATGCTTTATTAACAGTTTTACCTGTTTTAGCTTTACTAATAGTTCCACCTTTTTTCATTGGTGTTCTTTTCATTAATGGTTTTTTTGGATTTAGTTTTTTCATAGGTTTTGGTTTTTTAGGATTCAAATATTCAAAATCTTTAGGATTTTTCTTTACATCTTTCTTAGAAATTTGTACACCTGTTGCATATACTCCATCTCTGCCACTTAGATCGTGACGTGGTATTGGTAATCCTTTTGCTGTCGCAAAAGAATTTACTTCTTTTGTGCCACTTTGGGCTTTTTTAATAGGTCTTTTTATTGTTGCCATGATATATATTTTTTATGTGATTAACAATTCCATTTTCTAAGAGCAAGAGTTTTTCTTGTAGGCTTGCCATTAGGTTTTTTAGCAGGACCTTTTACTCCTGACATTCTTGCACAGAAAGATTTACGTCTTTTTGCATCTTTACTTCCAGCTTTAAGCTTAGAAGGTTTTGTTGTTACAGCCATTTTAAGTTTGCTACCAGGATTCTGCTTTCTATAAGAAGCTACACCTTTAGCGTTTAGACCACCAGAAGGATTTTTTCCTTCTTTCTTTTGCCATGCTGCACTTGCCATTATTTCTTAGATTTAGCTTTAATCTTTTTCTCTTGAACTAACATTTGTTTTGTAGGTTTCTTACCAGATCCTTTGTTAGCTCTTATATTATCCCACAATCCACGTTTAGAATAAGAACCATCAGCACGTTTAATCATTGCACCAGACTTAGCTTTTGCAATAGTTCCACCATTTTTTCTATTTCTTTCGTCTTTCAATCTTTTTGCATTTTTTCTTGCTGATCCAGAACATCCTCCACCACTAGTAGGAAGACCTCTTTTTTGACAGCTCTCATCTACTACATCAGGTTTTCTTGCAGCTTCTTTTTGTGCTTGAGCATCATTAGCAGCTAATTGTGCAGGAGTGAGTCCTGTAGCTTGTACTCTTTGATTTGTAGAAAAGTTTTTTAATAAACCTGTAAGAGAATCTTTTTCTCTAAGTAATTGAGGAGTGAATTGTGTACTACCAACTTTTTTTCTAAAATCTGTAAGATTTTGTCTAAGTCTGGTTTGTTCCTTTATCTTATCTAGTGTAGTTCCTTCCTGAGCTTTTTTAATCACTCTACCACCAGTCTTCAATGTACTTCCTTTGAATGGACCTTTCTTTTTTACAAGAGGACCATTAGGAACAGGAGTAATCTTACCACCTTTGCGTAGTACACCAGGGCCTACATATGCTGTAGCTTTCTGAGGATTCATCTTAGACATTATTTCCTTTTATTAGATTTAGCAATCTTCTTGAATGTTTTTATATTTATTAAGATATTCTAGTAATCTTTCTGCTGTATTGATGTTATCGTCAATTTGTCCAAGAAATCTATTACAGTTTCCACATAATAGTCCTCTTACTTCTCCAGTTTTATGACAATGATCAACAGCTAATGATCGATCTAGTTTATCTTCATGTATATGACAAATGTAACATTTGTGATTTTGTTCAGATAACATTTGATTATATCTATCAGAAGTAATTCCATACTTCTTTTTTAATAAATGGGATCTTTGTTTATCTAAATCATATCTAGAGTTACTTCTATCTCTATAACATTGTTTACAATATGAATGAGCTTTTCCAAACTCTGAATTTAATAACCAATCTTTACATGAATTACACCATTTAAATCCTTGATCTATTTTTATCTGTTTTTCTTGTTCAATAAGAATAAGTTCAGATACTGTAATTCCTCTAAGCTTAGCTCTTCTACTAACATTTCTAATATTAGAACTCTTCATTATTTGTTTTTCTTTTTCTTAGCTATTGCTTTAAAAGTTTTTGCAAGGGTGCGAGCTCTACCAGTACAACCAGGTTTAGTGATTGGTGTACATTTACCAGCAGTGCCACGCTTCTTGATAGAAGCTGCAGCTTTCTGCATCCATTTTTTATCAGTGGCCATTATTACTTCTTTTTAATAGACATTCCTCTTTTAGCCATCTTTGTAGCACCAAGTTGTTTGTCTTTAGTAAGAGTAGCTTTTCCTTTAGCACCTGCTAAGGTTTTCTTTTGAACTTTTGTAAATGCTCCTTTAGGATCGATGCCTTTATCTCTTTTGTTAGATGCACTAAGTGCAGATAAAGAACCACCATTTTTCATCTTCATCGTTTTTATTTTATTCATATTAGATTTTAAAGCTTTATTTAAAGTTTTATTTTTAATTGCTTTTGTTGCATCAAGTTTTTTTCTAGCAGTACTAATAGAATCTTTTGTTTTTTCTATTTTATCAAATAAAGGTTTTGGATCAGAATACTTTGCTATTCCATTTTGTGCTTTTTTTACAGGGCCACCAGTTTTTCTTTCATCAATGGTTGATTTTTTTCCAAACTTCTTATCATGAGCAGCTTGTAAATCTTTCATTTGGCTCATACGTCCACCACCAAATCCTCCATTATACTGATTATTTCTTGGGCTGCTTCCACCTAATGTATCTCTAGCTATATCCATGTTAGAGATGCCACCTTCGTTTTTATACTTATCTACATAAGCTTTCATTACTGATTTCCCTTTTTGAGCTTTAGGAGCTGCTTTTTTCATTGTTGCCATAGCGTTTAAATGTTATATTAGGTTTAACGATTATATCTTTGTGAGTGTATTGCCACATCTCACCTGTAGTGTTTAGTATAATTGTATAGATGGTATCTGTCTCATGACCATAATCAGTCACAAAAAGTATTATCCCATCTCCCTTGGGTGTTATAACATCTATTCTATTCTTTGGCTCGTATATTCTCATAGAGAAGTGCTTTGATTATCTATATGTGGTTCTTAATCACCCAACCACACATTGTGTTTTACAACTTCTCCATTGGAGGAGCGTCAACAGCTGGAGCTTCCTTAACAACGTCAGCTTCTACAGCAGCAGCCATTACAGCTTCAATTGCAGCGTTAGCTTGTTGTGCTAAAATAATTTTTGCAGCTTCTTCTGTGTTCAGAATGCTTCGCAATGTGTTTAATACTAGACCAAATTGAGCTCCAGTTAACTCAAATTTGTCTTCAGGTCCCCAAGAGTATCTCTTGTTTGGATCGTACTGTGCCATAATATGTTGGTTTTTAAAATGATCAGTAAATGTATACAAGTATTTTTACTTGTACAAATTTATTTTTAGCCAACTTGGTTCACTGTTACAATAAGACCAGGAATAGCAGGAACAGTTCCTGAAGCTGCAGCTGATGTTATTGATATTGCGTTGTTTACATTACTATTTATTTCCCATTTAAGTTGTACATATTCATTAGCCACTGTAGTTTTAAAGAAAAAGTTCCATGCTGCTACAACATATACAGAGTTAGAAGGAAAACCTAATTGTGATGCACTAATAGGTACATCAAGACCATTTTGTGATAACCAAATGTGTGCATGTGTGGCAGTGTTACCAGCATTTTTTACCATCTGTGCACTAAATTGTATATTATATACACCAGGATTAGCTATAGTTACTCTATTTCCAGAAGTGATAGACACTCCACTGTTCCATACATTTGAATTACCAATGTTCATTGTAAGAACATCTCCTGCATTTCCTGTTTGGTTTGTTGTATCATAGAAAGATCCTAAATAACCAAATCCACCTGCAACACCCTGAATTCCCTGCACCCCTTGAATACCTTGTTCACCCTGTGGTCCCTGTATTCCTTGTATTCCCTGATCACCTTGAGGACCTTTTATATCTCCAGCATCAAACCATGCTGTACCATTCCATGTCATTAGAGAACCATCAGATAAAAGAATCCATGCATCACCTATATTAGCTCCAGGTAAAGAGCCTGCACCAGCATTAAATGCTGCTAAGTCTGCATATGAACCAAGAAGTGTAACAGAATTACCTGCTGTTCCTTGTTCTCCTGTTTCTCCCTGAATACCTTGTGGACCTTCAACACCCTGTGGGCCTTGAACTCCTTGAATTCCTTGAGGACCTTGTGGACCAACCACTGTACTAGCTAACTTCTTAATGAGTTCATCAAGATTAAGCCAACCTTTGTATCCTTTACATGGAACACAAAGTTGTTCCCAAAATCCTGTTTTTATAAATGTAGGCATGTCTTTTATTTATTAGTTGTATACTCTGATTTCAATTGTTGAAAGAGCACCTATGCCATCAGCAAATGCATTTGTTGTTGCATTTTTAATTACAATACGTCTCTCATTATTATTTGCAGATCCAGCATAGTTTACTTGAGAAACATAACGACCATCAGCATCTGTTCCATATAAAGTTAAAAAGATTAATGTCTTATTAACTGGAAACGCACCATTTAAAGTAATGTCATAAGCTCCTGCTGTTCCAGCTCTTGTCCATACTGGTACTCCACCTAACGTATTGTCAACAACAGTGGGCACTGGATCATTTGTACCACTCTGTGTAAGAAGAGCTGTATAAACTCTATATGCAGGAGCAGGAAGTAAACTTGTTATTAATTGATCTAAATTTAACCATCCCTTATATCCTCTACAAGGTTTACATAATTGTTCCCAGAAACCTGCTTTAATAAATGTTGCCATTGTTATTCTTCGTTTAATGTTATTTCAAATACTATTGTACCAGAACTTTTTATTGATTTAGAAAGATCAAGCTTTATTCTAAACATGTTGTGGAACTTTAAAATCTCCTCAAGAAGCATAGGAATATACTTTGGGAGACTTGGTGCTAATCGAAACCTGTAAGAGTTTGTGTTCTTTGTTATTTCGAGACTTGATAGTTCATCTACAGAGTTTATGATTCCCTCAAGATGTGCAAGATACAACGTGTCGTTGTCCTGCATCATCTTTGGAAAGAATCTTTTATTCACTTGCATCTATGACAATGTTAGTAGATATTTTGTTTTTGCTGCTTCTCCTGATAATGAATCTGCAAGATTGCAAATGTCGTGGAATGAGTTTTTCTCTCCATACATTTTTAGTTCTGATGCAAAGTTCATTAAGTCTGATACACATTGTGCACCTGTACAATTTGTAAGAGGTTCAATCTTATATATAGAAGGTCTCTTACCTGTATAGCCCATGAGTTTTTCAATTACACCATCTTTAAAATCATGTACATAATCGTACAATGATCCAAGAGCTTGATGTTCTGCATAACTTTTAGTTTGCCAATGCAACAAATGTAATTGCTCATGGAAATATGTAAGTTTTGCAGCTACACTTTCTAGTGTCATTTCTGCTCCTGATGATTTCATCATGTCTTCAGGAAATAAAGATTTTAATGCCATTGTGTTTGTTTTAATATAAAATTGTTAATAGTAATGCTGCAGAAACAGTTGCTAGTAAATCTAACACATCAAATTTACCATAACTTTTGTAATCGTACAACTCTTTTCCTGCACCAAATAGTACAACTACACCAAAAGCCAAGATGTTTTCAACAAACAAATTGGCTATGATGTATATTACAAGTCCATATATAATATGGTTTGCCTTATCTAAGGGTATTATTGGGAGTTTCATTTATCTATTTTTATGTCTATATGTAAAAAATCATGTGATTGGAAAAATATTGAAGTAGAATTTAAAATTGAGTCAGGTGATTTTTCTTCAAACGAAGTTAAACCCAATTCCCAATCATTCCATTTACTATCAAGTAGCTCTACTTTATAATTCATATTCATAAGAGCTATCATCAAAGCGTATTCATCATATTCATTTTTAATCCAATGTAAAGGTCTTTTTAAAAACTCTTCTGCCCAATTAGTACAAATAGCTTTAGCAATTTCTAAATTTCTAAAATACATAAAACCACTATTGATTTTATGTCCATGATGATTAAATGCTTCTTGACGAATTATATCTGGAAAATGCCATTTACCTTGATAAGGAACATAAGCAAAATCAGTATCTTCTTTTACATTGAAATCTTTAAAACAATCTTTAGTTAGTGTGAACATATCAGCATCCATAAAAATAACAGACCCATCTGCTTCATTAATATAATTAGCAAAATTACATTTATGCCAAAGACCATTAATTAGTGGATCTTTGTTTATTTCAATATACTTATCATTAGATTTAATAAATACTTCTATAGGAAGGTTAACAGTGCGCTGTAAACGCACTGCTTCTTTCTCATATTTTTCTCCTATTGCTACTGAAAATAGTTTCATATTATACTACTACAATGTATCCTTTTGCAGTTGCTATTGTTGGATCACAAGTTGCAGAACCTGGGTTAGTTGATACATCAATAGTTGCTATTTTTGTTGTTAATGGTAATTGGGTAAATAAATCATTTATAACAATATCTGTTAAGTTCTTACTACGAAGAACTAGTGCTGTCGATGTTCCTATATTTTCTAAAGAAATTAATAAATTAGCATTTCTAATTGATTGTATATTATAGACTTGATTATTATCAAAATAACTCATTAACAAATGAGGTGCTCCATAACCTAAAAAATTTAAATCACTATTCCCCACAATCGTCAAACCTTGAAAACCAACATTAGCATATCTCTGTTTAGCATTGTATCCATGCAACAAACTTACATCATTAACTTTATTTACAGGTGCAGGAAACCCTACGTTTACTAATCCTGTCCATCCTGTTGAATCAATTTCATCTTGGGTCATATAATGCCACTCGTTTCCTTGATACCAAAAACGTGTACCTGCAGAACCAGGAGTGGTAACAGGATAAGTTATTAATACTGGAAGTGCACCACCACCTAAATCAGCAACATCTTGTGCTGTTGTTTGTACTGTTACCCCACCTTGTACAATTGGTAATAATTCTGTTCCTGTTAAAGCTGCAGCTGCTGTGAGCTGACTAATTTTTTTATTTGCCATTTTTGTTATTTTTAAAATTGTTAAAGTAAAATTTCTCCATTGTCTTCCTGTAGCAATGATCCTCCATCTTCTAAAAGAAGAATATCTGGTGCTACATAGTTACAACATTCCTTAGCATCTATCTCTACATAATTACCCACAGCAGGTTTAAATGCTTGTACAATTAAACTACTTGGTACAATACGTCCTGAACCATCAAAACGTACAAAAGCTTTTAGCTTGTTATTGTTATTTCTTGCCATGATTAAAGTGCTGTAGTTGTGGTAGTTGTTGTTGGTGCAGCTGTAGTGGTTGTAGTGGTTGTATGAGAATCTATACAAAATGAACATTCACCAAGAGTAGGCCATACATATGTAATAGTTCCAACATCTGCTGGGGCTGTTGTTTGATCAACTATATACCAACATTCAGGAGTAGCATTATTAACAATAGTACCTTCAGGCAATATGCCTACACCAGTATATGTTATTACATGGTATTCCATTCTTTCACATCCTGCTACATTGTAATTAGTACTACTAGTTGGATTACAGCACTCATAAGCAGGAATCTCCTGCCATTTACCCACTTTAGGTTTTTGCTTTCTAAGAATTAAGCTTCCAGCAACTATTCTGCCAGATCCATCAAATCTTACATATGCTTTTAGAGGTCTATTGTTTGTTGCCATGGTCTAATTTATTTCTTTTTAGAAGGATTTTTAATAGCTTCTATAATTGCTTTTGCTTCTTCACGAGTCTTTCCTTCTTTGACATAGTCATAGATGGTTTTTTCTCTAAGATCTTTAGCTTCTTGTTCTTTTTCACTCAATATACGTATTGCCATGATTTCTATTTTTTAAATATTAATTATTCTGTTATTACTTGCCAACCTTTAGCAATAAGATTATTTTTTGCTGTAATACCAGCTCCTGTTGGAGCAGCATTAGTTCCTGAAAGGTTATTGTTTAAAAACACATCTCCATTTAAATTACCTAAGTTATCTAATGTTACTAAGATGTAATTAACTGCTGAAGCATTTAAATCACAATCAGTTGCTTCAAGATAATTTAAAGAATCACAATCATCAATAATAAGTGTAGATAAATTATAATTTTCATAAACAGTGGCAGTTACTAAAGACGCACATCCTGAGAAATCTAGAGCAGTAAAGTTATCACTATATAATTCAGTGTTATCTAAACTTGTACATCCTTGTACATTCAAGTAAGTAAGATTAGAACATTCAAGAGCATATAATTCTATGATAGGTAGATTAGATACATCTAAAGATTGAATGTTTGTACCATCAGCATCTACTTGTTCAATAGAACTTCCTGCAAAAACTGTAGGTAAGTTGGTTACAGATAACAATGTTCCTACAATATTACCATCTCCAATTTCAAGTCTTCTGAATCCTGATACACTAGTAAAGGTTACTCTTACAGTTTGAGGAATATAATCAGGAGATGAATAATTATGTGATATATAAGATGTAGAAGATACACCTGTAAAGTTAAATGATTCTGTGGTTCCATCACCCCAGTCAATTGTACCTCTCACTGTATTAGTAGAAGAAGATCTCATTCCAAATTCAAAGAATCCTTCAGAAGGAAGAATCTCCATAATAAGAGGTTCAGGGCATGTTGGAGGTACACAGCATTCATATGCTTGAGTTTCTATCCAAGTTCCTACTTTAGGCTTGTTACGTCTAAGCACAGTGCTTCCTGGGACAATGCGTCCAGTTCCATCAAAGCGAGAATACGCTTTTAAGTCACGTTTGTTTGGTGTCATAATTTTTAGTAATTAAGTTTATATTTATGTTTTAATAAATTTAGTTTGCTGGCATAATACCATGTGCATCTTGTTTTTGATTTCTCATCATTCAACACTACATCTAAATGTGGATCTAACATAGGATCTTGTCCTGTATGATATTTCCCTTTATAGAAACATGGATGGTCTCCCATCACTGTTCCTGTTATTCCTGCATTATGTAGAATCGAATGTGATTCTAATTTTATAAGTGGATCAGATGCCCAAGCAAATGCTAGTTCTGGAACCACTTTAGTTTCTTGTTCTCTAAACCACAGGTTCCAAAGAACAGCCCACATGTCTGCGCACCAACTTTGATACCCTGCATTCTCATCTTTAAAGAATTCTCTATTCACTTTTTGTAAATAGGTTCTTATAAGAATACAATCATTCATCACTTTACTCCAGAAGTCTCCATCTACGTTTTTCAAGAAGTATTGTGCTCCTCCTGAATGATCATTGTTTGCTTCTGCAATTTCTCTTGATATACCAATAACACTTGCCATCTCACCAAGAATATCTCTTGTTTTGTATTCTTCTAGTTTCTCAGGTAACACCTGATTAATCTTACTGTCAAAATACTTAGCACTAATGTAACTGTTTGTATCTGAAAGATAACATACATCATCTTCTAAGAACTTATCAAGACTAAATTCCTGTGTAAAGAGAATATCAGAATCACAATAAAATACTGCTTTATCGCTCATTTCAGGATGCTCTTTAAAGTATTTCCAAAGAACGTAAGGACGAAGAACAGGAATGTATATTCCTAATAATTGACTTACGTTGTCTACATCTTTATAGAAGTTGAATTCAGCTTCTGGATATAGACTTATAATTTGGTCCCACTTCTTATTTTGTTCTCTGTAACTAGGAATAAAAATAAGCACGATGGCTTTATCTGAATGTCCTATTTCTCTTAAGCTTTCTAACCAAAGGTGTACTTGCCATGTGTAATAAGTGTCATCTGGCTGACAGGATAAAAATTTTAATTCTCGCATAATATTGGTTTTTTGGTTTTACTTCTATCATCCCTCTTTAAAATAGAGGTTTTATTTGACTTCCAAGTTCTCAGATAAATTATATCTCTAATAATTCCTAAAGATATCCCTGTTTCTTTTGAAACTTCAAAGATACTTTTTCCTAGGTTATAAGAAAGTTTAATTTGTGTAACTTGTGAATCTGTAATTTTAGCTTTATTATTTTTTTCACCAGCTCTACTAGGTTGCAATCCTAATCTATAAGCATGTAATTGATTTTCTGAATTGCTAACCCATTCAAGATTATCTACTTTATTATTTAGCTTGTTACCATCAATATGATTAACTTGTAATTTATTATTACAATTTAATATAAATGCATCAGCAACTAATCTATGAACTAATCTAGTATGAGAACCTTTTTTACGAAATCTAACTTCAGGATATCCTTTTTTATTAAATATTTGTTTTAACTCTCTTCCTTTAATGAAACAAGATCCAGTTTTTCTTTTTACAAGTCTATCTTTTCCTCTAACTATACCTAAATTACTAACTTCATATCCTTCGAATTGTTTTATATCTCGCCATTTTTCACAGATAAATTTCAAATCTTTCATAATGTAGTTGGTTTATTATAATTTATTGTTGTGTGTTTATTATGTTTTGGTGTTATACTATAATCATATTACAGCTTTAGAAACAATAATCTAAGCTGGAGATGTTGTAGTAGTTGTTGTGGTACTAGAACTAGTGCTAGTTGTTGTACTTGTACTACTAGTAGTGGTGGTTGTAATATTACAATTACAACACACATCTTTCTGTATTTTGTTTACTTGTTTGATGATACCAAACGTAAGATTGTTTTGGTTACTCCAACCTATTTCACGACTTATCATAATTCGATTTTTTAATATTATGTTGTTACAAGAACAACTGCGTATGTACCTGTATTACTTACATATTTAATATAGTTGTCTAAACCTCTACCTTGTACAACATCTTTGCTATAAGTATTTTCATATATTCTTGTAGCTAAAGATATGTCATCATTTAAGGTGACATAATCAAAGTTTACACGTTCTATACTTCCCACTTGTGTTGATAGATCTAATTCTGAACTTTTCAAAGCATTATTAATAAAATCAATAGAGTTAAAAATTGCTTGATTAACTATACTGTTGTTTAATGTATTGTTATAAAAAGATCCACCATCAAATTCTGAAGTATGTAAAAGTGAACTATTAAAATAATTATTAGTAAAACTACAGTTAGTTGCTTCTACAAAGTTACAATTTCTCATCTCACAATTGTTTATAAAAACATTGCTTTGAAAAATTATACGTCCATTAAGATTATTAGCAACAAACAAAGAACTATCAAATACATTTTGAATAAAATATCTTCCTCTAAAATTAATAACTTCTACATAACTATCAGTTATTTTATTTGCAAACATTCCAACATAATCCTCAACAGGTATATTATTTGCATATTCATTACCCCATTGGAATCCTGCAATAGCTCTGTATATAGGATTATTATAATAAAGTTCATAACTGCTCCAAGATTGCTCTACAGCATTTCCAACATTGTCTTTTCTAGAACTAATGTAATCATGTGCATAATCATATGTGATTTCATCCCATACAGCATTGTAAATAAAATCGCTGTAGAATGATTCGTGTAGTTCTATAGATGTGATATCAACTGCACCAGTGCCATTATCAAGTTGTAGAGCAAATGCTAAGAACAAAGGAGGGCATGATACAATAATGTAATCAGCTCCCACTTCTGTAATAAGCATTGAATTATTTGAATTATTAGGATCATAAACAATATCTCCTCCAGCAAAAGATGATGTATCACTTACAAACACTTTGAATTTACCAGGGAATGTCCATATGTTATATTCTAAATTGTATGCAGATGTATTTCCCATACCAGAACCACCAACCAATGTTATAACAAGTCCTCCCCATATAGCAGTGTCTCCTCGTGAATAACTTGTAGAAGCATCATATATTCCATATCCTAATACATCTTGATCATATCTAGGATTGTAGAACAAGCCCATTGCTGTATCATTAAATGAATGATGACTGTTTGCTTGTATAACAATCTCTGTTCCTCCATATAAGAATAAATCCACATCCATGATGTGATAGAATGCACCTGGCACTAACAAGTTGTTAGTTACAAGATAGTCTATTTCTGCTTTTGTGTGTGGTTGTGAAAGAGGATAGTCTGTGATTACATCATATGTAGCATTGTAATAACAAGGTCTGTTAACAGGTTCTTTTCCTCCTGAAAAAGGTTGAACAGTGTAGTCAATGATTGTTCCTATTATTTGCTCAACTTTAATACCACATCCATCCCCTTGTACATAAATATTAAAACCAGCACTATTAGGATCATATCCAGGATTAGCATTGTCATCTAATTCCACTTCCATTATATATGGATTAACCCCACTAAAGCTAAGAACAGTTCCTATTAAATTGCCTGTAGCATCATCATATATAATATCTCCAGGAACAGGTGGTGTACATGCATTTAAATTACCTTCAAACGTAACAATAGTTCTAATCACTAATGTTTGACCTGCTTCGTTTCCAAACTGTGTTCCTGAAACAAAAAGACATCCACCCACTGTAGTACATGTATATCCAGGATCTACAATACTTTCACAAATAGATGTTGCCACCTCAGCAGGAGAAGAAACAGGAACTCCTAAAGCTTGAACATTTGTATATACATCTGTTGTGATGTTGTATTTGAATATTTGTCCATATTGATCTGTAGGACAGTCTGGTAGTTTTGGTAGATTTGTCATTCCATACAATACATCTACAATAGGAAGAAGTTGTCCTAAAGTAGGAGAACCCCCATCAGTTGGAGCATCAAATGCGTGCAATGTTGTAAATATACCTACACTAAGATCATATTTGTAAATACTTCCAACTGGAGAAGTACAACCTGTAGGCTCCTCATTTGAATTATTTGTACATCCATACAAATTACCAGCAATTTCTATAGGGCATACAGCTTTTCCATATCCATAATTAATATCAAAGCTATGAACAATACTTAATACTGGGATAGTAGAAATATCTGTAATTTGACACAATGTTCCATTTTTATCATCACCACCATTAATTGTATTAAAATACACATTACCATCACTGGCTAACATCACTCCTCCACTAGCACCTATGTATTCTCCTGATACAGAAACATCGTCAAGGTTTACAACTATCTCATCAATTCCTGAACTAAGTATATATTTGAACACTGTACCACTATCATTAGTTCCACCATTAGTAGAAGTTCCCCACAATTCTCCAGGAATAACTTCTACTAATGGTCCTTGTGGATATTGAATATCTTCATTATCACCCATTTGCAATAACACTGTATATGTTACAGCTATTGGATCAAATTCAAATAATGTTCCAAAATCATTAGCTCCACCACCATTACAAGTTCCATATAAAAGTCCTCCTGTATATAATAATGTTCCATAAGGATATGCTCCTTCATCATTATCATTATCTATAGAATGTAATACAGTGAATGTATTTGTTGCTATATTCCATTTCCATATAGTTCCAACACCATCATTACCACCAGCATTACATGTACCATATAATTCTCCTGCTATTTCAACAAGTCCTGAACTAGGATTACTACCATACGTAGCAGTATCATCAAAAGTAAACAATATCGTCACTTGCTCTGTAACAGGGTCCATAGAAAACAATTGCCCATCATACTCCTTGTGTGATTGTAACGTTCCATAAATCAAACCATCTGTAGCTTGCATTAATGTATTTAAATATACACCAAATCCAAGAAGACTATCAAAATCAAAACATATAGGATCTGGTGTAAGGAGTATACTAACTGTTGTAATAGGAGCTGTTGTTACAAATAAACAAGATTTATTATTCTCTATAAAAAATACAGAAACACCAGTCCAATCTCCTGATGTAGGAGCTATTGTAACTGTTGTTCCTGTTATAGAAGTTATTGTTGCACTTGCAACGCCTTCTTCTGGAGATAACCATCCATTAATTACATCTCCTACAGATAGTGTTGGAAAAGGAATACATTTTCCATCTGTATCAATTCTTCCATCTGTACTATCTACACCATTACTAAATGTT
>Ga0164292_10002736_pt1 | contig 14374 bp, 9 predicted proteins | sample GEODES117metaG_FD_111486 | JGI IMG/M metagenome (GOLD analysis project Ga0164292, IMG submission 111486) | Eutrophic lake water microbial communities from Lake Mendota, Wisconsin, USA - GEODES117 metaG | ecosystem: Environmental > Aquatic > Freshwater > Lake | place: USA: Lake Mendota, Wisconsin... | reverse complement strand
TGGAATCGAGCGCCCTGTACGCCTGGTTGGCGGTGACGTCCGTCGTCGCTGCGTGGGGTTTGCTCATCTCCAGCAAGTGTTGGGAACATGGGATGGGCGATTTTTGGCTGCGGCGCATCACTCAGGCTGGAATCGGCGTGGGTGTCGGGATTGTCAGTATCAATCTGGCTCGGCTGCTCGGTGTGCGGTTGATGGAGTCGGTCGATGCGGAAGTCAGTGTCGGGCCGCTGGCCAATGGCGGGGTCGATGACTTGCTGGGGTATCTGATTTTCTTTGTGTTGCTGTTTGCCTTGCCCAACTGGTCGGCTTTGGCCGACCCACTGCGCAAAACGCGGTTGAGTTTGTTTCAGGTCGGGCTTTGCCTGGTGTGCGCAATCTTTGCGGCCAGCTTGCAGCAAATTGAACCGACTTGGCACGGTGTCGTCGCGGCAGTCGCTGCCATCTCCACGCAATTGGCAGCCCCTTGGTTGGCCCCCAATCAACGCGAACAGCTCGTACGAGAACGAGGATTCGAGTGAGACGAACCGGATTTATCGCGAGGCAGTTTGGGTTGACCCTGCTGGCCTTGCTGTTGTGCCAGTGCCAAGTCACCTCATTGGACGCTGGAGTTGCGACTGCTGCACCCCTCTGTGCTCCCCAGACAGTTGAGCCCGATGGGTCAGAACCAAGACCCGATCCGAAGGCCGCGCAGCCAGAGTGGTTTCAGCCCGGCTCCCGGATGGTGGGTGAAGTCGAGGTGATCGGAGTCAGCATTGAAGGACAGGCAACCATGTCGCTCGCCGAGCGAGAGTTGCTGGAGCAATTGCGCCGCGCCATCCTTGAGCGGCTGGGATTCGACCGTCCGGAAGACCCACAAGTTCTGCCTGAACTGAGTCGCCGATTTATCCGGGAACAATTGCTTGTGCGAGACCACCTGGCGCTCTTTCCGTATCAGGATGAGGTGACGCTGGAGGCCTCCCGGATCGAAGGCCGAATGCCGTTGCCCTATTATCGCGGCTTTGCCGAGGCCCGGCTGACGCCGGAACTCCGCAAGCTGGTGGAACGCTGGAAACAGCTCCCGGCACTCCGCGATTCGCTGCGCTGGATCGGTGTCGGTTCATTGGGGGTGCTCGGTTCGATTGCCATTTTGTTTGGCTACCTCAAGGCGGATCATCTTTCGCACAGCCACTACACGCGCAGGTTTCAGATGCTTGCCCTGCTCGCCTTGACCGCCTTGAGCGGGTTGGTTGTTTGGCTGATGTAACGAACTGTTGAGTTCATACCTGTTCGTGGTCTCCAGCCCATGGTTTTGCCAAAGCGGCCACACTCCAGCGATGCCTCAAATTTTCGGCGGAGCGGAAACAAGCCCAAGGAAGCGTCGAAATCAGGCGGGGGACTCGATTGATGCCAAAAAAAGATCTGCGGCCAAGCAGTGTCACGAAGCTGCCGGGCGGGCTGCCAGTTCCGTGTTGAGCCGTCTCGCCCGCCGAATGGCGACTTGCGGCTCGGCAAACGTGCTGTTCATGAGTTCGCGTAGAGAGAGAGGGCAAGCGCAGAGCCTCGCTGACCCTCAGCATCTGACTAGCCTGGCATCCTATCGCTCGAGGTCACGGAACTGAATCAGAAAATGCTGCACGCGGTTGTTGCTTTCAGTATAAGTTCGAGCTGAGATGCCCCGAAAGCAACGGTAAAACTGAAAGCCTGCGGCGAGGGTCTCGCGAAGTTCAGCTTCATTCAAGTTCAGGTCGGGAGACTCGGCTGGGCCTTCCAAGCCGATTGGCAGACCCTGCGCTTTTGCCTGATCGAGTCCGTAACTTGTCCAGGCTTCAATCGCGTCTACCAGCTGGAGATTGTCCACGACCAGTAGGGCGTTCGTTGAACCAGCGACGGTTGCGGGGCCGAACAACTTGGCCAGTCCTTGCGTGTCATTTGTTTGGGGATTGCCGGAGCTCATGAATCGCGCCGTTTGCTCGGGGAAATACCCGATCGCCAGCAGGCGCTCGCCGAGGTTTACGTGTGGCAACCAGTCGCCAGTCAGTCCCAATTCTGCAGGCAGGGGAAAGCTGTATTGCATTCCGTGGGCCAGACTCGCCCGCTCCGGTTCGGGGATTTCGAGTCCTTCGGGTATTTCGCCGCCACCAAATTCTTTCATGTCCTCGAGCGCCTGGCGGGCGATGGCCAGATACTGGTCACCCACCTGTTTCATGATGTCCGCATTCTTGAAGCCCAGGAGCAACACCAATCCAGGCAGGGGCAAGGGCTGCGATGCTGCGGGCATCGCAGCGTGCCAGCTGCTGCGGGCAATCGACAGGTCGATGACCAGTCCCCACTCCTCGCCGGCAATCTGCGGCATGAGTTGACCGATGGTCGCCTCGGATAGGCCTTTCAACAGTGGCGCCAACTGCTCGAGAACGATTGCCGAACTCTCGGCCTGCTCCAGATCTTCGGCCAGCAGCGGACCATAATGCTCCAGGCCGGCAAAAAACTTCCCGGAATACTTGCTCATGATCTGCCACTGCTGAGCAGTCGATTGGTCGCGCGAGAAAATCGCTAACAATGGAGTTGCGGTGAGTTGCTCAGGCAGCCGGAGTTTTTGAGCAGTTCCGTTTTCAGCGGGTTGGTCAAACTCATACGAAAACCCTTCGATCCCCTCAGGTGCCAACAGGCCGAATCCGAGGCTGGCCTGCGGGTTCGCCTCGAAAGCTCTCATCTCGCTGGCGAACTGCAGGGCCTCGGATCGAATTGACTCCATGAGCTCGAGCTGCTCAGCCTCGGAAAGCAGTTCGCTTTGTCCGCCGGCAATGAGCTGGTTGAGCAGATTTGCAGCACCTTTGGCCCAGTCATTCCAAGACGCCTGCCTGAGCCGCTTGAACTCGGCAGATTGGAAACTGGCGAAGCACAGTGTGCGGCCGGTAGCGCGGGCCTCCCGTAGCGGCTCGAGCAGCGGCTGATCGACCAGCAACGGCCCGTTCCCGAGTTGATGCAGGTGTTCAAAGCTGGGGGCGAGTGTAAACAGGACGGCTTCGCCGCGGACCGCAAACGCTACTACAAAACGTTTGCCGGCATAGAACGGTTTGAAGGCATCAATCACGGGGCCAATTTCCGGGTCCACCAGCGAAAGATCGTCCCAAGGCAAGCGATCACTTTCCACTTCAAAGCCGAACCAGGCGAGGCGATCGGCAGTGGTGGTTCCTTCATTGCGATACCGTACGATGTCTGATACCACACGCATGCCGACAGGGTCTTGGGCAATCAGTTGCTGGATGCCAGTGTGCATCAGTTCCAGAAACCCGATGAACACTTCCGGCTCTTCGGCGATTGCCCCTACGACAATGGTCGGGACCTCGAGCTTGCTCAAGTGTTTCTCGCCGACGCTCTGGATTAGTGCCCAGATTTCCGGCGAATCCTCGTCATCGGCGGCCTCCAAAATGGCCGTATTCAGTTCGTCGTAGTAAGCGGAAAAAGCGCTCAGGAACGTTACAGTTTTGGTATCGGCATAGACAAACAATTCGTTTGCCAGCAGACGTTCGAAGTAGGGCCAGACCATTTTCCCTTCGACACTGTCAAGCGATTTGGCGTAGCCTTCCAAATAGTAGCGGAGTGGGTTTTCACCGAATTGCTCCCAGCCTCGCGAAAGCCCTTTGCGATAGGCCTTGCGCATTTTTCGGCCGGCTGGAGTTTCTTTCAGTGCGTTGTAGGCGCGGCTTTCCGTGATCGCCTGCCATATCTGTTTGTGACTGGAGGTCGCCAGATAAAAAGCGGTTTCGGCCGGAACGAAATCAAGTGAGCTCTTGGCCGATGTCGGAGCAGCGATCTCGGCCGAGACTTGTCCATGTAAGGGAGAGCCAAGTCGGAGCGCGACCAGCAGCAGGGCGAGCAAAAGCAACAGGTGCCGAGCGGATTGCTGGGTAAGCGAATTCATCGGGGCGACTCCAGATTGTAGACGGAGGATTTATACGGGCGGCCCGGCGCCAGCCGTTGTTGGCCACGCCGCCAGACGGGGCGCACTGGTCGACTGGGACGATTACCTGCAGGCCGGTCTCTTCCCCCCGGCTATTTTTCCCAATCGATGCGCGGAGAAAAAGGGAAAAGAGAAAACTTGATGGGGAATTAGTTGTCTTTTCGAAACCAACCGAGAAGTCGCCGTTTTCTTGCTCGCAACTCGCAACCACTAAGCCGCGGCTTGGCGCTGGAGACTGGCTTCATTGACGGCAATCACGCTGATGCCGGCGGAATTGGCCAAGGCGAGCATCTCTTCCGGGTTGAGGATAATGGTTCTACCCGATTCGACGGCGAGGAGTTTCGCGCCCACGGCCCGCATCGTTTGGATGGTGCCGAGGCCTACTGTGGGAACATCGAATCGCATGTCCTGATTTGGCTTGGCGACTTTCACCACCACAAAACCGCCGGCGGGGCAAAGTTGACCGGCCCGACGGATGCACTCATCCGTTCCTTCGATTGCCTCGACGGCCAAAACCGCCCGGCCTTTGACGGCGACGCTTTGGCCGATATCCAAGCGGCCCATTTCCTTGGCCAGATGCCAGCCGAAGCTGATATCGCGCCATTGATGAGGAGTCAGCGGACGGGTGGTGAGCAACCCATCTTGGACGAGCAGCTCCGGAGCGATGGAGGTGGCGGGGAGCATGGTGATTCCGTTTTGGCGAAAGAGGGCAGTCACTGCCAAGAGCAGCGAGTCGTCGTTGCGGTTTTTCCGGCCAGTAAAAAAGTGGTGGAAGAAATGCCGGGCCGTCAACCAGTCCGGGCGATGCTTGAAAAGCGCCCAGCGCTGAAACAGGAGCGTCTTGAAAATCTTGCCGGCCATGGCTGCAGTCTGCACCCCATGCCGGCGGAGGAAGCGAACTTGAGCTCCCATTTGTCCCAGCCCGAACGGTTTCAGTTCCTTGCAATAAGCGGCAATCTCGGGGTTGAAGTGGCCCTCAACTCCCACGCAGTAAACTTCGTAACCCAGTTCATGCAGACGGCGGGCAAAGAGCAGGGGAAAGTCGCCCCAGCCGGCGATCAGGCCGATCCGGCGCGCAGCCGTTGGCTCGGCTCGACTCGGTTGGCTGACCGGAGATAAGAGTTGCGGCAGGCTGCTCATGTGGGGCGGGAGGGGTAGTTGGCGACGGGGCTCAAGCGGCTTTGTTTTCGGGGCGGGATTGCTCAATGCCGGGCGACTCGACCGCAGCTTGAGCTGCGGCCAACTGTTTGCCCAGCGAACGGACTTGACTGCGGATCTCTGGCAGCTTGCTGATGCAGGCCATGATTTGCATCTGTTCGCGAATGGGAGTTGCCGGGATGCCGAGATAAACTTCGCCTGCTGGAACATCGTTCATGATGCCGGCTTTGGCACAGAGGGTGGTCTTCTCACCGATTTGGATGTGGTCGCCGATGCCGACTTGCCCGGCCATGACGACATAATCACCCGTTGAACTGCTGCCGGCGATTCCCACTTGAGAACAGAGCAAGTTGTGGCGACCGATTTGACAGTTGTGTCCGATCATCACTTGATCGTCCAGCTTCGAGCCATCGCCAATCGTGGTTGCTTCGAATGTCCCGCGGTCGACGGTCGAATTGGCGCCGATTTCAACTTGGGAGCCCAATTTGACGTGGCCCAATTGCGGCGACAGTTCGTGGCGACCGTTGCGGCTGCGGTAGCCGAAGCCGTGGGCACCCAGGACAACACCGGCATGAATGATTGTGCCGTCGCCGACAATCGTATTTTCATACAGCACCGCATTGGGGAAGATGGTCACATCTCGACCGATACGGCAGTTTTCCAGAATGCAGACACCCGGGTAGATCCGCGAGCCGCGACTGATGACGGTTCCAGCGCCGATGAAGGCACCGGGATAAATGTCGACGTCGGCTTCAATGACCGCGGAAGGTGAAATATGAGCCTCTGGGCTGACTCCAATCCGTGGTCGCCGCACGGGCGGACAGAAGTGGGTCACGACCTTGGCAAAGGCAGCTTCGGCATCTGTAACGACGATGCAGGGCTTGGCGGGAGAAAGCTCGTTACCCGTGACTTCGACACCTGACACAATCGCCGCCGCAGCCGTGGAGGCCAGGAACTGTTGCCAGTGTTGGGGGCTGGTTACGAAGGTGAGTTGCCCCGCGGTAGCCCGGGAAATCGAAGCGGCTCCGGTGACATGCAAGTCTGGAGAACCGGTTACTTGGCCACCCACCAGTTCGGCAATTTGTTGCAGCGAAATGCTCATTCAGGCATCCTTTCCTGACTTGTTGCGTTACCCCGGCCAGCGGAGATGCCATGTCCGGGTCGAACGGCCAACCTTGGCCACCACGGCATCGAACTGCGGGGGAAAGCTCCTGTTTCACTCTGCGGCGGGTGACACGGCGTCCCTGCGGTGTGCGGGCCCCGATGGCAGAATGAGACCCGGTAATCTTACGAGAGGAAGCCGAGTTTCACCAAGAGCAGTTGTCGGGCCGAATGGCCGCTTGAGACAGCTGTTTTTCAAGGGTTCTCGCACGAATTTTTCCGGACTGCGGCAGGAACAGGTTTCCTCAGCCGGAGAGCAGCGAACTTTCCCGTTGGTCCATTCCAGGTCAGTCGGTCCCCCCGAGTTCGGTGCAGCTGGCGCTGGCGACGTTTGAATTGTGCGAATTTCCCGCTCGGTCTATACTGCTGCCTTTGACTTTTCAGCCCATAGTCCTCCCCCGGCCCGTCCGTGAACCCGACCCAGGAACCGATCCAGCCACCCCTTTTTGTCGGTGTCGATGTGGGTGGTACGAATGTCAAATTGGGAGTCGTTGACGACCGGGGCGTGCTGCTCGCCAAGTCCGATTTTCCGACCTGCGAAGAACTGGGGCCGCAGTATGCCATTGATCAAGCGCGGGAAAGAATTGCCGAACTGTTTGCCCGCCACCGGCTCGACTTCTCGGCGGTTGCGGCCGTAGGCCTGGGGACTCCCGGCACCATGGACATCAAACGGGGGATGATACTCGAGCCCCCCAACATGCCGGGCTGGAGGCACTTTCCCGTACGGGACCGACTGAGCGAGGCCCTTGGCCGGCCGGTTACTTTTGCCAACGATGCCAATGCGGCAGCCTTTGGTGAATTTTGGACTGGTTCTGCGGCCCAATATGACAGCATGCTCTTTTTCACCTTGGGAACAGGAGTTGGCGGCGGGATTGTGATCCACAATCTCCTCGTGGATGGCGAACACAGCCTCGGTGGGGAAGTTGGGCATATTCGGGTCGACTGGGGAGCGGACTCGCGGCGCTGCTCCTGTGGTCGCCCCGGACATCTTGAGGCGTACTCCAGCGCAACGGCGATTGTAAAGCGTGCGCACGAATGGTTGCCCTCGCATCCGCAGTCGGTCCTGCATACGATTCCTCCGGACGAATTGACCGCCAAGGAAATCGGCGATGCCGCTGAGGCGGGCGATCTGCTGGCCCAGCGGCTGGTCGATGAAGTGGCCGATTATCTCGCCCGCGGTATTGCGATCGTGGCTAACACGATTGACCCGACAGCGATTTTGTTCGGTGGCGCGATGACGTTTGGCAAACGTCAAACCAAGGTCGGTCGAGGATTCCTTGAGCGGATCCACGCTGGCCTCGCTCCCGAGTTGTTCCCGCAAATGCACCAGCAGTTGGTCCTTGAGTACTCGTCGCTGGGCTCCGATGCTGGTTGCATCGGCGCCGCGGGGCTGGCGCGCAAGGAATACCGGCAGCAAACGGCGGCTCGACCTTAAACCTCGGCTCGATCGTGAGCTGATTGACGTTGAGTTGATTGACCAGCGATTTTGCCGCCTACCTGCGTGTCGGCGAGTCGCACCTGACTCCATCCAGCCTTTATCTCTTACAGATTGCAAGCGACCCCATGGCCGAACTGGACTGCAAGTACATTCGCAACTTCTGCATCATTGCCCACATCGATCACGGCAAGAGCACGCTCGCAGACCGGTTGTTGGAGTTTACCGGGACAGTGCAAAAGCGCGAGATGCAGGAACAGCTTCTCGACGATTTGGCGTTGGAGCGGCAGAGAGGCATTACGATTAAGGCCCGGGCAGTGGCGATGCGTTACACGTACCAGGGGCAGGAATATGAACTGAACCTGATCGACACGCCGGGGCACGTCGACTTTCATTATGAAGTGTCCCGCAGTCTCGCCTGCTGCGAGGGCGCCTTGCTGCTCGCGGACGCCTTTCAGGGGGTTGAGGCCCAAACCGTGGCCAATGCCTATGCGGCGATCAATGCCGATTTGAAGATCGTCCCGGTGATCAACAAAATCGATCTCGCTCACCAACGCGCAGAAGAAGTCGCGGAAGAGATGCATCAGGTGCTCGGCGTTGACCCGACTGAGATCGTCAAGGTCAGTGCCAAGAGCGGAATCAACATCGACCAATTGCTGGCGGCGATCATTGAACGCATTCCTCCTCCCACAGGCGACAAGGCCAAGCCTCCCCAAGCGATGGTCTTCGATTCACACTACGACGAATTTCGCGGAGCAGTGACCTATGTGCGGATGATCGAGGGACGGATCAGCAAGGGGCAGAAGATTCGGTACCTGAAAACCGGGCAGAACTTTGAAGTTCAGGAACTCGGGCAGTTCCGCCCCAAACAGGTCGCTTGCCAAAGCCTGCACGCGGGGCAAGTTGGATATCTGATTTGCAACATCAAATCGATCGATCAGGTTCATATTGGCGATACAGTCACGGTCGCACACGGCGAGCAGGCCGTGGCTCTGCCCGGATACAAGCCGCCGAAGCGAATGGTCTACTGCGGCCTTTATCCTTCCGATGGCCAGGACTTTACCGAACTTCGCGACGCCTTGACCAAGCTCTCGATTAACGACCCCAGTTTCGAGTTTATGCCTGAATCGAGCGACGCGCTCGGGTTCGGCTTCCGCTGCGGTTTTCTCGGCCTGCTGCACATGGAAATTGTGCAGCAGCGGCTCGAGGGTGAAGCGGATGTGGACTTGATTCAGACCGCCCCTAACGTGACTTACGAGATTGTGACCAAGAGCGGAGAGTTACTGGAGATTCATCGTCCCCAGGAAGTGCCCGATGCTGGCGAAATCGAGGAGTTTCGCCAGCCGATTGTCCGCACATCGTTGATCATCCCCGATGAATACGTTGGGCCGGTGATGAAGCTTTGCCAGGACCGCCGCGGGATTCTCAAGTCGACGGAGTACCTCTCTGCGACCCGGGTGATGTTGACTTATGAGTTGCCGCTGGCCGAAGTCATCTATGACATGCATGACAAGCTCAAGAGCATCACCCGCGGTTACGGGACGATGGATTATGAAGTGATTGGTTACGCCCCCGCGGATTTGGTGCGGCTCGATATTCTGGTCAATGCCAAGCGTGTCGACGCGCTTAGTATCGTTTGCAATCGCGGCGACGCTGACCGCCGCGGGCGAGCGGTTTGCAAAAAGCTGAAAGAGGAAATCGATCGCCACATGTTTGAGGTGGCAGTGCAGGCGGCGATTGGCTCGCGAGTCATCGCCCGCGAAACGGTCAAGGCAATGCGCAAGAATGTGACCGCCAAGTGTTACGGCGGTGACATCTCCCGCAAACGCAAACTCTGGCAAAAGCAGAAAGAAGGCAAGAAGCGGATGAAGTCGATCGGCTCCGTCGACATTCCGCAGAAGGCGTTTATGGCAGTGCTCCAAACCGGGAATGAAGAGTAGCGCGGAGCCAGGGGGCTGAGAGGTTCTGGGTGTCCGTTGACAGGTAGAGGGGGGATGCGAGCGGGTTAAAGTTGCCGGTCGCTGAAAGCCGCTCTCACGGCCCCTCTTCCGACGGCCACCAACTGGCACTTGCAGCTCTCCTCTTGCCGTTGGCCGACCGGACTCGCTTCCCGGCACTCGCTCTTGCACTCTCCTTTCTCAAACTCCGCTCGGATAGAATTGGGCGGAGCGCGAAATTGTTCCGCGCGTTCCTGATTCTTATGATCCCCGGCCCCGGTTCGGGCTGCATCCCCTTTTTGTTTGCGAGGCCTGACCATGTCGACTGATCCATCAGTGATCGCCGCTCCCAAAACAGCAGGAAGCCGTGCTTCAGTCGGCAGCGTGGCTGGACGCTGGCTGGTCGTGCTGGTGGGGATTGCAGCCGTGGCTTTCGGTGTCTGGTTTGGTCGGGGGTGGATAGCCAGTCTGGCCGGTGACAAACCCCTGGAGGAGTTGCTCGTCGATTGCCGGTCGGAAGATGAAGACACCCGAGTCAGCGCGCTCCTGGCAATGGGGCGACATCCGGAATACCTTCCGCAGTCGCTCGAGGGAGTTCTGCCCAACCTGATCCATCCCAAAGATACGATTCGAATTTCGGCCGAGAGTGCCGTCCGCAGCTTGGGTGAAGCAGTGACCCCGCATCTCAAGACTTGGTTGGAAGCAGACCGCCCGGACAAATTTTACATGGGCTGTGGCGCGATCACGGCGCTGGGGACAAAGGCTCGGGAATACATTCCGGCCCTGATTGCGAAACTTGATTCCCCGGACTTTGCGACCCGGATGTCCTGCCTGTTTGCCTTGGAGTCGATGGGCAAGGAAGCGCAGCCCGCATTTGACAAGTTACTCAAAATGCTGGATGTGCCAGACCCCGAATTCAACATCCAAGTCCGCGTCTGTTACATCTTTCGCAACCTCGGCGAAGGTGCCCGCCCGGCAATTCCCCGGCTCATGAGATTGGCTGAAGAAGGAGTACTCTCCAGTCGCTCGATGGCTTATCTGACGCTGGGCGCACTTGGCCCCAGCCCTGACCACGACGTTGTCGGGCTGCTCACCAAGCGGCTGGACGCCTTTCATCTGCTTGATCGCGAACGAGCCTTGATCGGACTGGGGTATCTCGGAAAGGATGCGCAACCCGCCCTGGAAAAAATTGAGGGCTTGATGGTTAACCCGGAGAAGTCTGCACAGGCTCAGGCAGCGTTTGCTTTTTGGAAGATTACCGGCGAAAGCGAGCGGCCTTTGAAAGTCCTGGGCGAGTGCCTGGAGAGTTATGACTTTCGAATGAACGCGGTGGAGCGGGCAGGCGATATGGGCGCAGCGGCCAGCTCGCTGGTGCCCAAAATGATTACGTTACTCGACGAGCCGGATGACGAAGCGCTCCGCGAGGCGGTCATCCTCGCTTTTGGCAAGATGGGCCCTGCTGCCAAAACTGCCGTTTCCAAGCTGCGGTCGATTGCCGGCTATGACGACGACATCCTGATGCAGGAAACGGCTCGGATTGCCTTGGAAGCAATTGAGTCCAAAGCGAACGGGAGTGGCAAATAGCCTTTCGGCCAAGTCCGAAGCGAGTCGTTTCAAGGTTGCGAAGGCTCGCGATTTTCCGTTCCGCCTTGGGTATCGCTCTCGAACGGGCGATTTTCGGGTCAAGCTTGTAAGGAAGTCGCCTCTCCTGTGTTAAGTCCTTGAGAGGGTGGAAAATGAGTGACTGGCCGGAAACAAGCGAAAGCCTGATTCAACGGGCTCGGGGCGGAAACAATGATTCTGCCTGGAGCGAGTTGGTCGCCGTCTACCAACCTGTTGTCTACCGGATGGCGCGGCGGGGCGGACTGAGTCATGAGTCGGCCGAAGACGTGATTCAGGGGGTTTTCCTCTCGGTCTCCCAGGCTCTCAACCGTTGGGAATCGCGACCTCAGGGACCCCGGTTTCGCCATTGGCTTGGGCGGGTTGCCCGGAACGCAGTGCTGAATGCCCTCACTCGAGCCAAGCCTGACTGCGCGGCAGGTTCTTCAAGCATCGTGCGGAGACTTGAGGAGGTTCCGGCGGACGGGGATTTGACCGAATCGCTGCTGCGGGAAACCCGGCTTGAGGCGATCCGATTTGCGGCGGGCCTGATTGAAGCAGAGTTTTCCCCGAAGACGTGGGCAATGTTTGAGGCGACCAGCATCGTCGGGAAATCAGCGGAGGAAGTCGCGCGCGAATTCGGCTGTTCGCTCGGTTCTGTGTATGCCAGCCGCTGTCGGGTGACGGCACGACTGAGAGCCAAGGTCTCGGAGTTGTCAGACCTCTGGAGTGACGAAGAATGAACCAGTCAGACAGTTGTTTCTCAGCCCGGGAATTACAAAACTTTCTCGGTGGCGTGATTGCCGCCCAACAGGGAGAAGAGATCGAAGAGCATCTCTCGAGTTGCAGTCGTTGCCGCGAGGCCCTGCAGGATTCCGCCGGTGATGGAGCCTGGTGGCAAGAGGTTGAGCAGGCGATGCGCACGGAGCGTGAGTTTGCCGATGAGACTTCTCCCTTTTCCGCCTTCGCTTCCTGGAGCGGTCTGTTCGGGCCGACTGACGATCCGGGGAAGCTCGGCCGGATCGGCCCCTATGAAATTGTCGGGTTGTTGGGCCAGGGTGGTATGGGAGCGGTCTTCAAGGCTTTCGACGCCGGCCTCAACCGCTTCGTGGCAATCAAGGTCCTGCTCCCGCAATTGGCCGCCTCGGCGGCCGCCCGGGCCCGCTTTCGCCGCGAGGGGCAAGCCGCGGCCGCAGTGGTCAACGACCATGTCCTGCCCATTTATGCAGTCGACGAGTGGCGGAATATTCCCTATCTGGTCATGCAGTACGTGCGGGGAGCAACGCTGCAGCGAAAACTTGTCGAGCAAGGTCCACTGCGATTGGAAGAAATTTTGAGGATTGGCCTGCATGCGGCCAAAGGGCTCGCCGCGGCTCACGCCCAAGGACTGGTCCATCGCGATGTGAAACCGTCAAACATCTTGCTTGATGGCAGTGTCGAGCGGGCTGTTCTCTCTGACTTCGGACTGGCTCGAGCTGTCGATGATGCTTCCCTGACCCGCAGCGGAATGTTGGCGGGAACTCCGCAATACATGTCTCCTGAACAGATTCGAGGAGACCAGCTGGATCAGCGCTCAGACTTGTTCAGCCTGGGCAGCGTCCTCTACGCCATGAGTACAGGCCATCCCCCGTTTCGCGCCGAGTCGAGTTATGCCGTGATGCGACGGATTATCGATGAGTCGCCGCGGGATGTGCGGGAGTTCCGGTCAGATTTTCCGGCATGGATGCCGCGGCTGATCACTTGGCTGATGTCCAAGAGTCCGGGCGATCGCCCCGCCTCGGCAAAACAGGTCGAAGAATTGCTGCAGCAGTGTCTGGCGTATTGGGAACAACCTCAGCTGGTGTCACTTCCAGCCGAGCTGGCTCAGTCTCAAGTGACAACTCAAACCAGGGGCAGTGGGAGAGTGATTATGACCGTGACCAGTAGTATCTTGCTCGGCTTGTTGACTTACGCAGGCCTCGGCTTATTGTCCCCCAACCAATCCCAGCCTGAAAAGGCGCGGGAGGCCGCCGTGGAATCGAACATTGGCGAGAAAATTCAAGCATCGGAGACCAACTGGGAACCGTTTTCCAGCAAGCGGCTCAAAGAACTGCAGGCCAACAATCAACCTGTGCTCGTTTTCTTCCGGGCCGATTGGTGTTTGAATTGCGCGGCTCAGGAAAAAAAAGTGCTGGATTCCCGCGCCGTCAGAAATCAGCTTGATGAAATGAATGCGATTCGCCTCAAGGCGGATCTCACTAAACCGAATCCCGAACTCGAGCAACTACTCAAGGAATTGGGGAACGACAAAGCGACCGTTCCGTACTATGCGTTTTATCCTCGAGGTGGTGCCTCGCCAGTGACTTTTGATGGCTCGCTCGCAACTTCCACAAGCCTTTTGGAAAAACTGGCGCCGCCTGCAGGTGACGTGGCGGCCGATGACCGGCAAGCTTCGACCACATCGGGCGGTTATCGCATCAGTGTAGCCGGTGTCGGGAGCCTTGCCGGGATGGAGTCGCTGCTCGACTTTCGTCCCAATTTCGATCGTCAGCAAATGCAGGGTTCGCAGTTCAATCAGTCCAATTCTCAGACTTTTGGGGATGGGCAGGTGTTCAACAATCAGAAGGGCACAGGAGGCGCAGCCGGAGGATTCGGTAGTGCTGCGGCGGGAGGATTTGCCGGTGGAGCTTCAGGAGGTGGAGGGCAAGCTTTTGCCGGGGGCGGTGGAGCGACTTACAGCGGGGTAGGGATTCAGCCTAACTGCGGAATCGCGTTTCAAGTCGAACCGGAGAACTCCCGCGCCAAGAAACAGGAGAACCTGTTCCGCTTGGCCCCCAAGCTGAAAATTACCGATCGCCAAGGGCAGGTGAGTGAATCAGAGGACACTGGAGCACTGCAAATTTCTTATCCGCAATTTCAGCGTCAATTCCCTGGCTCGCATGCTGCTTACCTGAATCTGCCTCAAGGCGAAGCAACGGCGATCCGCAAAATCGAAGGCGTCCTGCTGATCACTCCCGGAAGACGTGTCGAGGCTGTCTTCAATGGAACCGATCCTCAGACCAAAAAGTCAGAGGGAGAGACCTTTCGACTCGGGGATTTCCAGACATCGGGTCAGGGGGTTCAAGTCCAACTGACTTTTCCCGAGACGAAAGCGCTTAAACAGGC
>Ga0164292_10002735_pt1 | contig 14375 bp, 12 predicted proteins | sample GEODES117metaG_FD_111486 | JGI IMG/M metagenome (GOLD analysis project Ga0164292, IMG submission 111486) | Eutrophic lake water microbial communities from Lake Mendota, Wisconsin, USA - GEODES117 metaG | ecosystem: Environmental > Aquatic > Freshwater > Lake | place: USA: Lake Mendota... | reverse complement strand
TATGAGATATGAGATACATATTACGAAGGTACAGTTTATTTTACACGCTTTCTTCGCTTCCACCAAACGCTTCTTTGCACCTGCTCATTTGTGTCTATCCTGCACTTCAATTGAGCATCTACCACCGCAACCATTGCCATATTGATGATATTACGAACTGAACTTCCGAGTTGCAAAACATGTACCGGCTTTTTCATCCCCAATAAAATAGGTCCGATTGCATCTGCCCCTCCTACTTCTTTTAATAAATTATACGCCACATTCCCTGCAGTTAAATTCGGGAACATCAACACATTTACATCTTTATCTACCAATTCACTGAAAGGATAATTGTCTTTTAATATTTCTTTATTGAAAGCCAAACTCCCCTGCATCTCTCCATCAACAATCAAGGAAGGGTTTCTTTGCTTTAAAATTCTAGTTGCTTCCGCTACCAATTTTGCTTCTGGAGAATCACTGCTTCCAAAATTGCTATAGCTCAACATGGCAATTCTTGGTGTAAGATTAAAATTTCTTACTTCTTTTGCAACCATCATAGTAATATCAGCTAATTCTTCTGCACTAGGGCTAAAATTAACTGTGGTATCAGCTAAAAACAAAGGGCCTTTTTTAGTGAGTAATAAATACATGCCAGCAATTTTATTAACCCCTTCCTCTGTTCCGATTATTTGCAATGCAGGCCTGATAGCTTCTGCGTAATTTTTAGTAAGTCCCGACAACATTGCATCGGCATCTCCAGTTTCAACCATCATACAACCAAAATGATTTCGGTCTTTCATGATCTTACAACTCTCATATTGATTAAACCCTTTTCTGTTTCGCTTATTGAAAAAAAGTTGGCCGTAAAACTCGCGTTTTGATTCCATCTCCTCACTTCTTGGATCGATGATTGGAATATCTGTTAGATCCAAATTATTTTGTTCAGCGATTTTGTTAATTTTAATAGGGTCTCCTAATAAAATTGGATAAGCAATGCCTTCATCATAAACAATGCTGGCTGCTTTTAAAATTTTTAAATTATCGGCTTCGGCAAAAACCAAACGCTTTGGATCTTTTCTGGCTTTGCTACCAATTACCCTAATTAATTGATTATCGAGACCCAATCTTTTATTTAATTCTAATGCATAAGCATCCCAATTGGTAATTTCTTTTTGCGCAACACCACTTTCTATTGCAGCCTTTGCAACAGCTGGAGCTATGGTAGACAATAAGCGAGGATCGAGTGGTTTAGGAATAATGTACTCAGGGCCATAACTCATATTTGTTTGGTTATAGGCCATATTTACAATATCCGGAACTGCAGAACGAGCCAGCTCTGCCAAAGCCCTTACAGCAGCCAATTTCATGGCTTCATTTATTTGTGTGGCCCTAACATCCAATGCTCCTCTAAAAATATATGGGAAGCCCAAAACATTGTTTACCTGATTAGGAAAATCGGATCTTCCAGTAGCCATAATTAAATCCTTACGCACAACAATGGCTTCATCATATGTTATTTCAGGGTCAGGATTTGCCATGGCAAATACTATTGGATTTTTAGCCATCGATTTAACCATGGCTTGTGTTACTACATTCCCAACACTTAGACCCAAAAAACAATCAGCATCTTTTAACGCTTTTTCTAAAGTCCAATCAGATTTCTTAACAGCAAATTTTTGGCGTATTGGTCCTAAATCGGTTCTGCCTTCATGTAGCACACCATCTTTATCAAATACAATAAAGTTTTCGTATTTAGCTCCTAGAGCAACATACAATTGTATGCATGCCATGGCTGCTGCACCAGCACCATTAATTACAAAACGAACTTTTTCGATTTTCTTTTTCTGCAAATGCAATGCATTAATCATCGCTGCACTGCTGATTATGGCAGTACCGTGTTGATCATCATGCATTACCGGAATTTTCATCTGCTCTTTTAACTGCTGCTCAATATAAAAACATTCGGGTGCTTTGATATCTTCTAAATTGATTCCTCCAAAAGTGGGCTCCAATGCTTTTACAATTTGAACAAATTTCTCCGGATCTTTTTCATTAATCTCAATGTCAAAAACATCGATATCTGCAAATATCTTGAACAAGACCGCTTTTCCTTCCATAACAGGCTTACTTGCAGTAGGCCCAATATCACCTAAACCCAATACAGCTGTTCCATTGGTAATTACACCTACTAAATTTCCTTTAGCGGTATATTTATATACATCCTCAACATTATTGAAAATTTCCTTGCAAGGTTCGGCAACACCAGGACTATACGCCAATGATAAATCTCGCTGTGTTTTGGCTTCTTTTGTAGATACTACTTCTATTTTCCCTGGTCTTCCACTAGCGTGGTATTCCAATGCTTGTTCTCTTCTTAAATCAGTTTGTTTAGACATATATTCAATTCGTTAAAATCTGGTTGAAAATAATTTATACATGTGCGCCTAAATATGCCATCATTCCCATTCCTATTTCGATGGCATTTTCATCAATATCAAATTTAGGAGTATGTACTTGATGTACAATCCCCTTAGCTTCATTTCTAACACCCAAACGATAAAAACATCCAGGTATTACATGTGTGTAATAACCAAAGTCTTCTGCACCCATCCGCATTTCTGTTTCTTCTACTTGCTCTTTTCCCATGAACTCATCGGCCAATTTCCAAGCTGCTTCTGTAAATACTGGATCATTATCTACAGTAGGATAACCAATATCAATATGCAAATCTAATTCAGCCCCCATCCCTTCTACAATACTTTTTGCTTGTTGACGAATCAATTCATGTGCTTTGTATCTCCATGTTTCATCCATTGCACGAAATGTACCCATTAACTTAACTGCTGATGGAATTACGTTGGTGGTATTGCCTCCTTGTATAGAACAAATAGACAATACAGATGGTGATAATGGATTTTTGTTGCGTGATATGATGTGTTGTAAACCAATGATTAAATGTGATGCAATTAAGACTGTATCTGCTGTTAAATGAGGAGCTGCGGCATGTCCGCCTTTTCCGCGAATGGTGATGTAAATTTCATCGGCACTAGCCATTACCCTTCCTTTTCTAAAACTCAATTTTCCTACATCCAATCCTGGATGCACATGCAAACCTATAATTCCCTTTGGTCTTGGATTATCCAATGCACCATCTTTAATCATATAACTTGCGCCTCCTGGATTTTTTTCTTCACCAGGTTGAAAAATGAGTTTTACTGTTCCCTCCCATTCATCTTTTAACTCATTCAAAATTTTTGCCGCACCCAATAAAATACTGGTGTGTACATCATGACCACAAGCATGCATTACACCTGTATTATTTGATTTATAAGGCACATCATTCTCTTCTACAATTGGCAATGCGTCCATATCTGCTCTAAGTGCAATAACCCGGCTATCCGGATTTTTTCCGCAAATAATTCCAACAACACCAGTTGTTGCTAAGGTTTCAAAAGGAATTCCAAATTGTGTTAATTGCGCTTTTACAAATGCTGCTGTATTTACTTCCTGATATCTCAATTCTGGATTTGCATGTAAATGTCTACGGAAATCAATTGCTTCAGGAGCATATTTTTTAGCAAGTTGCTTTATTTGATCTTGGAGCATTGGCATCAATTAAATTAAAAAATGTTTTCATCTTTTGGATAGTATTCTATCGCATCTTCAACCACATATACCCCCTGAGGAAAATATTTACTCAATTGCTTACGCAATTTTTCGGCTTCTTCTCTTTTAATAAAATTTCCAATTCTTACTTTGAAATTGGGTGACTGAAAAATGATATAGGTTTTATGTTCAGGAAATTTATTCATCAGATCGGTTTTAATAGCAGTTGCATTATCTCTACTATTGCTGCTACTAACCTGAATTCTAAATCCCTTGTATTGCCCCCCACTCGTCATCATCGAAGTGCGTTTATTAATTTGTGCCTGCTTAGCTGTTAACATATCCATTCTGGCATCCTTTACAATAATGACAGTATCGTTTGCAAATACAAATGAAGCCAGTATTGTAAAAATGGCTACTAATGTACACTTAGCTGTTTTTAAAACCCACATATTTTAAAGTTACTACAAAGTAGATAAAAGTAAATAAATGTACTAAACCCTTAATATCCAGTTGCTCCCACTGTATTAGCACCATTCACAATCGCAATACTAGCACTGCAGCCCAGTCGAGTTGCACCTGCCTCAATCAATTGTTTTGCAAAAGTATAATCCCGAATGCCTCCTGATGCTTTTATATGAACATTATTTGGCAAATGTTTTTTAAACAAGTTAACTGCCTCCACTGAAGCACCTTTATCAGCATAACCTGTAGATGTTTTTAAATAATCGATTCCGGCAACGCCATATAATTCACAACACTTGATAATTTCATCTTCAGTAAGTACTCCACTTTCAATGATTACTTTAATTGTTTTTCCCTTGCTTTTAATGATGGGCATTATATGATTCAATTCATTGGCTAAATATTGCCAATCGCCATTTTTAATAGCACTAATATTTGCCACAATATCTAACTCATCTGCACCATCCACAATAGCCAATACTACTTCAGCAAGCTTTGCTTCAACGGCTGAATAACCAAAAGGAAAACCAATGACTGTAGCCAGTTTTACAGGATTATCTCCTAAAAATGATTTGGCTTTTTTTACAAAATTAGGCGGCACACAAACGGCTGCAAATTGATATTCAATAGCTTCTTTGCAAAGTTTTTCGATATCACTTACCAATGCCGTAGGCTTTAATAATGTATGATCTATGTATGCATTTAGTTTCATCAACTCTTGTATCTCTTATCTTTTATCTCTTATCTCCTATCTCTTATCTTTTATCTTGTATCTCTTATCTCCTATCTCTATTCCCTTCCATGACATGCTTTAAACTTCTTACCACTTCCACATGGGCAAGGATCATTTCTTCCAATTTTTGGACCCACTTTTACTGGCTCTTGTTTCACCGGACTTGGATCGTAATAATCATTTTCATTTGCGCCAAAATCTTGACCAGCTGCATCAACTGCTTCTTTGTTGGCACTCATTCTACTCATGTCGGTTTTCTGCTGGCGCCCCTCTTTTAATTCATCTCCTTCAGCTAATGGAATACCTGCATGGCATAAGAACTGTACAATATCCTTGTTTACTTCGGCGTCCATTTTTTTGAAAAGATCAAAAGCTTCCATTTTATAAATCACCAATGGATCTTTTTGCTCGTAAGTAGCAGTTTGAACACTTTGCTTTAAATCGTCCATAGAACGTAAATGCTCTTTCCATGCATCATCAATAAAACCAAGGGTTATTGATTTTTCCAATGCATTCAACAATTCAGCACCATTTGTGCTTAATGTTTTGTCCATATTGGCCAATACTTGCATTTGCCTTCTTCCATCAGTAAACGGAACAATAACATTATCAATTTGCGAACCTTGTTGCAATTTAATATTCTTGAATACAGGAACAGATTGAACCATCAAATCCTGTTTTTTTCTTTCATAATTTGCAACTGCTTCGGAATACAATTTTTCAGCCAATTGATTTTCAGGGCTTCTACTCAATTCTTCTGCACTAATAGAAGAATCAATCCCGAAGTTTACAATAACTGCCAATCTAAATCCTTCGTGATCATTTTGCTCTTTAAAGGCACTTACCAACCCTTCAGCCACACCATACATTGCATTGTCTAAATCCAATGCCAATCGCTCTCCAAACAAAGCATGATTTCTTTTTGAGTAAATCACTGTTCTTTGTTTATTCATTACATCGTCGTATTCCAACAAACGTTTTCTTATACCGAAGTTATTTTCTTCCACTTTTCTTTGTGCACGTTCTATCGATTTAGTGATCATGCTATGCTGAATTACTTCTCCTTCTTTATACCCTGCAAAGTCCATTACTTTAGCAATACGCTCACTTCCAAACATGCGCATCAAATCATCTTCTAAAGAAACAAAAAATAATGATGATCCTGGATCTCCTTGACGCCCTGCACGACCTCTTAACTGACGATCTACTCTACGAGATTCATGACGTTCAGTACCTAATATAGCCAAACCACCAGCTTCTTTTACACCTGGCCCTAGTTTGATATCTGTTCCACGACCCGCCATATTCGTTGCGATAGTAACAGCTCCAGCAAAACCAGCTTCAGCAACAATTTGCGCTTCTCTAGCATGTTGTTTTGCATTCAATACATTATGAGGAATTTGTTTTTGGCGCAACATTCTACTCAACAATTCACTTACTTCAACCGATGTTGTACCAACCAATACTGGTCTGCCAGCTGCAGTTAGTTTTACAATTTCATCAATTACAGCGCCAAATTTTTCACGCTTGGTTTTAAACACCAAATCTTGTTCATCTTTTCTAATGGCAGTTACATTGGTTGGAATGCTTACCACATCTAATTTATAAATATCCCACAACTCTGCCGCTTCAGTCTCTGCAGTTCCAGTCATACCTGCCAACTTATGATACATCCTAAAATAATTCTGTAAGGTAACGGTAGCATAGGTTTGAGTAGCAGCTTCGATCTTTACATTTTCTTTTGCTTCAATGGCTTGATGCAATCCATCTGAATACCTTCTTCCATCCAAGATACGACCTGTTTGTTCATCAACAATTTTAACACCTCCATCCATTACAACGTATTCAACATCCTTATCAAATAAAGTGTAGGCTTTTAATAATTGTTGAACCGTATGAATTCGATCGGCTTTTACGGAATAATCATTAATGATTAATTCCTTGGTATGTAATTTTTGATCAGCATCTAAAGATGCATCTTTGTCTACAGCAGCCAATGATAAACTGATATCTGGCAACACAAAAAAAGCAGTATCTTCTCCAGCGCCAGTGATCAATTGAATACCCTTATCTGTAAGTTCTACGGAATTGTTTTTTTCATCAATATAGAAATACAATTCTTTATCGGCAATAGGCATTTCTCTTTGCTGATCAGCCAAATAATAATTTTCTGCTTTCTGTAATTTCACCCGCATCCCTGGCTCACTCAAGTATTTAATCAATGCACTATTCTTTGGCAAACCTCTATGCGCACGGAACAAAGCCAATCCTCCATCTTTAGGATCGTCATTGCCCTCTCCAATTTTTTTCTTGGCTTCCGTTAAGAAATGTTGTGTTGCTCTTTTTTGTGCATCCACCAATTTTTCAATCCTTGGTTTTAATTCAAAAAATTGTTGTTCTCCTGTTTGATGCCCGATCGGACCGGAAATAATTAAGGGTGTTCTAGCATCATCAATCAAAACAGAATCCACTTCATCCACCATGGCAAAATGATGTTTTCTTTGAACCATTTCTGCTGGGCTATGCACCATATTGTCTCTCAAATAATCAAAACCAAATTCATTATTGGTACCATAAGTGATATCCGCTAGATAGGCTTTTCTTCTTGCCTCACTGTTGGGCTCATGCTTATCAATACAATCTACTGTTAAACCCAACCATTCAAAAATGGTTCCATTCCATTCACTATCTCTTTTTGCTAAATAATCATTCACTGTAACAATATGCACTCCTTCTCCAGCCAATGCATTTAAATAAGCAGGCAAAGTAGACACCAATGTTTTACCTTCTCCAGTAGCCATTTCAGCAATCTTTCCTTGGTGCAAAACACTACCACCAATAAGCTGTACATCGTAATGAACCATATTCCACAAAACAGTTCCTCCACCAGCTGTCCAAGTATTTTTAAATTCTACTTGATCACCTATTATAGTTATGTAATCTTTTCTAACACTTAGATCTCTATCAAGTTGAGTAGCTGTTGATTTTAAAACAGCATTCTCTTTAAACCTACGAGCTGTTTCTTTTATTACTGCAAAAGCTTCTGGTTGAATTTCACTCAATGCTTCTTCTATTTTTTGATCCCTTTCTTTTTTAAGTTTATCTATTTGCTGATAGATACTGTCTTTGCCATGAATATCATTTTCAGGCAATGCATCGGCCGCAGTTTTTTGAGCTGCGATTGTTTCATCAATTGATGCAAGATGGGACTGGATCCTTGCTTTAAAAGATCCTGTTTTTGCCCTTAGCTCATCATTTGAAAGGGTTTGATACTGCTGAAAAAACTGATTGGCTTTTTGAACGATGGGCATTAAAACCTGCACATCTTTTTCACTTTTACTGCCACCGAATAACTTAGAAATAAACTTCAACATATAATAATTGCTCTAATAAGAAAAAATTTAACAGTCAAACAACGTGCAAAAGAGATTTTTTAGTCAATTTGGCACCCTGATTGAGAGCCGGCAAAGGTAAGCTTTTGATTGAGATCGAGATGAGACCAATTACGAATCTATTTTATGTATTCATTTTAACCCTTTTAATGGGCAATAATCTTCATGGCCAGGCCATATTTCATGATTCATTAACTGCAGACCGAATTAACAAAAACAAGACAAATAGCACCATTTTGGCTACATGGGCAGGGTTAAACATCATTCAGGGAAGCATTTCAGCTACCAATGCAACCGGCGCTGATCGATATTTTTTTAAATCCAACGTATATTGGAACCTTGTAAATATGGGTATTGCTGTTTATGGGATAGTTGGAGTTAGAAAAGAGCTGAATCGAACAATTGGTTTTAATGAGAACCTTATTGCTCAACAAAAAACCGAAAAATTGCTCTTATTGAATACAGGATTGGATTTGGCCTATGTTTCAACAGGATTTTACCTAAGGGAAAGGGGGGCCAGCATAAACAGTGAATCCCTCACTGGCATTGGAAATAGCTTATTGTTACAGGGTGCTTTTTTATTCATTTTTGACCTTGTTCAATATGGAAATCATCGAAAAAATGGCAAAATATTGGAACAAAAATTGGGCAATTGGCAATTGGCTACAACATCAAATGGGATTGGGATTGCTTATCAGTTTAAATAAGCCAAGTTTGTATTGGAATTTATGACCGATTTGGCTACTTTTGCAGCCCAAAACAGTACTATCGTATGGCAGGTCAATTAAAAGAGGTAAGAAATAGAATCAAAAGTGTACAAAGCACGCAGCAAATTACAAAAGCCATGAAAATGGTGAGTGCAGCTAAATTGCGTAGAGCTCAAGATTCAATTACCCAAATGCGCCCTTATGCTAAGAAATTGCAAGAAATGCTTAGCAATATTGTTAGTAGCATAGAAGGTGGTATGACTTTAGCATTGGCGGAAGAAAGAAATGTGGAAAAAGTATTGTTCATTGTTGTAACAAGTGATAGAGGACTTTGCGGAGGTTATAATGCCAATTTGATAAAACTCACCAAAAGCACCATTGATGAAAAATACGCTGCTCAATTTAAAAAAGGCAATGTACATATTTGGAATATTGGCAAGAAAGGATATGAAGGATTAACAAAGGCAGGATACAAAACAGATGCAACTTTTAAAGATATTTATTTGAATTTGCATTTTGAAGCAGTTCAAGCTGCAGCTCAAGCCGCTATGAAAGCTTTTGAAAACAAAGAATTTGACGCAGTAGAAATTGTTTATAGTGAATTTAAAAATGCTGCAACCCAAGTATTTACAGCTGAGCAATTCTTGCCTATTCCGAAAGTGAGCAAAAAAGTAAATCAAAAAAAATCGGATTTTATTTTTGAACCAGCTAAAGAACAATTGATTGCCGAACTAATGCCAAAGATTTTGAATACGCAATTGTTCAAAGCTGTTTTAGATGGAAATGCGAGTGAGCATGGGGCTAGAATGACGGCAATGGATAAAGCAAGTGAAAATGCAAATGAATTATTAAAATCACTGAAGATCAGTTATAATCGTGCACGCCAGGCTGCCATTACAACTGAATTAACAGAGATTGTTAGTGGAGCAGCTGCATTACAAGGATAATATTATTGATATACCATAATTCATAATTTGCATCTCATAATTCATAATTCATAATTCCCTAAGATGGATTTAAGCGAAATAATACCGCATATAGAAGTGCTCATTTTTGCAAGTGAGAAGCCATTAACTTCTTTGGATATTGTTGAATTAATCAACAATAGTTTTGGATTTTTGGAAGAAAGAATTTCTTTAGATCAGGTTGAATCGGCTGTGGAAGGCATTAGGGAAAAATACAATTCAGAATTTTATCCATTTGAAGTTCGCGAAAGCGGAGGCGGATGGCAATTTCTAACTAAGAAAGATTTCCATAAAACAATTGCTCAATTAAACGGAGACAAGTTTTTAAAACGCTTATCGAATGCAGCGCTGGAAACACTTGCCATCATTGCATACAAACAACCTATTACCAAGGGTGAGATAGAAGCCATAAGAGGAGTAAATAGCGATTATAGTATTCAAAAACTGTTGGAAAAAGAATTGATTTTGATCAGCGGAAGAAATGAGCAAATGCCAGGCAAACCTTTGGTATATGCAACTTCTAAAACATTCATGGATTATTTTGGAATCAACAACACTGCTGATCTTCCAAAAATCAAGGAAGTATTGGCTGAGCAATTAATAGAAGGAACAATCATTAAACCAGAAGACTTTACGGATCAACCCATAGCCAATGTCATCATCAACGAAGAAACGATTGAAGGAGATGTTTCTGTAATAGAAGTTAACGAAGAGGGTGAATTGATTATCAAAAAAGAAGAAGATAGCGACAATTCTGTAGAAGAAAATAACCCTGAATAAGTTTGGTTATTATCTTTACGCTATGTCCCTTACTATCAGCAACAATCAATTAACTGCACTTGCAGCAAATTTCGGTACCCCATTGTACGTATACAATGCAGATAAAATTACCGATCAGTATCAATTACTTCAACATGCATTCAAAGGTGTAAATGCTAAATTCTTTTTTGCATGTAAATCTTTGACCAATATTAATATCCTAAAACACATTCGTTCGCTTGGATGTAATATCGATTGTAGCTCAATCAATGAGGCGAAGTTGGCTGTTCTTGCTGGATTTAACCCTTCTAATATTTTATATACCAGCAATGGAATCGCATTTGAAGAAATTGAAGAAGCTGTTGGTTTGGGAATCAATGTAAACATAGACAGTTTATCTAATCTTGAAAAATTTGGGAAGAAATATGGACATGGGTATCCTGTTGGAATTAGGTTACTACCCAATATTATGGCGGGAGGTAATTTAAAGATTTCAACGGGTCACGATAAAAGTAAGTTTGGTATTCCGCTTGAACAATTGGATAGCATTCTGAACTTGGTTAAACAATACCAAATCAATATTGCTGGGCTTCACGTGCATACAGGAAGTGAAATCAAAGATGTAGCTGTATTCATGCAAGTAGCCGATATCTTTTTTGAATTGGTTCCGCTTTTCCCTGAACTCGTTTTTTTAGATTTAGGCGGGGGATTTAAAGTGCCTTATAAAGAAAATGAAACAGGAACAGATATTGCATTATTGGCAGAAAAAGTGCAAGCTGCCCTGATTCGATTAAATGAACAATATGGCCGCAATTTTCAAGTTTGGTTTGAACCCGGCAAATATTTAGTGAGTGAGTCTGGAAGTTTTATTACAACTGTAAATGTGATTAAAAAAAACAAAGCTGCAATATTTGTAGGTGTAAACAGTGGATTTAACCATTTAATCAGACCTATGTTTTACGATGCATATCACAAAATAGACAATATCAGTAACCCAGAAGGCCCCATTCAACATTATGCTGTTGTTGGGAATATTTGCGAAACAGACACTTTTGCCTGGGATAGACCACTCAATGAAGTAAGAGAAGGAGATTTATTGGTTTTTAACAATGCAGGGGCATATGGATTTGAAATGGGTAGCAATTATAATTCAAGATTCTTACCTGCTCAAGTAATGCTCAAAGAAGGTCAGGTACATTTAATTAGAAAAAGAGATGTTTTTGAGGATTTATTAAGAAACCAGATCAACATAGATTGATAACTAATTTGTAGTTTGCACACAGATGATTGAAGTAAAAGATATTCACAAGCAGTTTCAGGGCAGAACCATCTTAGATGGAATTAGTGCAGTGATGGAAACGGGAAAATGCAATCTTATCATTGGGGCCAGCGGAAGTGGAAAAACAGTACTCACTAAATGTATTGTAGGATTATTTGCACCAGAGTCTGGAGTCATTGCTTTTGATGGTGTTAATATGATTGAAATGGAAACAAAAGAAAGAAAATTACTTCGTCAAAAAATTGGCATGTTATTTCAGGGAAATGCATTGTTCGATTCAATGACTGTTGAAGAAAATGTAATGTTTCCATTGAATATGTTTACCAATTGGACGCTTGCCGAAAAAAGAAAAAGAGCTGCAGAAGTATTAGAACGAGTAAACTTAACAGAAGCCCATAGTAGATTTCCTGCAGAAATTAGCGGTGGTATGAAAAAAAGAGTAGGTATTGCCCGTTCGATTGTTTTAAACCCCAAATATCTTTTTTGCGACGAGCCCAACTCTGGTTTAGACCCCCAAACCTCATTGGTAATTGACAAGCTCATTAAAGAAATTACACTGGAATACAATATCACCACAATTGTTGTAACACATGACATGAATAGTGTTATGGAAATTGGAGATCATATTGTTTATCTACACCAAGGAAAAAAACAATGGGAAGGAACCAATAAAGACATCATATTTAGTAAAGATCAATTATTAAACAATTTCATATTCGCTTCAGAGTTTTTACAAGACGCTAAAGAAATGAGAATGATGGAAGCAAACCAGCAAACATCAAAATGAAAAAGCTATACTTTTTTTTAATCATGGCAATTGTAGCTTTATCTTCTAAAGCCCAATCGCCTATTGATACCATTCCCCCTTACCAAAAAAACAAAGCCATTCCCGATTTTAAGTTATTGCTAACAGACAGCAGTTGGTTGTCTAAAAAAGACTTGCCTCAATATGACTACACTGCAATTATTTATTTCAGCCCAGAATGCAATCATTGTCAATACGAAGCAACAGAAATTGTAAAAAAAATAGATAGTTTAAAAAATGTATTATTCATTTGGGCTTCTTATCGGGACTTTGAAGACATCAAAAAATTTGAGTATAAATATCGGCTCAACCTTTACCCCAATATAAAAGTTGGTAGAGATCCTATATATTTGATTCCATCTTTTTATCAAGTAAAGTTTACTCCATTTGTTGCATTATACAACAATCAAAAAGAATTTGTAAAAGCTTGGGAAATGGGAGTAGAAATGCCTGAATTAATCGAATTTATCCATAAAAAGTAATTGTACAGTTGTACCTTTATAACCTCAATTTAATAATCTAAATATTTCAATTATGAAAGTTACAGTAGTAGGTGCAGGAGCCGTTGGAGCAACTTGTGCCGACAATATCGCGCGTAAAGAACTATGTACAGAACTTGTTTTATTAGACATCAAAGAAGGATTGGCCGAAGGAAAAGCCCAGGATATGATGCAAACTGCTGCTCTTTTAGGTTTTGATACTACAATTGTTGGAAGCACAAATGACTATACGAAAACTGCAGGTAGTGATGTTGTAGTAATCACTTCCGGAATTCCTCGCAAACCAGGTATGACTAGAGAAGAATTGATTGGCACCAACGCTGGAATTGTAAAAGGTGTTTGTGAAAACATTTTGAAATATTCTCCCAATACCATCATCATTGTGATTAGCAATCCAATGGATACAATGACCTATTTGGCTTTAACCTCAACTGGTTTACCAAAAAACAGAATTATAGGAATGGGCGGCACATTGGACAGCAGTAGATTTAAATATCAATTGAGCCAACATTTAGGTTGCAGCCCTTCAGATTTAAATGCAGTTGTTGTAGGTGGTCATGGAGATACTACAATGATTCCATTAATCAGACATGCTACTTGGAATTCTGCACCAGTAACCAATTTCTTAAGTGCAGACCAACAGAACCAAATTGTTAATGACACCATGGTTGGCGGAGCCACTTTAACTAAATTGATTGGCACATCGGCGTGGTATGCACCAGGTGCCGCAGGAGCTGCTTTAGTAGAAAGTATTGTTCGCGACCAGAAGAAATTATTTACTTGTTGCGTAAGCCTTGAGGGTGAGTACGGTCAAAAAGATATTTGTTTAGGAGTTCCGGTAACTATAGGTAAAAATGGCTGGGAAAAAATGATCGACTTTAAATTGAATGCCGACGAGCAAGCAGCATTTAATAAAAGTGCAGATGCAGTAAGAAGTATGAATGAAGTATTGAAAACACTTTAATTCGAATCCAAATATTATAAAAAAAGGTAGAAACTAATTTCTGCCTTTTTTTATACCCATTGTTTTGCAACGCTTGCAATGGCTTGAACATCTTGATTTTGCATACAATTGAAATGTCCTTTTGGGCATTTTTTTGTGCCATAGTTAGAACAAGGTTGACAAGAAAGCTCAGGAACTATAAAATTTTTATAGGCTTCTGCATTGGCATGTGCAACGAGTTG
>Ga0164292_10002733_pt1 | contig 14378 bp, 7 predicted proteins | sample GEODES117metaG_FD_111486 | JGI IMG/M metagenome (GOLD analysis project Ga0164292, IMG submission 111486) | Eutrophic lake water microbial communities from Lake Mendota, Wisconsin, USA - GEODES117 metaG | ecosystem: Environmental > Aquatic > Freshwater > Lake | place: USA: Lake Mendota, Wisconsin... | reverse complement strand
TGAAGTATTGGCTCTACCACTATTTTAATCGGCATCTTGGCGAGCGGGTCCTTGACCTGGACGGTACGGCGCCCTGCCTGCCGCCCTCCGCAGGAGGCTACCCTCTCACCCCGATGATAGCCACCATCAGCACAGACGGCTCCCTGGTTTCGATGATCCTTGTCAACGGTTCCAAGGACATGTCCTATCCCGCCGCCATCACTATTGTCGGATTTAATCCAAAGCATTCCACCGCCACGCTCCTGCGCCATGAGGACCTCCAGGCTGATGCGTTGCTGGTGCGCGACGCCGACTTCGTCCATGACCTGCCGCTGACGGTTGCAGGCGAGCGGGTATCCTTCATATTACCAGCTCATAGCGTGGCGTTTATCACCTTGTCGCAATGATCCGATCATTGCATTGTGCCATCCATCCGGGCCTGCTCGCGCAACGCCCTATCGCAACGAGCCAACCATGTCCAAAGCCGCATCCCTCAAAAAGAAGCTGATCATTCTGGTCGCGCTTCTGGCCCTAATGGGGATCTTCTGGATCATTCAGTCTCGCCCTGACACCGATAATCAACCCACCCTTACCGGTGAGGAGATCGCCAGGTTAACGGATTTTGAATTGACTCGTCGAATGAAGATTGACCACGTTGCGCGTTCTTGGGCTACGGATTCAACCTCAGCAAAACTGCCTCCCGAAATCCTACCGGTGTATAAGACAATCACGTTTGAAGACACGCGGTCCGCTATCGGTTTCGCTAACGCTATCCCCACCGCTGAGATTCAGCAGGAGGTGATCGCTGCCTATACCGAACTTGGCGCCATTGCGGTAGCCAACGTCATCAAGGATCTGAGCCCCGGAAAACCGCTGCCGCCGAACCTCGACCTCGCGCTGACCAACGCTTTGACCAAAGCTAATGTCGAACAATTGCGCCTGGCCTGGGTGCGGGAACATGCCAAGGCCTTCTCGGTACGGTAACCCTCCACCCGACCTCTGATCACCGCTACCTGCAGAGCCGGGATTACTGCTGACGATGAAAGTCTTGGGGCAGAGTGAGGTTCGCGGCATGCTCATGAGTACCGGCAAAGAGGTGGCCGGAGGACGTGTCCAGGTGGACCGGCATCAGATCGCCCGATGCGGCCTGTACCTGGGGTGGCGCCTTCATGATCACCGCCTCCTCGCTGCCCTCGAGCCTAAGGTAGATGTATTGATGATCGCCCATGTGTTCGATCACCTCCACCCGCATCTGGCATACCGTACAGCCGGGCGGTGCGACCTGGGGGGCGTGGAGGTGTTCCGGGCGCACCCCCAGCACCACGTCGCTGCCCAGATGGCCGGGAAGGCGGTCGCGTTCGCGCATGCCCAGCGCCAGGCGCCGACCCTGGGACAGCTCGCATAGCCAGATCTCTCCGTCCCGCGCCAGCCGACCGGTCAGGAAATTCATCGGTGGGGTGCCGATGAAACCGGCGACGAAGCGGTTGTAGGGAAAGGCGTAGACCACGGTTGGTGGTGCGACCTGTTGGATCTCGCCCATGGACATGACGGTGATGCGGTCACCCAGGGTCATGGCCTCGATCTGATCGTGGGTCACATAGACGGCGGTGGTCGCCAAACGATGTTGTAGCGACTTGAGTTCATAGCGCATCTCGCCGCGCAGTTTGGCGTCGAGGTTCGACAGGGGCTCATCGAAGAGGAATGCTTTGGGCTGGCGCACGATCGCTCGGCCCAAGGCCACGCGTTGGCGCTGGCCACCCGAGAGATGCTTGGGCAGCTTCTCCAGCTGGGTAGACAGGCCGAGCAGGTGCGCCGCATCCACAACCTTGGCGTGTATCTCGGGTTTTGGCATGCGCCGCAGCTTGAGAGCGAAGGCCATGTTCTCATACACCGTCATGTGCGGATAGAGGGCGTAGCTCTGGAACACCATGGCGATGTCGCGGTCCTTGGGCGCCACGTCGTTGATGCAGCGCTCGCCGATGCGGATCTCGCCGCCGCTGATGTCTTCCAACCCGGCGATCATGCGCAACGTGGTGGTCTTGCCGCAACCCGACGGGCCGACCAGGACCATGAATTCCCTGTCGCGGATTTCCAGACTGGCGTCCTTGACTGCGTGGTAACCGTTGTCGTAGACTTTCTGGAGATCGCGGATGGAGATGCCAGCCATGGCTCAGCCTTTGACTGCGCCGGCGGTCAATCCGCGGACGAAGAGACGGATGGTGAAAAGGAAGAGGACGACCAGCGGAATGGAGGCGATGGTATAGGCGGCCATCAACTCACCCCACATTTTGACGTATTCGCCATCGAGCCGCATCAGACCGACGGGAATGGTCAGCATCGTGTCGTCGCGCAGCAGGATCAGCGGCATGATCAGATCGTTCCAGGCCCCGAGGAAGTTCATGATCGCCAGGGTCCCGATCACCGGCCCCGACAACGGGAGCATGATCGACCATATCTGGCGCAGGTGGCCGGCACCATCGATCGAGGCCGATTCAAACAAGTCCCTGGGAATGTCTTCGATGAACTGTCGGAGGATGAATACGCAGCCTACTTGGCCGCCGATGCCCGAGAGCAGGACCAGCGCCGCAAGGTTGTTCACCAGCCCCATGGAGCTGATGAGTTTGAAGGTCGTCACCAACGCGGCGGCTCCGCCGGGCAGGAACATGGTGATCATGAGGGCGTAATAGACCAGTTCGCGGCCGCGAAACCGGTAGCGCGCCAGGACGTAGCTGGTGGGGATGCTGACCGCCAGGCACAGCACAACCGATCCGACCGCCACCACGATCGAATTGGCGATGTAATGGCCGACCGTGTTCCAGCCCTTGATCCAATTGACCCACGCCCATTGCGACGGCGCATCGAACCACCAGGGATTGACCGTATACTGGTCGTTGGTCTTGAAGCTGATCATCAGCATCAGCAGAAAGGGCACGAAGGAGAAGATCAGCGCCCCGCACAGCAGCAGGTGCTTACTGCATTCCTTGAAGCGAAGGCGAGCGTGGTGCCTCATGTCACTTTTCCACCTTGAGGTGCTTCTGGTAGATCAGGGTGAGGAACAGCAGAAGCACGAACATCACCATGCCGAGCGCACAGGCGTATCCCATCTCGTTTTCGATGAACGCCTTCTGGTACATAAACAAACCAGGTGTCAGGCCGGCGTTGTCGGGACCCCCATCGGGACCGAGCAGAATGAGGAAGAAACCGTATTCGCTCAGGGTGCTGATGGTAAGGAAGATGAGGTTGATCCGCACCTGGGTGAGGATGAGCGGAATCTCGATGCGAAAGATCTTGCCCCAGAAGCCGATGCCATCGAGTTCCGCCGCCTCGTAGACCTCCTTGCTGATGTTGGACAGCCCGGCGAGATAGATCAGCACGCCGACGGTGCCAATCCAGGGGAAGCCCCAGAGGATCACCGCCGGAACCACCAGTTTGCTGTGCCCCAGCCACGAGGGGCTGCCGTTGGCGAAGGCCCCGGTGGCTACCGGCCAGGTCTTGGTCAACAGGACCAACGTGAGGCCAATCCCCAGGGCCCAGAGAGCCAAACGAGCGAGCCGGTCGCGGGCTTCCAGGGGATCGCGGCGGTGCGACCATTCCACCAGGGCGGCGCTGGCGCCCAGCAGCACCGTCGCCCGTATCGTCAACACCAACGGCTCTGGACCCCACGCGAATGCGGCCAAACCGAGGACCAGGATCCACAGCATCCAGCGCTGGGGCACCGAGGCGAGACCGTCGCGCAGCAGCAGCAGGACCACTGCGCATGCCGCCAGACCCCAGGCCCCTCCGAACAGCGGCGTGATGAGTTGGGTGGGGAGCAGCAGCAGGGACCACAGCGGGCTGTCGCCATTCCAATGCAGCAGATTCGTAGCGATGAACGCCGCCACCTGGGGCATGCCCCGATCGAAAGCATCGAGCACCGACATCAGCCCGGTCCAGTTGAGCAACTTGTTGAACAGTCCCACGTTGGGGTCGTAGAAACCCTTCCAGAGCAGCAGGGCAACCAGGCCCGGGATCACCATCGGGATCACGAACATCACGCGGTAAAAAAACTGCCAGCGTTCACTCTTGAGGCGATGCAGCACGATCGCGACGAAGATCGAAGGCCACATCTTCAACACGTTGGCGGCCAGCAGGACGCCGATCAGGGAGAATGCCGCCCAGAAACGCGGATCGCCGCCGCCGAAGATCTGCGCGAAGTTGTGCAGACCCCGGTACTCCTCGACCGCTCCTCCATCCCACTTGAAAAGGGCGTATTTGACGGCCTCGAGGTTGGGGTAGTAGGTGAACACCGCCAAACCAGCAAGGGTGGGCAGCATCATCAGCCACAGCAGGGCCAGAAAGCGGGCCCGTGACCACCAGCCACGCCGGAGAGCGATGGCCGGGGTTCCGGCGACGGTGCTCATCGCGCCGCCTCCGGAAAGGACCTGCCGGTGGTGGCACCGATGGTCTGATTCCAGGTCAGGCGTAGGTTCTCCGCATTGGTCGTCATCACCTGGTTGGAGAGCAGGGTGCGGTAGCGACGATCGGCCTCCTGTCGATCGGCCCCGGACAGACGTGCCACCAGGGCCTGGACGCTCAGGGTGCGTTCGATGGTGCGTAGATAGGTTTTCTGATCGTCATAGGCCTTGGCCCAGATCCGCGGTTCGCCGATGGCGTCGTCGTTGTAGGCGTCCATGACCTTCTCGATCACCTGATCGATGCTGGCCTCGCCGCTCAGGAGAGCCTGCATCTGTCCGCGGTAGATCGACCCCACTTGTTGGGCGATGGGACCGATGGGTGCCCAGAAGGATAACTGCTGAAGGCCGTCCAGGCGGGGAGCGAAGGCCTGCATGCGCTCTTCAAGGCTGGTACCAATGACGTTGGGCCCCCAGTCGCAGGCGCGGTTGCAGCGCTGGTTCTGCACCCAACTGGTCAAGAAACGCAGAAAATCAACGGCTTCGGCGGTATGCCCGTACTTGTAGACTCCGAAGAGGTTGCCGCCCACCCATCCAGCCTCGCTGGCGGCGATCTTTGGCGGGTCGCCCCAGCGCTCACCCGGACCCGGGAGCGGGAACGGTACGATGCCCATGCGGAACTTGCCTTCGGTGAGGTGGTACAAGGTTCCGGCATCCCAGGAGCCGCTGAGATGGAAGGCTGCCTCTCCTTGCGTGTAGAGATAGATGCCCGTGTCGCGTTCAAGAGCCAGGAAGCCAGGCGGGAACTGTTCGGCCAAAGCCTGCGATGCCTCGGCGAGTTCGCGAAATGGCTTGTCATGGAAGTTGAACGCCCCGCTGCCGAGAGCTGCCCAGCCTTCCATCGGACTGACCATACCGTCCCGGTTGAGATCCATCGACCGGCGGTACGAAGCGAGGAAGGGCAGGAGATAATACTCGACGTAGACCAGGTTGGCGCGCGTGCCGGCGATGGGCACGATGCGCCGACCTTGCCGCTCGCCGTAAGCCTTCACCTTGGTGCAAATGTCGAGCAGCTGACCGAAGGTTCGGGGTGGCTCTTCGCTGCCAGTGGCCGCCTTGAGTAAGTCCTTGTTGTACGACAGCCTGCCGGGGATGAAGAAGTTGGTGGGGATGGCGTAAAATCCCTGCAAATCATCGTCGAAGGCCCCACGCATGCCATCAATGAAGGTGTCACGCCACGCCAGGGTGGGCAACGCCGCTGCGATGGCGGGATCAATGTCGGCGCCGGCCAGGTGATTCGGGGCATTGTAGGGGTTGGGCTGGCGCACCAGCTCGTCCAGGCACAGGAAATGCTGGGCTTTCTGCGCCCCACAGGATTTGAGGGCGAAATCACCCATCGAGATGAGGTCGGGGGCTTCGCGCGCCAGCAGGTTGGTGTTGACCACCTGACCATAGATCTTCTCGCTCACCGCCACCTGCATCACCACCACCGGTTTGGGGATCTCCCCGCGCCGGTGGCGCTCGGCCATCATCCGGTTGTAGTCGTCGATCACCAGTTGCAGGGCCTCACGATAGCCGGCTTCAAGCTGCCAGTGGAGCATGCGCACCACCACCCGCTGGTCGCTGTAATCGGATCGCCTCACCTTGGTCACCTGCCACAGGCTGATGGTGACCGCCACCGTCACCACCACGGCGCCGATGCCGTTCCAAGTCAGCAGCCAGCGCCAGCCCGCCGGCGGGTGGTAATCGCCACTCATGGCTTCGTCTCGCGGCCTGGTTTGCCACCGGCCTTCACCGCGGATGCGGGATCAAAGAGGCGGATGGGCGGTGGTTCCGCTCCCAGCCGCTTCATCTCCTGCTGGGCTTCCCAGGCGGCTCCGCATTTAGGATAGTCGGTGACGATGCGGCGGTAGTAGCGCACCGCCAGGTCGCGGTCATGCAGCTCCTCCTCGCTCAGGCGGGCGAGGCGCCAGCAGAACATCCACTCGCGGTTTTCGCCGTCGAAGCCCCGCGCATCGGCCTTGCGCAACGCGTCCACTGCCTGGCGTGCGTCACCGAGGAAAGCCCAGTGCAGTTCGCTGAGGTATTGCAGCATGATGGACGCCTTGGCTTCATCAGGATGGGTGTCCAACCAGCCCTCGAGCACCGCGACGCCACGAAGTACGTCCTCACGCTGCAAGCTCTGCGCCCAGGCAGCGGCCAGCCGGAGGCAGGCCTCTCCGGCTTCTGGCCGTTGCGGCCAGCGCTCCATCACCTGCATATACCTGGCGCGCGCCGCCGGGAGATCCTCGCGGTCGCCAAAATAATCGCGCAGCTCGGCCAGCCGACCGAGCTGAAGCTGGGCCTGGACCGCCTCGTCGCCCACCCCGGCATCACTCAGTTCGCGATAAAGCGCTTCGGCTTCAGCGATGCGCTCGGCGCTGGCGGGCTGCCAATGGTGGCAGGCCACCGCCAAGGCGAGGGAGGCTTCACGCCGCATAACGTCGTGCGCCGGGGCAATGGCGCGCACCTGGCTGAAACAGGCGTGGGCGCGGGTGAACTCGTAGCGCGCCAGCTCCTCCTGTCCCTGGGTCATGAGCTGGCGCTGGTCGGTTGAGGGCGATCCGTCGCCGCAACCAACGAGGAGGATGACCACAAGACCCAATCCGCGGATGGGTGCCAATGAGCAACGCGGCGATGATGCAGTCACGGCGGCCGAGATCAGACCTTGGGTCTGACGAGGTAGTGTCGGGGCTTGGGGAGGCATGCCTTCCACAAGGCTTCGGTTGCATTCTTAATCTCCGCTTCCAACTCATTCTGGCGCGGCTTCCACTGCTGGTAGGTCTCAAGTTGCCAAACCCCGTAGGTGAATTTGTCCTCCTTGGCCTTGCGCAAGCGTTCGCCAAGCAGGACGTCGATGGCAGCCTGGTCGCCGGCATTCAGATGCTTGGCCTGGCGGATGATACCATGCTCCACCGCTACCAGTGTGCGTAGGCGCTGGCTGATCAGCATGTGACGGTGATCGTTGATCGTCCTGACTTCCACGGACTGACGATATTGCGGGGTGGCTTCGTTTTGCGCCAGATCGATGCCCGTGGCAAGGTCATCGGCAGTGGCTTCGAGCACCAGATGCCCATCGATGAGTAATTCATAGCGTCCAACAGGCAAACTTGTGATGCTCAGGGGTTCGCGATTCAGCTCTGCCATCAGTGGAACCAGGGTCAAAGCTGACCGTGCTCCGGGGGGAACGGGGAAGGGAAGCGATTCTGCCAGGCTGGTGAAGGACACGGCGCCATCACGTCGGACGAGGTCGCTCACCGTGCAGCGTTCGACGGTGAGCTTCCCGCTGGCGGCATCGATCGATATTCCGGCCACCGTCCCAGGAAGGCCCTGGGCCTTCAGCATCAGATAGGTCATCACCAGGTGGCCAGGCGCCCCAGGGTGGACGCGATCGGCGCCCACAATGGTGTAGGAAGGATCCGCAGCCTGTCCCTCGGCATTGATGCGGGTCAGGGGGGCATGGAAATCCACGACCGTGCCATGATGCCGGTCGGCAATTTCACGACCCAGGCCGGCGCAAGTAGCGAGAGCATCGTTCACCCCCACATAATTGTCGGTCTTCTGGTTCCCGGTCTGGTCATAGATCGATGGGGTCAGGACAATGATGCGGCAGCTCAAGTCATCGAGGCGAAGGGCGAGCTGCTCAAGGTTCGCGGCATAGTCATCGATCGCCTTGCGCTGCAGCGCAGGATCGGGTCGATCGGCACTATCCGTGGGGTAAAGATGGCGACCGACATCATTCATGCCCAGCATGATGGTCGCCACCGTCGGCCGGTGCACGGCGATATCCCAGTCAAAACGTCGCAAGACACCACTGGCGCTGTCGCCGGCGATTCCGCAATTGTGCATCGAAAAGCGTGCTGATGGCAGGCGGGTAGCGTAGAACAGCAGCAGATTCGCGTGGTAGCCACCACCGTGCGTAATGCTGTCGCCAATGAGGCAAACGGAATCGCCCGCAGTAAACGCCGGCACAGGCACCTCTGTGGCAGGGGAAACAGACGCGCATGCGAGGAGGAGGAGGCTGGTAATCGTTCTCATCGACGCTGTCCTGTCCCTTCCCCATAGACGGTGGCCGGGGCCTCAATGACATCATTATAATCAGATCTTCTATTTTATATATGTCCGCACGACACGACACTGTATCCTTGAGTGAACCCGCACCGCTTCCATGAGCCACCTGATAAGCGCACCAAACCCTGAACGGATCCTCGTGTAGGGCCCCGAGAACCCCCAAAGTGGCTGCGAGAAGCTTGGGATGGCATTACACCGCAGGACAACATCAAAATGCGTCGTGCTCGAGCCCCGCACCATCACCAGATTGAACGCGATCAAACCGGCGATGAAAAAGCCGTGGCCAAGGTAGGGAATAAAAAACTATTCGTGTCGTCCCGGGCTGAACAATCGGCCAGATGAAAAGAATAGACAAATGACAAAAAAAGTCCCCGAGGGGTTGCTCGGGGACTCTCAGAAAAAACCAGGCAGCGACCTACTTTCGCCATAAAGACTATCATCGGCCCTGGCGAGCTTAACGGCCGTGTTCGGAATGGGAACGGGTGTGACCTCGCCGGTATGGCCACCTGGAATGGTACGTTGCAAAGAACACTCGCGGATGCGAGATCTTGGCAACGCCACAATCGCAGAATCGACACGCATAACGATCAAGCCAGTGGGGCTATTAGTACTGGTCAGCTGAGTGCCTTTGGATATACGCACTTGGACCTCCAGCCTATCAACGTGGTAGTCTTCCACGGCCCTCATAGGGACGATTCATCTTCGGGTGGGCTTCACGCTTAGATGCTTTCAGCGTTTATCCCTTCCGCCGGTAGCTACCCGGCACTGCCGCGAGTGCGACAACCGGTACACCAGAGCGGCGTTCAACATAATCCTCTCGTACTAATGTTAAGTCCCGTCAATCGTCCTGCGCCCACAGCGGATAGAGACCAACCTGTCTCACGACGGTTTAAACCCAGCTCGCGTACCTCTTTAAATGGCGAACAGCCATACCCTTGGGACCTTCTCCAGCCCCAGGATGAGATGAGCCGACATCGAGGTGCCAAACCACGCCGTCGATAGGGACTCTTGGGCGTGATCAGCCTGTTATCCCCGGAGTACCTTTTATCTGTTGAGCGATGACCCGTCCACATGGGATCACCGGATCACTAACGCCTGCTTTCGCATCTGCTCGACTTATAGGTCTCGCAGTTAAGCCATCTTGTGCGTTTGCACTCCACGTACGATTGCCAACCGTACTGAGATGACCTTTGCGCTCCTCCGTTACTCTTTGGGAGGAAGCCGCCCCAGCCAAACTGCCCACCTAACGGTGTCCCCGAGGCTACACACCTCAGGTTAGAATTCCCATAATCCAAGAGTGGTATTTCACCGACCGCTCGGCCCTGACCGGAACCAGGGCTTCAAAGCGTCCCACCTATCCTACGCATGGATCACAGAAACACAGCATCAAGTTGCAGTAAAGGTTCACGGGGTCTTTTCGTCCTGCTGCGGGTAATGGGTATCTTCGCCCATATTGCAATTTCACCGAGTCTCTGGTTGAGACAGTGCCCAACTCGTTATGCCTTTCATGCAGGTCGGAACTTACCCGACAAGGAATTTCGCTACCTTAGGACCGTCATAGTTACGGCCGCCGTTTACTGGGGCTTGACTTCGAAGCGTCGCTTGCGCTAACCTCTCCGTTTGACCTTCCAGCACCGGGCAGGCATCATTCCCTATACATCCTCTTGCGAGTTAGCAGAGAACTGTGTTTTTAATAAACAGTCGGTTGGGCCTCTTCACTGCGGCCGACGCGAGCTTTAACACCCACATCGGCACCCCTTCTTGCGAACGTACGGGGTGAATTTGCCGAGTTCCTTAACCAGAGTTCTCTCGCGCGCCTGAGGCTACTCGCCTCGCCTACCTGTGTCGGATTCTAGTACGGACGCCGATGACGTTATCTCCCGACGGGATTTTCTCGGCATGGTGACTTACGATGGCTTATATCCCTCAAGGGGTTTGGCCGCAACCGAGGGTGCGATCCATCTTTCAATGGACCAATCCCGGTCACTGCGAGGGCTTACTTGGCTTCCCTCCCACCTCATCGCATGCGTCTTCCGTGGGCACTTCATCGGCGGGGATGGAATATGAACCATCTGTGCATCGGCTACGCCTTTCGGCCTTGCCTTAGCTCCCGCCTCACCCTCCGCGGACTTGCCTTGCGGAGGAAACCTTAGGCTTACGGCGAACAGGATTCTCACCTGTTTTATCGTTACTCATTCCTGCATAATCACTTGAATACTGTCCAGTACTCGTTGCCGTGTACCTTCAACCTGTATTCAACGCTCCCCTACCCCGCATAGCTGTCCGCAGACAGTTATGCAGCCAAAGCTTCGGTTATACGCTTGAGCCCCGATTATTTTCGGCACCTCCATGCTCGACCGGTGAGCTGTTACGCACTCTTTAAATGGTGGCTGCTTCTAAGCCAACATCCCGGCTGTCTTAGCACAAAGACTTCCTTTACCACTGAGCGTATATTTGGGACCTTAGCTGTTGGTCTGGGTTCTTTCCCTTTTGACGATGAAGATTCGACCCCACCGTCTGAGCCCGGATGTTCGGGTGCGGGTATTCGGAGTTTGATTGGATTTGGTAACCCGGTAAGGCCCCTAGTCCATTCAGTGCTCTACCCCCCGTCACTAGCATTCCAGCCTATACCTAACTATATTTCGAGGAGAACCAGATATCTCCCAGTTTGATTGACCTTTTACCCCTAGCCACACGTCATCAGAAAACTTCTCAAGGTTTACCTGTTCGGTCCTCCATGGGGTTTTACCCCCACTTCAACCTGCACATGGCTAGATCACTGGGTTTCGGGTCTACCGCCGACTACTGAGTCCCCCTATTCAGAGTCGCTTTCGCTACGCCTCCAGCCTGAAAGGCCTTAAGCTTGCAGCCGACGGTAAGTCGCAGGATCATTATGCAAAAGGCACGCCGCTACTCTGTCTTGCGACATAGAGCTACGACTGCTTGTAAGTGTTGGGTTTCAGGGTCTGTTTCACTCCCCGCCAGGGGTGCTTTTCAGTATTCGCTCGCGCTACTCGTTCACTATCGGTCAATCAGGAGTATTTAGGCTTGGAGCGTGGTCGCCCCGGATTCACGCAGGATTTCACGAGTCTTGCGTTACTCAGGATACTGCTCGGCTTTCAGGGATTCGCATACGGGGCTATCACCCGCTATGGCATACCTTTCCAGGTATTTCCGCTCTCCCATCCGGATCCTAAATGCAGTCCTACAACCCCCAGAAGCAAGCTCCTGGGTTTGGCCTGTTCCGCGTTCGCTCGCCGCTACTGACGGAATCTCTTCGATTTCTTTTCCTCGAGGTACTAAGATGTTTCAATTCGCTCGGTTGGCTCTCTTTCGAGTTATACGGGTTCACCGTATAGGGTTGCCCCATTCGGATATCTAGGGATCACAGCCTCGGTGCGGCTCCTCCTAGCTTTTCGCAGCTTAGCGCGTCCTTCATCGCCTCTGATTGCCTAACCATCCACCCAACACCCTTAAAATCTTGAATTTCGTTATGCTTGTCGATTCCACGATTATGGCGTTGTCAATCTTCTCCGGCTCGGGCGTGTGCCTAAACCAGGAAAGGTGTTCATAGGATGTCCGTGCAGGAGCATGGTGGAGGTAAGGAGATTTGAACTCCTGACCCTCGACTTGCAAAGCCGATGCTCTACCGCTGAGCTATACCCCCAAAGGTAAGACCCCCAAGGTGAGACCCGTGAGCGAGATGGTAGGCTTGAGTGGACTCGAACCACTGACCTTACGCTTATCAGGCGTATGCTCTAACCACCTGAGCTACAAGCCTGTGTCGGGGTGCTCGGGACATCCAGTATGAAGGTTTCAATCAGCAGGGGCGGCTGAGCGGCGTCATCGGCGTGGGGTGTTCCACCTCGCACGGGGCGAGAGGGAGCGAGCTCCACGAGACGGCGCCGATCGGTCACCCAAGGATGGGCAACTCAATCGCTGCAACACGAGAACGCTATGGATTCTGTATCAGGCTATGCTTGCTCGTCCCGTTTTAAGGCGGTTCGATTGGGCAAGCGACCCTGAATGGGCCGCATTATCACCTGTCCTAGTTATCCCTAGAAAGGAGGTGATCCAGCCGCACCTTCCGATACGGCTACCTTGTTACGACTTAGTCCCCCTTACCGACCTTGCCTTCGGCGCGTCCCCCCTTGCGGATAGAACTACGACTTCGGGCACTGCCGACTCGGGTGGCTTGACGGGCGGTGTGTACAAGGCTCAGGAACAAATTCACCGCGGCGTGGCTGATCCGCGATTACTAGCGATTCCAGCTTCATGTGGGCGAATTGCAGCCCACAATCCGAACTGAGGAGGGCTTTTGGCGATTGGCTTACCCTTGCGAGTTTGCTACGCTTTGTACCCCCCATTGTAGGACGTGTGTAGCCCAGGTCATAAAGGCCATGATGACTTGACGTCGTCCCCTCCTTCCTCCAGCTTGCGCGGCAGTCCGACTAGAGTTCCCAGCTTTACCTGTTGGCAACTAATCGCAGGGGTTTCGCTCGTTAAAGGACTTAACCTAACACCTCACGGCACGAGCTGACGACAGCCATGCAGCACCTGTTCCGGTTACCCTCTTGCGAGGAATCTGCATGCTTTCACATATATAATCCCGGTATGTCAAGACCTGGTAAGGTTCTTCGCGTTGCTTCGAATTAAACCACATCCTCCACCGCTTGTGTGAGCCCCCGTCAATTCCTTTGAGTTTCAGCCTTGCGACCATACTCCCCAGGCGGAGCACTTAACAAATTGTCTGCGACCGTCACCCCATAGCAGGGCAACGATCTAGTGCTCATCGTTTACGGCGTGGACTACCAGGGTATCTAATCCTGTTTGCTCCCCACGCTTTCGTGCCTCAGTGTCAGTTGCGTACCAGTAGCCTGCCTTCGCCTTGGGTGTTCCGAGTGATATCTACGCATTTCACCGCTACACCACTCGTTCCAGCTACCCCTCACGCACTCAAGTCGAGCAGTATCAATGGCCGTTCTCCGGTTAGGCCGAAGGATTTCACCACCGACTTACTCAACCACCTACGCACCCTTTATGCCCAGTAATTCCGAACAACGCTTGCCCCATATGTATTACCGCGGCTGCTGGCACATATTTTGCCGGGGCTTCCTTCAGCGGGCAGTCAAACGTATGGCTATTCACCACACGCGTTTCCCCCCACTCGACAGCAGTTTACAACCCAGAGGGCCTTCATCCTGCACACGGCGTGGCTCCATCAGACTTGCGTCCATTGTGAAAAATTCGCGACTGCAGCCTCCCGTAGGAGTCTGGCCAGTGTCTCAGTGCCAGTGTGACCGGACAGCCTCTCAGCCCGGTTACCGATCATCGCCTTGGTGGGCCGTTACCCCGCCAACTAGCTAATCGGAGGTCGCCCGCTCCCTGGACGCTCGGCCCCGAAGGGTCCCGAACCTTTGACCCCACCCTGCGGACAGGTCGTGGTCTCATCGCGCATTACTCCATCTTTCGACGGGCTATTCGCGTTCCAAGGGTACGTTGGCTACCCATTACTCACCCTTACGCCGCTTTACTTGGGTTGCCCCTTTCTCGCTCGACTTGCATGCCTAAGCCCCGCCGTCAGCGTTCGTTCTGAGCCAGGATCAAACTCTTCAAAAGTTTAATCGGCTTGTGAACAACGCACCTTACGGTGGTTGTGTGTCGTGGTCCGAAGACCACGTGTCGCTGACTACCACTCGCGTGGTCATCAGCTTGTCGATCTCGAAAGATCGACGTTTATTCTCGTGTTACAGCTATTGAGTTGTCAATCCGATGGCCGCGTTTCGCCGTTGCCGGCTCATCGCGGGGGGAAGAACTTAACCAGCCCCTCACCCGTGTCAAGCATCTCGTTTCCGATCCGCTTGTCACCCCCACCTTTGCGGTCCGGCCTTTTCGGCC
>Ga0164292_10002731_pt1 | contig 14384 bp, 13 predicted proteins | sample GEODES117metaG_FD_111486 | JGI IMG/M metagenome (GOLD analysis project Ga0164292, IMG submission 111486) | Eutrophic lake water microbial communities from Lake Mendota, Wisconsin, USA - GEODES117 metaG | ecosystem: Environmental > Aquatic > Freshwater > Lake | place: USA: Lake Mendota... | reverse complement strand
GACCCCGGTTTCGACACCCTGGCACTGCACGCAGGTGCCGCGCCCGACCCCGCCACCGGCGCGCGTGCGCTGCCCATCCACCTGAGCACGAGCTTCGTCTTCGACAGCAGCGACCACGCCGCCGCGCTGTTCAACATGGAGCGCGCGGGCCACGTCTACAGCCGCATCAGCAACCCCACCACGGCGGTGCTGGAGGAGCGCATCGCCGCGCTCGAGGGCGGCGTCGGCGCGATCGCCACCGCCAGCGGGCAGGCGGCGCTGCACCTGGCCATCGCCACCCTGGCCGGCGCGGGCGCGCACGTGGTGGCCTCGTCGGCGCTGTACGGCGGCTCGCACAACCTGCTGCACTACACACTCGCGCGCTTCGGCATCGAGACGAGCTTCGTGCCGCCGCGCGACGTGGACGCCTGGCGCGCCGCGATCCGGCCGAACACGCGGCTGCTGTTCGGCGAGACCCTGGGCAATCCGGGGCTGGACGTGCTGGACATCCCGACGCTGGGCGAGGTGGCGCGCGAGGCGGGCGTGCCGCTGCTGGTGGACTCCACCTTCACCACGCCCTGGCTGATGAAGCCGCTGGAACTGGGTGCCCACCTCGTGCACCACTCGGCCACCAAGTTCCTGTGCGGCCACGGCACCGTCGTCGGCGGGCTGCTGGTGGACGGCGGCCTGTTCGACTGGGAGGCCTCGGGCCGCTTCCCGGAGCTGACCGCGCCCTACGCCGGCTTCCACGGCATGGTCTTCGCCGAGGAGAGCACAACCAGCGCCTTCCTGCTGCGCGCCCGGCGCGAAGGCCTGCGCGACTTCGGCGCCTGCATGAGCCCGCACACGGCCTGGCTCATCCTGCAGGGCATCGAGACGCTGCCGCTGCGCATGGAGCGCCACGTGGCCAACACGCGCAAGGTGGTGCAGTTCCTGACCGCACACGCGATGGTAGAGCGCGTGGCCTACCCCGAGCTCGAGTCCCACCCCGACCACGCGCTCGCGCGGCGCCTGCTGCCGCGCGGCTGCGGCGCGGTCTTCAGCTTCGACCTGCGCGGCAGCCGCGCCCAGGGCCGCGCCTTCATCGAGGCGCTGAAGATCTTCTCGCACCTGGCCAACGTGGGCGACTGCCGCTCGCTCGTCATCCATCCGGCCTCGACCACGCACTTCCGCATGGACGACGCAGCACTGGCACGCGCCGGCATCGGGCCGGGCACGATACGCCTGTCGATCGGCCTGGAGGACGCCGACGACCTGCTCGACGACCTGGGACGCGCCCTGAAGGCGGCGGAGAAGGCGCGATGAAGCTCGAGCTCGACGGCCACACGGCCTACGCCTACACTGGCGGCCGGCCGTTGGACGCCTCAATGCCGGGCGTCGTCTTCGTGCACGGCGCCCTGCACGACCACAGCGTCTGGATCCAGCAGAGCCGCTACCTCGCGCACCACGGCCATGCCGTGCTGGCGGTCGACCTGCCAGGTCACGGCCGCAGCGGCGGCGCGCTGCTGGGCGTGGAGGCCGCGGGCGACTGGCTGGCGCGCCTGGTGCAGGCCGCGGGCCTGGCCCGCGTGGCGCTGGTGGGCCACAGCATGGGCTCGCTGATCGCGCTCGAGGCCGCAGCGCGCCTGGGCGAGCGCGCCAGCGCGCTGGCCATGGTGGGCACCGCCTACCCGATGAAGGTCTCATCGGCGCTGCTGCAGCTGGCGCTGGACGACCCGCTGCGCGGCATGAAGCTCGTGAACCAGCTCTCGATCTCCAGCCACGCGAGCAAGCCCTCCCACCCCGGGCCGGGTTTCTCGCTCCACGGCGGCAACCTCGCGCTGATGCGCCGCACCCACGCCGGCCACCGCGGCGGGAATCTCTTCCACGCCGACTTCACCGCCTGCGACGCCTACGCCGGGCTGGCCCAGGCGGCGCCGCGCGTGCGCTGCCCGGTGACGCTGGTGCTGGGCGAGCGCGACCAGATGACCCCGCCCAAGGCCACCGCCCCGCTGGTGGAGGCCCTGAAGCCCCGGGTCGTCACCCTGCCCTCGGGGCATGCGCTGATGGGCGAGGTGCCCGATGCGCTGCTCGATGCGCTGCGCGACATACTGCGCGCTGCACCCTGAATCCCGGCACTCAGAGCGGGGCGCGTTCGGGCTCGGGCAGCCACTGCGCCAGCACCGCGCCCTCCAGGCCCGCCTCGGAGCGGAAGCGCGCCGCCGGCGCCGACGGCGCGAGCAGCAGGCGGTCGGCCAGGGGCGCGGCGGGGGTGCGGGCGGGGTCGGCCAGCAGCACGCAGCGCGCCGGGCCCTCCTCATCCAGGCGCGCCACCCAGCCCAGGGCCACCAGCAGGTCGACCACGGGCTCGACGTCCGGCAGGTCCAGACGCATCGCGGCGGCCAGCTCCGGCAGGCTCAGGCCCCGGTCAGGCCCGTGGCGGGCTGCGTCCAGCAGGCCGATCAGCGACAGCGCCAGCGCGAAGCGCCCGCCCGGGCCTGGCACCGACGGCGCTGCGGTCTGCAGCAGCGAGGGCGCGTAGGCCGCCACCACCGCCCCGAGCAGCACCACCACCCACAGCAGGTAGACCCACAGCAGCAGGATCGGCACGATGGCGAAGGCGCCATAGACCGAGCTGAAGGTCGGCATCACGGCCACATACCAGCCCAAGGCCTGCTTGGCCACCTCGACGCCCGCGGCAACGAAGAGCCCGCCCGCCGCTGCATGGGCCCAGCGCACATCGGTGTGCGGGACAAAGCGGAACATCGCCGTCGCCCCAGCCACCAGCAGCAGGAACTGCACTGCGTCGATCAGCAGGCCGAACCCGCCCGGGATCGCGCCCACCAGCCCGCGCGAGGCCGACAGCGCGTAGGAGGTCAAGGTCAGGCTGGCGCCGAGCAGCAGCGGGCCGAGCGTCAGCGCCGCCCAATACACCAGCAGGCGTTGCGCGAAGGGCCGGGCGCGGCGCACGCGCCAGATGTCGTTGAGCGTGCGGTCGATGGTGAAGATCAGCGCCAGCGCCGTGCCCAGCAGCGCGGCCAGGCCGACCACGCCGATGCGGCTGGCCTTGGCGGCGAACTGGGTCAGCGCCGACAGCACCGGCCTGGAGATGGCATCGGGCACCAGGTTCTGCAGCAGCAGTCGCTCCAGCGCGCCCTGGAAGGAGGAGAACATCGGGAAGGCCGAGAACGCCGCCAGCGTCACGGTCAGCAGCGGGACGAGCGCGATCAGCGTCATGAAGGTCAGGCTGCCGGCCGTCACGCCCAGCCGGTCTTCGCGAAAGCGCGTCGAGACGATGCGCCAGGCCTCGGCCAGCGTGCCGCCGCGGCGCTCCCACGCCGCCGCGGCACGTGCGGTGGCCGGGGCAAGAGACGGCGCGCCGGCACGGGCCGGGGGCGCATTCCCGCCAACAGGCCGGGCCCTCGGATCCGCCGCCGCGGGATGGTCGTTCATGCTGGCTATCATGCCAGCATGCCCTCACCGTCCGACGACCTTGCCGCAGCCCCCCCGTCCGTCGAGACCGCCCCTGCCGCGGCAGACCGCATCGTGCGCCTGACGCGGGCCCTGGCGCTGGGCAGCGTGATCGCACTGATCGTGCTGGGCCTGTCCTGGGAGCTGTGGCTGGCGCCCACGGGCTCGGGCACGCTGGCGCTGAAGGTGCTGCCGCTGCTGCTGCCGCTGCCGGGCCTGTGGCGCCACCGCATGTATACCTTCCGCTGGCTCAGCCTGCTGGTGTGGCTGTACTTCCTGGAGGGCGCGGTGCGCGCCACCAGCGAATCCGGCCTGTCCCAGGCCCTGGCGCTGGTGGAGGTGCTGCTGTGCCTGCTGCTCTTCACCGCCTGCGCGCTGCACGTGCGCTGGCGCCTTCGCAAGGCCCCCGAGCCGACCACGCGCCCATGAACGACACCCTGCTGGACGAACTGCGCGCCGCCGTCGGTGCGGCGCACCTGCTGTGCCCACCCGAGGACCTCTCGGCCTACGAGCAGGATTGGCGCAAGCGCTGGCGCGGCAAGGCGCGCGCCGTCGTGCGCCCCGGCACTGCGGCCGAGGTGGCGGCCGTCGTGCGCGCCTGCGCGCGCCACGGCGCCAGCGTCGTGCCCCAGGGCGGCAACACCGGCCTCGTGGGCGGCGGGGTGCCCGGCGGCGGCGGTGATCAGGTCGTGCTGTCGACACGCCGCCTGGCCGCCGTGCGCGCCATCGACACCGCCAACCTGACGATGACGGTCGAGGCAGGCTGCGTGCTGCAGCAGGTGCAGGAGGCCGCGGCGGCGCAGGGCCTGCTCTTCCCGCTGAGCCTGGCGGCCGAGGGCAGTTGCACCATCGGCGGCAACCTCGCCACCAATGCCGGCGGCACCCAGGTGCTGCGCTTCGGCAACGCGCGCGACCTCTGTCTGGGGCTCGAGGTGGTCACGCCGCAGGGCGAGGTCTGGGACGGCCTGTCGGGCCTGCGCAAGGACAACACCGGCTACGACCTGCGCGGTCTGTTCGTCGGCAGCGAGGGCACGCTGGGCATCATCACCGCGGCCACGCTCAAGCTCTTCCCGCAGCCGGCGGCGGTGACGACGGCGCTCGCGGCCTGCGCCTCGCTCGAGGCCTGCGTGGGGCTGCTCGCGCTGGCACGCGCGCGCCTGGACGCCGGGCTGACGGGATTCGAGGTCATGAACGCCTTCTCACTGGAGCTGGTGGAGCGGCACTTCCCTGCCCTGCCCCGGCCGCTGCCGGGCGCGCCCTGGACGGTGCTGCTCGAGCAGTCCGACCCCGAGGGCGAAGTCACCGCCCGCGCCCGCTTCGAGGCCTTGCTCGAGGCGGCGGTCGAGGCCGGCCACGTGCGCGACGCCGTCGTCGCCGAGAGCCTGGCGCAGTCAAAGGCGCTGTGGCACGTGCGCGAGTCCATCCCGCTGGCCCAGGCCGAGGAAGGCCTGAACATCAAGCACGACATCGCGCTGCCGGTCTCCTCCATCCCCGAGTTCTGCCGCCGCACGGATGCCGAGCTCGCCGCCCGCATCCCGGGCGTGCGCCTGGTCAACTTCGGCCATCTCGGCGACGGCAACCTGCACTACAACGTGCAGGCGCCTGCCGGCGGTGACGCCCGCGCCTTCCTGCGCGACTTCGAGCCCGCGGTCAACACCATCGTCTACGACGCGGTGCAGGCCTTCGGCGGCTCGATCTCGGCCGAGCACGGCGTGGGCCAACTGAAGCGCGAGGAATTGAAGCACCGCAAGCCCGCGGCGGCCTTGCAGATGATGCGCAGCATCAAGGTCGCCCTCGACCCCGCCGGGCTGATGAACCCGGGGCGCGTGGTCTGACGACCAGATTCGACCGGCGAGCGCAGTCTCTGCCCTCCCCGACCTCGGGCGACGCGAACCCTACTGAACCGGCCCCTTCAGCGCCGGCGGGATCGGCAGCGCCATCACCTCGATGCCCTCGTCGCGCAGCGCGACGCGCTCTTCCGGCGAGGCCAGCCCGCGGATGCCGCGGGTCTCGGTCTCGCCGTAGTGGATGCGGCGCGCCTCCTCGGCAAAGCGCTCGCCCACGTCCTCGGTGTTCTCGATCGCGTGGCGCACGGCCTGCATCCACAGGGCCTGCAGGTCGGCGGGCGTGGGCTTGCCGGCCGGCGCGGACTCGGGCTTGGCGGGCGCCGGCTCGCGCGCGCCGGAGAGGTTCAGCCGCGGCGCGCTGGGCAGGCGTGTGACGACGCGGTCGGCACACAGGGGGCACTCGACGAGTCCCCGCCCGTTCTGGTCGAGGAAATCCTCCTCGGAGCCGAACCAGCCCTCGAAGCCGTGGCCGTTGCTGCAGCGCAGGTCCAGCACCTTCACCGCCATGCCCCCGGTATCAATCGCCCCATGCGCCGATTATGGGCGCAGGGTGGCGTGCTCTGCAGGCTCCCAGGCCAAAGGCCAGCCGCCCTGGCGCCATTGGCGCCACCACTGCAGGCCGATCAGGGTCTTGGCGTCGGTGAGGCCGCCCTCTCGGGCGAGCGAGGAGAGTTCCTCGTCGCCCATCTCGACAACCTCGAGGAACTCGCCCTCGTCCAGGCGCTGCGCCCCGGCGACGAGGCCGCGCGCGAACCAGATCTCGATGCCCTCGGTGGAGTAGGCGGCGGCGTTGTGGAACATGCCCCCGCGCGCCCACTGCAGCGCGCGGTAGCCGGTCTCCTCTTCCAGCTCGCGCATCGCGCAGGCGAGCACGGTCTCGCCGGGGTCGAGCTTGCCGGCCGGGAACTCCAGCAGCAGTTGCCGCAGCGGGTAGCGGTACTGGCGCACCAGCACCGCGCGGGCGTCGTCGAGGAGCGGCACCACGGCCACCGCGCCGGGATGCACGATGTACTCGCGCGTGGCAGTGGCGCCGTCGGGCAGGCGCACCGTGTCCTTGCGCACAGTCAGGAAGCCACCCTCGAGCAGCGTGCGCGGCTCGACCAGGGTCTCGACCAGTTCAGGCCCGGGCATCGGTGGAGAAGACGGCAGCGGGTGCGGGCAGGCCCGTCAGGCGCCCAGGACCGCGACGATCGCGCTGCGGCACCACTCCAGCAGCCCACCCGACAGCGGTCCCAGCACCAGCACAGCCGCGCCGTTGAGCGCAAGCAGGCCGCCCAGGCGCGGGCTCTGCGAAATGGGCGCCGACTGCTGCGGCTCGTCAAAGTACATCACCTTCACCACGCGCAGATAGTAGAAGGCCCCGACCAGAGAGAACAGCACCGCGACGACGGCCAGCACGATGTGCCCGGTGGTGCCTGTGGAGATCAGCGCCTGCAGGATGGCCAGCTTGGCGAAGAAGCCCACCATCGGCGGGATGCCGGCGAGCGAGAACATGAACACCGTCATCACACCAGCCAGCCAGGGCCGGCGCCGCGCGAGGCCGGCGAGGTCGGTGATCTCCTCGCTCTCGAAGCCATCGCGCGCCAGGAACATGATCAACCCGAAGGTTCCCAGCGTCGTCAGCACGTAGGTGACGATGTAGAACATGGCCGAGCTGTAGGCGTTTGCCGCCGCGTCGGACTTTCCGCCCACCACCCCCACCGCCAGGCCCAGCAGCAGGAAACCCATCTGCGCGATCGTCGAGTAGGCGAGCATGCGCTTCAGGTTGGTCTGCGCGATCGCGGCGAGGTTGCCCACCGCCAGCGAGCCGACGGCCAGCACGATGAGCATCTGCTGCCAGTCCACCGCCAGCGGCGCCATGCCCTCCACCAGCAGGCGCATCGTGATGGCGAAGGCCGCGAGCTTGGGCGCGCCACCGATCATCAGCGTCACCGCCGTGGGCGCGCCCTGGTAGACGTCGGGTACCCACATGTGGAAGGGGACCGCGCCCAGCTTGAAGGCCAGCCCGGCAACGACGAAGACCGAGCCCAGGACCAGCGCCTCGCGCGCGGCCTGGCCGGCGGCGATGCGCTCCAGCACGGCCGGGATCTCCAGCGTGCCCGTGGCGCCGTAGAGCATGGACAGGCCGTACAGCAGGAAGCCGCTGGCCAGGGCGCCGAGAACGAAGTACTTCATCGCCGCCTCGGTGCTGGTGGCGTGGTCGCGCCGCAGTGCGGTGAGCGCGTAAAGCGACAGGCTCATCAGCTCCAGGCCCAGGTAGAGCACCAGGAAGTGATGCGCCGAACACATGACCAGGATGCCCAGCAGCGCGAACAGGGCGAGCGTGAAGAACTCGCCCTTGAGCATCTCGCGCGAGGCCAGGTAGGGCTGCGCATAGGCGACCGCGACCATCATCGCCAGGCAGGCGAAGAAGGCCAGGACGTGCCCGAGCGGGTCCCCCACCACCATGCCGCCGAAGGCCGACTGCACGGCGCCGGAGTCGGCGTGCAGCAGGTGCAGCGCCGCCACGGCCGCGATGGTGAGCTGGGTCAGCCAGAAGGTGGGGCGGCGCGCCGGGTCGCGGACCCAGAGGTCGACGACGGCGATCACGCACGCCATCACGAGGAGGACGATCTCGGGCAGGACGACGGGCCAGTTCATCGCGGGGTTCTCGTCTGGGGCGCGGCGCGCATCAGGGCAGCTTGCTCGCCGCCACGTGGCGCAGGAGCTCGGTCACGGAGACGTGCATCACGTCGGTGAAGGGCTTGGGGTAGACGCCCATGGCCAGCACCGCCACGGCCAGCAGCGCGAGCATCAGGAACTCGCGTGCGTTCAGGTCCTGCAGGGTGCGCACATCGTCGTTGGCCACCTCGCCGAAGTACACGCGCTTGACCATCCACAGCGTGTAGGCGGCACCGAAGACCAGCGCGGTGGCTGCGAGCGCACCGAGCCAGAAGTTCACCTGCACCGTGCCCAGGATCACCATCCACTCGCCGACGAAGCCGGCGGTGGCCGGCAGGCCGCAGTTGGCCATCGCGAAGAACACGGCGAAGGCGGTGAACTTCGGCATGGTGTTGACCACGCCGCCGTAGGAGGCGATCTCGCGCGAGTGCACGCGGTCGTAGAGCACGCCGATGCACAGGAACATCGCGCCCGAGACGAAGCCGTGGCTGATCATCTGCACCAGGCCGCCGCTGACCCCGAGCTCGTTGAAGATGAAGAAGCCCAGCGTGACGAAGCCCATGTGCGCGATGGACGAGTACGCCACGAGCTTCTTCATGTCCTGCTGCACCAGTGCCACCAGGCCGATGTAGATCACCGCCACCAGGCTGAGCGCGATGATGAACCAGGCCCACTCACGGCTGGCATCGGGGGCGATGGGCATCGAGAAGCGCAGGAAACCGTAAGCCCCGAGCTTGAGCATGATGGCCGCCAGCACCACCGAGCCGCCGGTCGGTGCCTCGACGTGCGCGTCGGGCAGCCAGGTGTGGACCGGCCACATCGGCACCTTCACCGAGAAGGCCGCGAAGAAGGCGAAGAACAGCAGCGTCTGCGCCGACAGCGGCAGCGGCAGCTTGTGCCAGGCCTGGATGTCGAAGCTGCCGCCGGACTTCACGTAGAGGTAGGCCAGCGCCACCAGCATCAGCAGCGAGCCTGCCAGCGTGTAGAGGAAGAACTTGAACGCCGCGTAGACCCGGCGCGGCCCGCCCCAGATGCCGATGATGATGTACATCGGGATCAGCGTGGCCTCGAAGAAGACGTAGAACAGCAGCCCGTCGAGGGCGCTGAAGACACCGATCATCAGCCCGGACAGGATCAGGAAGGCGCCCATGTACTGGTTGACGCGGTCCGTCACGACCTCCCAGCCGGCGATGACGACGATCACCGTGATGAAGGCCGTCAGCAGCACGAACCAGACCGAGATGCCGTCCACGCCCAGGTGGTAGCGCACCTTGAAGCGCTCGATCCAGGGCAGGTTCTCGACGAACTGCATGGCCGCCGTCGAGGTGTCGAACCCGGTGGCCAGCGGGATGGTGACGAGGAAGGCTGCCAAGGCCCCGAGCAGCGCCGCCCAGCGCACGGCGTTCGCGTGCTCGTCACGGCCGGCCGCCAGCAGCAGCGCCCCCACCGCCACCGGCAGCCAGATGGCCACGCTCAGAAGACCCATCGAAACTTCTCCGTGACTCTCTTCAGGCCCTGACCAGATACGGCCACAACTGCCAGGTCAGCAGGGCGAACACGCCGAGCACCATGGCCAGCGCGTACCAGGACAGCAGGCCGGTCTGCACGCGCCGCACCAGCAGGGCGACGCCGCCCACGGCCCGGGCCGAGCCGTTGACGACCGCACCGTCGATCAGCGCGACGTCGCCACCCTTCCACAGGCCCAGGCCCAGCAGGCGGGCACCGGCAGCCAGGATGTGCTCGTTGATCCAGTCCATGTAGTACTTGTTCTCGAGCACCTTCACCAGAGGCGCGAGCGCGCGGCCGATGGCAGCGGGGATGGCCGGCTGCTTCAGGTAGAACCACCAGGCCACGACCACGCCGGACAGCGCCAGCCAGAAGGGGAGCGTCTGCAGGCCGTGCAGCGCCATGCCCCAGGCCCCATGGAAGCCGGCGGCGAGTTCGGCCATCGCGCCGTGACGCGCCGCGTCGACGAAGATCGCGTCCTTGAAGAAATCGCCGAACAGCAGCGGCTGTATCGTCAGATAGCCGATCACCACCGAGGGGATGGCCAGCAGCACCAGCGGTAGCGTGACGACCCAGGGCGACTCGTGCGGCTCGTGCGCGCCGTGATGGCCGTGGTCGTCAGCGTGTGCGTGATCGTCCTCGGGCGGGTACGGCTTGTGGCGGAAGCGCTCCTCGCCGTGGAAGACGAGGAAGTACATGCGGAAAGAGTAGAAAGCCGTCACGAAGACGCCAGCCACGACCGCAAAGGCTGCGAAGCCTGCGCCCGGCAGGCGGCTCGCCTCCACCGCCAGGATGATGCTGTCCTTGGAGTAGAAGCCCGCGAACAGCGGCGTGCCGATAAGCGCCAGCGAACCCAGCAGCGAGGTGATCCAGGTCAGCGGCATATAGCGCCGCAGCCCGCCCATGTTGCGGATGTCCTGATCGTGGTGCATGCCCATGATGACGGAGCCCGCCCCCAGGAAGAGCAGTGCCTTGAAGAAGGCGTGCGTCATCAGGTGGAACACCGCCACCGAGTAGGCTGAGGCGCCGAGCGCCACCGTCATGTAGCCGAGCTGGCTCAGCGTGGAGTAGGCCACCACGCGCTTGATGTCGTTCTGGATGATGCCCAGGAAGCCCATGAACAGCGCCGTGATCGCGCCGATCACGAGCACGAAGTTCAGCGCCGCGTCGCTGAGCTCGAAAAGCGGCGACATCCGCGCAACCATGAAGATGCCGGCCGTGACCATGGTCGCCGCGTGGATCAGGGCCGAGATCGGGGTCGGACCCTCCATCGAATCGGGCAGCCACACGTGCAGCGGGAACTGCGCGCTCTTGCCCATGGCACCGATGAACAGGCAGATGCAAGCCACCGTGAGCAGCATCCAGTCCGTGCCGGGGAAGCTGAGCTTGGCCAGTTCACCGGCCTTGGCGAAGGTCTCGCCGTAGTTCAGCGTGCCCGCATAGGCAGCGATCAGGCCGATGCCGAGGATGAAACCGAAGTCGCCCACCCGGTTGACGAGGAAGGCCTTCATGTTGGCGAAGATCGCCGTCGGCTTCTTGAACCAGAACCCGATCAGCAGGTAGCTCACCAGGCCCACCGCCTCCCAGCCGAAGAACAGCTGCAGGAAGTTGTTGCTCATGACGAGCATGAGCATCGAGAACGTGAACAGGCTGATGTAGGAGAAGAAACGCTGGTAGCCAGGGTCGTCGGCCATGTAGCCGATGGTGTAGACGTGCACCATCAGCGAGACGAAGGTGACGACGCACATCATCATCGCCGTCAGGCCGTCGACGAGGAAGCCCACCTCCATCTTCAGGCTGCCCAGCACCATCCATTCGTAGACGGTGGCGTTGAAGCGCGCACCGCCGATCACGTCGACGAGGACGAGCACCGAGCCGACGAAGGACACCGCCACGCCGAGGATGGTGACCACGTGCGCGCCGCGGCGACCGACGAGCTTGCCGAACAGGCCGGCGACGACGGCGCCCACCAGCGGCGCGAGCGCCACCGAGAGCAGCAGGTTCTGGGACAAGGTGGCAGACATCGTGGTCAACCCTTGAGCCCGTCGAGCTGGTCGACGGCGATCGTGGCCCGGTTGCGGAACAGCACCACGAGAATGGCCAGGCCGATGGCCGACTCCGCCGCGGCCACCGTGAGGATGAAGAAGACGAAGATCTGGCCCGCCAGGCGGTCGGCCTCCAGCGGCAGGTAGTGCGAAAAGGCGACGAAGTTCATGTTGACGGCCAGCAGCATGAGCTCGATGGCCATCAGCAGCACGATCAGGTTGCGCCGGTTCAGGAAGATGCCCACCACCGACAGCGCGAACAGTATTCCGCCGAGGGTGAGAAAGTGGCCGAGCGTGAGCGCACCCATGGTCAGGCCTCCCCCTGCCCGCGCACCGGCGCGGCATCGCTCGCGGTGGACGGCGCCATCTTGACCAGGCGCACACGGTCGGCCTTGCGCGCCTTGACCTGCTCACCCGGGTCCATCGCCCGGCTGTCCTTGCGCCGGCGGAGTGTCAGCGCGATGGCCGCGATGATGGCCACCAGCAGGATCACGGCCGCTACCTGCAGCGGGTAAAGGTAGTTCGTGTAGAGCTCGATGCCCAGCATCTTGGTGTTGCCCAGCTTGGCCAGCGCCGGGTCCACGGGCGCGCTGGCAACACCGAAGCTGGAGAACATCACCAGCCCGATCTCCACCGCGATCACCGCCCCCACCAGGCCCGCGAGCGGGAAGTGCTTCCAGAAACCCTCCCGGAAGCTGTCCGAATTGATGTCGAGCATCATCACGACGAACAGGAAGAGCACCATCACCGCGCCGATGTAGACGAGGATGAGTGTGATGGCCAGGAACTCTGCCGACAGCAGCATCCACAGGCAGCTCGCGCTGAAGAAGGCAAGCACCAGGAACAGCGCGGCGTGGACCGTGCTGCGGGCCGTGATAACCCGGAAGGCTGCCAGCAGCAGCACCGCCGAGAAGACGTAGAAGAGTGCGGTGATGGTGTTCATGGATCAGTGCGCTCGCGCGGCCTGCCTGCGCCGTGCCAAGGGGCCGCGCGCGCAGCCCGCGGGGCCTCAGCGGTACTTGGCGTCGGCCTGCCGGTTGGCGGCGATCTCCTTCTCGTAGCGGTCGCCCACGGCCAGCAGCATGTCCTTGGTGAAGTACAGGTCGCCGCGCTTCTCGCCGTGGTACTCGAAGATGTGCGTCTCGACGATCGAGTCCACGGGGCAGCTTTCTTCGCAGAAGCCGCAGAAGATGCATTTGGTCAGGTCGATGTCGTAGCGCTTGGTACGGCGGGTGCCGTCATCGCGCACGTCGGATTCGATCGTGATCGCCATCGCCGGGCACACGGCCTCGCACAGCTTGCAGGCGATGCAGCGCTCCTCGCCGTTCTCGTAGCGGCGCAGCGCATGCAGGCCGCGGAAGCGCGGCGACTGCGGCGTCTTCTCCTCGGGGAACTGCACGGTGATCGTGCGCGACAGGAAGTGCCGGCCGGTCAGGGCCAGGCCCTTGAACAGCTCGGTGAGCATGAAGCTCTGCAGGACGTCCTTGACTGCCATGATCGTCGCGTCTCGGGGCTTACTTCCAGATGTTGAACGGGGTCTGGATCCACAGGCCCACGACCACCAGCCACACCAGCGTCACAGGGATGAAGATCTTCCAGCCCAGGCGCATGATCTGGTCGTAGCGGAAGCGCGGGAAGGTCGCGCGCACCCACAGAAACATCGTGACGACGACGAAGACCTTGATGCCCAGCCAGATCCAGCCCGGGATGAAGGACAGCGCCTCGACCGGCGGCAACCAGCCGCCGAGGAACAGCAGCACGCACAGCGTCGACACCAGGATCATGTTCGCGTACTCGGCCAGGAAGAACATCGCGAACGACATCCCCGAGTACTCGATCATGTGGCCGGCGACGATCTCGGACTCGCCCTCGACGACGTCGAAGGGATGGCGGTTGGTCTCCGCCAGTCCCGAGATGAAGTAGACGACGTACACCGGCAGCAGCGGCAGCCAGTTCCACGAGAGGAAGCCCAGGCCCATCTCGGCAAAGCTGCCCTTGCCCTGCGACATCACGATGTCGGTGATGTTCATGCTGGCCGACACCATCAGCACGATGACGAGCGCGAAACCCATCGCGATCTCGTACGACACCATCTGCGCCGAGGCGCGCAGTGCGCCGAGGAAGGCGTACTTCGAGTTCGACGCCCAGCCGGCGATGATGACGCCATAGACCTCGAGGGAGGTGATGGCCATCAGGAAGAGCAGGCCGGCATTGACGTTGGCAAGCGCGACGTCGGGCCCGAAGGGAATGACCGCCCAGGCCGCCAGGGCGGGCATGATGGTCATGATCGGGCCGAGGAAAAACAGGCCCTTGTTCGCGGCCGTCGGGCGGATGATCTCCTTGAAGATCAGCTTGACGGCGTCGGCGATCGGCGTCAGCAGGCCCCAGGGGCCGACCCGGTTCGGGCCCGGGCGGATCTGGCTCCAGCCGATGGCCTTGCGCTCCCACAGCGTCAGGTAGGCCACGCAGCCCATGAGGGGCAGCACGACGGCGACGATCTTGATCAGGCTCCAGACCACGAGCCACAGCGTCGGGCCGAGCAGCGCCGCGCCCGCGGCGTTGAATTGGTCAATCATGCAAGGGCTCCTGCGGGCGCCGCCGCGGCAGCCGCGGCTGCAGCCGGCACGCGCTCGAGCGTCAAGCTGCCCGTCATCGCCGCCAGGCCGGCGGTGTCGGCGTGGCCTGCGGGCACGCGGGCGCAACCCCAGGCCAGCGTCGGCTCCACGCGCACCGGCAACACGGCGCTGGCTTCGCCTTGGCGCACGCGCACACGGTCACCAGGCTTCAAGCCGAGCTCGGCCCACATCGCCGCGTTCACGCCCACCTGCGGCGGACGCGCATCGGCCGTGTGCTGCAGCGCGGGCGCACGGCGCACGAGCGCGTCGGTGGCGTAGAT
>Ga0164292_10002730_pt1 | contig 14388 bp, 17 predicted proteins | sample GEODES117metaG_FD_111486 | JGI IMG/M metagenome (GOLD analysis project Ga0164292, IMG submission 111486) | Eutrophic lake water microbial communities from Lake Mendota, Wisconsin, USA - GEODES117 metaG | ecosystem: Environmental > Aquatic > Freshwater > Lake | place: USA: Lake Mendota... | reverse complement strand
TACGCCCGAAATATTACCGATATCGACGACAAGATCATGGACAAGGCCCGCGCCGAGGGCGTGAGCATCGACGTGATCACCGAGCGGTATGAGACACTCTATCTGGAAGATGCGGCCACCCTGGGTGTGGAGCGCCCGGATCTGCACCCGCACGCCACCACCAGCATTCCGGCGATGGTCGACATGATCGCGCTGCTTATCGCCAAGGGCCATGCCTATGCGGCGGAAGGCCATGTGCTTTTCGATGTCGCCAGCCATGGCGGTTACGGCGGCCTGTCGCGCCGGCCGCTGGACGAGATGATCGCCGGCGCGCGGGTGGAAGTGGCGCCCTACAAGAAGAACGCCGCCGATTTCGTGCTGTGGAAGCCGTCGAGCAAGGATCAGGCCGGCTGGCCCAGCCCATGGGGCCGCGGCCGGCCGGGCTGGCACATCGAATGTTCGGCGATGATTGCGGAAAGCCTGGGGACCACCATTGATATCCACGGCGGTGGCGTCGATCTCACCTTCCCGCACCATGAGAATGAGTGCGCGCAGAGCGCCTGTGCCCACGACGGCGCTCCACTGGCCAACATTTGGATGCACAACGGTTTCCTGAACTTCGGTGGCGGCGAGAAGATGTCGAAGTCGTTGGGAAATGTGCTCAGCGTTGGTGATCTGGTGGCGGCCGGCTGGACCGGTGACGAACTGCGCCTCGGCCTGCTCTCCGCCCAGTATCGCCAGCCGCTGCTTTGGGACGAGGCGCTGCTGGGCCAGGTGCGCGGTCGGCTAGACAAATGGTTGCGCAAGCTGGGCGACGTTCCAAAGGGTGTCCGCCCGCAGCCGCCGGCTGGCGTGGTGGAAGCCCTGTCCGACGATCTCAATACGCCCGCCGCGCTGGCGGCTATCGCTGGCATCGAGCAGGACCGCGAGGCGCTGCTCGGTGCGCTCGCGTTCCTGGGCCTGCCTTCGCTGCGGCCGGTGCGCAGCCGCAGTGCCGCCGATACCCGCGGCGGCGGTGCAGACCCGGATGCGACCCGAATCGATGCGTTGGTGGCGGAACGGGTGGCGGCACGCAAGGCAAAGAACTGGGCCGAGTCTGATCGCATCCGCGACACGTTGGTGGCTGAAGGCGTGGTGCTTGAAGACAGCCCGGCCGGCACGATCTGGCGCCGCGCCTGAACGGCGGCATTTTCCCGCCTATCCATAAGGGGAGCGGCGCGGCTAAGGTGTTCCCATGTCCGATGACCTCTACAACGCCGCGATTCTGCGCCTGAAGCTGGCGGGTGAAACCGTGCACCGGTTGCCGGCGGCCGATGGCAGTGCCACCCGCGTTTCCCCGGTGTGCGGCAGCAAGATCATCGCTGATGTGGCGTTGGGTCCTGATGGCCGCATCGTCGCGGCAGGCCTGGATGCCACCAAGGCTTGCACCCTGGGCCAGGCAAGCGCCGCTGTGGTGATGGCGCGCACACCGGGCATGGACGCCGCCACGCTCACCGCCACCCGCACCGCACTTGCGGATTTCCTTGGCAACCGCACCGAAGTCGCACCCGAAGGCTGGGTAATGTTCGCCCCCGCCCGTGCTCACCGCGCCCGGCATCCTTCGATCCTGCTGGCGCTTGATGCCGTGCTGGCCGCTCTGGCCCAAGTCGGGCAGGTCGCTGCCTGATGGAGCATGGCTCCACCCTGCTGCGCGATATCGTCGTCTATCTGGCGGCGGCGGTGGTGCTGGTGCCATTGTTCATTCGCTTCAAGCTGGGGGCGGTGATGGGCTATCTCGCTGCAGGTGTCCTGATCGGGCCGGCGGTGCTGGGCCTCGTTGGCAATGCCGTACAGACCCTGCAATTCGCCGAGTTCGGTATCGTGCTGCTGCTGTTCGTGATCGGTCTGGAATTGCAGCCGTCGCGGCTGTGGGCTCTTCGGCGCGATATCTTCGGCCTTGGGTTGGCGCAGGTTATGCTGTGCGGGCTGGGGCTCACGGGGCTGCTGCTCGCCCTCACCAGTTTCACGTGGGAGGCAGCGCTGGTCGTCGGCCTGCCGCTCGGCCTCTCGTCCACAGCGCTGGTGATGCAGTTGCTCAACGAGCGCCAGATGGCTGCGACGCCCTTTGGCGAGCGCAGCTTTGCCATGCTGCTGTTCCAGGATCTGGCCATCGTGCCGATGCTCACCATCGTCGGCGCCCTCAGCCGAGCGCCGCGCGCCGATCCGGTGTCGGGCTGGCAGACCGCGCTGATGACGGCGGGCGCGCTGGTCTTTCTCGTGCTGGTCGGCCGCTATGCCCTGCCGCGCCTGTTCCGAATCATCGGATCGCTGGGCGCCCGCGAAGCCTTCGTGGCCGCCGCCCTGCTTTGCGTGATGGGAAGCGCGTTGCTGATGGCCAGCCTGGGGCTTTCGATGGCGTTGGGCGCGTTCGTCGCCGGTGTCATGTTGGCCGAATCCCCCTATCGCCACGCTCTGGAGGCCGACATCGAGCCGTTTCGCGGCCTGATGCTCGGCCTGTTCTTCATCGCCATCGGCATGAGCCTTGATCTCAATATCGTCGCCGCCAATTGGGCACTGGTGCTGGCACTGGTGGTGGGCGTGATGGCCGTGAAAACCACCGTGATCGCCGTGCTGGCGCGCAGTTTCGGCACCGAATGGCCGCGCGCATTCAAGATGGGTCTGCTGCTGGCCCAGGGCGGCGAGTTCGGCTTCGTGCTGTTTGCCGAAGCCGAACGCGGCCTTTTGATCAGCCATTCGGCGGCGCAATTGTTCGGCGCGGTCGTCACCTGTTCGATGGCACTCACGCCGCTGCTGTTCCGGCTGGCCGGGCGGGTGATCGCCGGCAAGGATGATCTTGGCAGCCGTGACGGCCCGGAAAGCGCCGGCACCGGGGACCATGGCGGCCATGTCGTGCTGGTCGGCAGCGGCCGGGTGGGGCAGGTGATCGCACAGATGTTGCGGGCCCGCGGGCAGGCCATCACCGCCATCGATCTGGATGCCGAACTCATCGACATCACCGCCCGCTTTGGCAACACCGTGTTCTGGGGTGATGGCACCCGCCTGGATATCCTGCGCACCGCCGGCATCGAAACCGCCAGCGCCCTGGTGTTCGCCATCGATGGCCGCTGGGACCCAAAATCGGTACTGCAACCGATCCAGACCGAATGGCCCGATCTGCCGATCATCGCCCGCGCCTTTGATCGCACCCACAATATCGCCCTGCGCCAGGCCGGCGTGGAACAGGTGGTGCGCGAAACGCTAGATGGCGCCGTTGCCATGGGCCGCGAAGTGCTCACCGCGCTGGGTACGCCCGATACGATGATCGACGCCATCGAAGCCGAATACCGCCGCCGCGATCTCGAACGGCTCGATCTGCAATTGTGCAGCGGCGACATCATGTCAGGCGCAGACACGATCATCCGCGGCGCCCTTGATCTGGACGAAGCACCCGATCCGGCGTCCCTGGGCGAAATCCCGCCGGCGTGAGTGCGCCGCGCCGCTAGAATTGGTACGCCAGCAACGCGGCAGGCATGTCCCCCACAGGCAACACAAGATCAACGAAGCCGCTGTCTGCCGCGCTCTGCGGCATACCCAGCTTGGCGTGATGATCAAACGCAGCCTCGCACATCGTCAGCCCCCCGCGTTCCTTGATGGCCGCAATGCCGGCCGTGCCATCGCTGCCATAACCGGAAAGGATGATCCCAACCGCATTCGGGCCCTGATCGTCAGCAAGAGAAACAAGAAACAGATCCACCACCATGCGCCGCGCTTTCACCGACGGGGCTCTTGTCAGGCGCAGGTGGCCGTTGTGGATGGTGAGAATGGTGCCAGGCGGGATAATCGTGACGGTATTGGCCACCGGGATCATCCCATCACGCGCGAAATCGACGGGCATGGCTGTGTAGCGGGCGAGGATTTCGGCCAACGCACTTTCATGGTCCGGATCAAGATGCTGCACGAGCACAAAGGCCATGCCGCTATCGGCCGGCATCGCGGCAAAAAAGGCCTCATATGCAATCAGGCCACCCGCAGAGGCGCCAATCCCGACAACCAACGGCCCGCTCCAGGCAATCACTGATGCGCCGCGATCCGCTGCCACCTCCAGTCCCCCTTATCAGCCAGAATGCGCCGGCCACGCCATCACGGGCCAATCCTTGCGAGTCACACTCCCCTTCCACCGCGTCCATTTTTGACAGTTCTCCGATCCTTGCCGGTTTCAGGATGTTTTCGCCACACACCGCCATGCCGCGCCCAAACGCCGGGCAGCGCGATGATGACAGGCTTTGCTCGTGCAGGACAGACGGGCGGCTGTTCGCGATATCAAGACAGAATGAAGCCGCCAGCAGCTCTGCTATTTCTTGTCCTTTTTCGGCGAACTACGTCCCCGCGTACCACTCGTAGCCGCGATCCGGCCAGTAGCCGCCCTTGCCGCCGCCGAACGGGGCCAGACTGTCGGCGACAACGATCTGCATCAGATATTTGGCTTGTTTGTAGCCCAGTTGGCGTTCGACGCGCAGGCGGAGGGGGGCGCCGTGGCCGGTACTGAGCGGCTGGTTGTTGAGGCTGTGGGCCAATATTGTCTGGGGGTGGAATGCGTCGACGAGGTCTACGCTTTCGTAATAGCGGCTGGCGGATTGCAGGCCGCCCTTGCTGGCTTCCCCGCCGTAATCGTCGGCGCAAAGGAAGACGATGTAGCGGGCACCGTCGCGCAGGCCGGCGGCTTTCAGGATGGGGGCCAGTTGCGGTCCGGCCCATTGGCCGATGGCGCTCCAGCCTTCCACGCAATCGTGGCGGGTGATCTGGGTGCGTTGGGGGAGGGCGCGCAGCTGCGGGAGAGTGAGATTGAGTTCGCGGTGGACGAGGCCAGTCACCTTCAGGCGCCAATCGGCGAAATTGCCCGCCGAGAGCCGCTGCCATTCGGGGTTGGTGGGTTCGTGGGTGCCGTTGACCTTGAAGGTGGGGGAGATGTCGGCGGCGCTGAATTCGCGGGCCAGGCCATCGCGGCCGACCAGGCGTTGCCAGCGGTAGGTGGCCTGTTCGCCCGCGCCGATCACGGCTTTGGCGGTGGAATTGCGGGTCAGCGCGTCGCAGCCGGTGAGCATCAGGCCGGCGGGGACAGCGGTAAGCAATTGGCGGCGATGAAGGATCATTTGTCGCCTCCGATGGTCATGCGCCCGGTGATCATCGCGCCGATCTGGCGGATCGGGCCGGAGAGGACGACGAGCACGAGGTGGAGGAGGAGGAAGCCGGCGATGCCGCTCATGGCGATGAAATGCACCGAACGCGCCGACTGGCGGCCGCCCCACAGCGCGTCGAGCCATGGCCAGGCGGCGTCCATGCCCGGCGACATGGTGAGGCCGGTGAGGATGACAGTGGGGATGAGGACAAGGGTGACGCCGGCATAGGCCAAGCGTTGCAGCACTTCGTAGGAGAGCGCGGCCTCGCCCTTGGGGAAGTTCAACTTCGCGTGTTCCACGATGTCAGTCCACAGATGGGCGCGGGTAAGTTGGCGGCGCTTGGGCAGGATTTCGCGCCACAGCCGGCCGGAGAACAGGCCGTAGAGCAGCCAGGCCAGGCCGTTGAGGATGATCACCCAGGCGAAGAAGAAGTGCCACGTGCGGGCAGTGGCAAGATCGCGGCCCGACGGAAGCGTGGCCCAGTCCGGGAAGGCAACGAAGCTGGTGGTGCCCTTTGGGGATTGCGACACGCCAATGAAGCCGGTGGTATCGAAGCGCGTGCCCGCGATCTCGATCCAGCCGGTGGGGTTGCGCCACGGCGGGGAGGCGCCGGTTTCCAGCCACAGTTGCTCGCGCTGGTCCACCGATCCGGCATCGCCCCAATAGAGGCGCGGGTGGGCGCCGAAAATGTTGAGGCCGGTCATCAGCAGGATGATGATGGCAATCGCGTTCAACCAGTGGGTGAGGCGCACCAGCCAGTGGTGGCGCAGCACAACGCGGGAATCGGGGCGCAGGGGCGCAAGGGTTGGGGCGGCGGTGGCCATGGCTGTTAATGGCCTGTTCGCAGCCAAAGGCCAATTGGTTACAGGCGCCGCAGCTGGGGGTGCAAACTTGTTGCGCTTGCGCCATGGTGCGCGGCGATGCTGCGGATCTTCTCTGCCACGGGCCACCAACTGATCGGCAACAGCGACGTGTGGCCGGCCGATGCGGTGTGGATCGACCTGTTCAATCCTACGCCGGAAGAGGAAAAGCAGGTCGAGACCGCGCTGGGTTTTGGTGTGCCGACCGCCGACGAGATGGCGGAGATCGAGACGTCCAGCCGGCTCTATGTCGACAATGGCGCCATCGTGATGACGGCGACCCTGGCCACAGGGCTGATCACCGAAACGCCGGAAACCATACCGGTGAGCTTCGTTCTGGGCAAAAGCCACCTCGTCACGGTGCGCTATGCCGATATCCGCAGTTTTGATCGCTATGCCGCGCAGTTGGAACGGGCACCGGGCCAGTGTGGCAGCGCGCCGATGGCGCTGATGGGGCTGATCGATGCCATTGTCGATCGGCTGGCCGATGGGCTGGAGCATGTGGGCCGCGAAGTGGACCAGATCAGTCGCGCCGCCTTCCGCCGTGCCGAAGCCGGTGCCCGTGGCCGCCAACAGCAGCGCCGGTCAAATCTCGCCCTGCAGGCGTTGCTGACCAGGTTGGGCGCGGCGCAGGACGGGCTGAGCAAGGCGCGCGAATCGGTGGTGTCGCTGACCCGGGCACTGTCGCTCCTGCAGTTCGCCGCGCCGAAAGACGCTGGCCTTTCGGCCCAGATCAAGACCCAGGTGCGCGATCTGGCCAGTCTGGCGGATCAGGCCAGTTTCATCGGCAGCAATCTCACCTTCCTGCTCGATGCAACGCTGGGCCTGATCTCCATCGAGCAGACGGCGGTGCAGAAGATCTTCTCTGTGGCCAGCATTGTGTTTCTGCCGCCAACGCTGGTGGCCGGCGTTTATGGCATGAACTTCGCGCACATGCCGGAACTGCAATGGGTGGCGGGCTATCCGATGGCGCTGGGCATCATGCTGGCCGCCGCCGTGCTGCCTTATGCGATCTTCCGTTGGCGGGGGTGGCTTTAAGGCGCGACCAGCGTGCAGCCATATTCCGGATCGAAACGCGAGATGCGGCGGCTGAGCAGCGGCACTTTCGCCGTGATCGTGCGGTTGGCGCTGTCTTCCTCCACCTGCACCACTTCCGTGCCCGGTTCGCGATCGGTGTCGCAGCTGGCCATGTCCCGCCCGCTGACGAAGCGGCAGCTGCAGGTGACCTGGGCGATATAGCCGGTGGCCAGCGCCGCCTGCCGGCCCGTGGTGGAATATTTGAGGCCCAGCCAACCGCCCGCCGCCAGGCAGAGCAGCAACAGCGGCACCCAGATCAGCCAGCGCCGCCAGAATGCCTTGGGGCGCGAAGGTGCAGCGGGGGGTGATGTGTCACTTGCCAGCATGGGGGCAGGGCCTTTAGCGTGAAATTCATGACAAGGTGGAGAAACATCGCGGCAGCCGCAAGCCTGTTGCTGGCCGCAGGGGGCGCCCTGGCGCAGCCCGAGCGATCGCCAGTGGCGATTCCGGCCACTGTACCGGCCTCGGCCCTGCCCGCCGCCGATGCGCTGTTCACCGATCCGGCGCTGAAGGAAACGCGCGCGGTGATCGTGCTGAAGGACGGCAGGCCGATCTATGAACGCTATGCCCCCGGCTATGGCCCCGGCACGCGGCTGATAAGCTGGTCGATGGCGAAATCCATCACTGCTACCCTGGTTGGGTTTCTCGTCGCCGATGGCAAGCTGGAGTTGGACACGCCCGTGCCGGTGCCGGAATGGCGGAACGATGCGCGCGCCAAGATCACGCTCAGGCAGTTGCTGCACATGGCGTCGGGCGTGAAGCATATCGAAGCCGGGCCCGCGCCGGAGCGGGCCGACACTAACCGCGCGCTGTTTGCCGATACGTCGGCTGATATCTACAAGGCGGCGGTGGCGGAGCCGTTGGAGGTGCCGCCCGGCACCCGTTTCGAATACAACACGCTGACCACGCACATATTGGCGCGAATCGTTTCCGACGTGGTGGCGCCGGGCGCGACGCCGGCCGAACGCCGCCGCAAGGTGCGCGCCTTCATCAATGATCGGCTGGCCAGGCCGGCGGGGATGGCCAGTCTGCTGTGCGAATTTGATCCGCAGGGCAATCTTTACGGTGGCTCGCTGTGCTTTGCCACCGCGCGCGATTGGGCGGCGTTCGGGCAACTGTATCTGGATGGCGGCGTGGTCGCCGGCGTGCAGGTGGTGCGGCCGGATTGGGTGCGCTTCGTGCGCGAGCCGTCGCCCACCAATCCCGGTTATGGCGGGCAATTCTGGCTCAATCGCCGGCAGGTTTCCGGTCAGGACAATGCGCTGTTCTGGCGTGCCGGCCCGGCCGATGCCTTCGCGGCGCTGGGGCATCTGGGCCAATATGTGATCGTGGTGCCATCAAAGCGGATCGTGGTGGTGCGGCTGGGCAAGACCCAGGATGATGATCTGCAACCGGTGCGCAATGCGCTGTCGAAACTGGTGAACAGCTTTCCGGCGGTTGGCAAATGACCACGCCGGAATATCGCCTGATCGACATCAAGCTGGATGAGCGCACCATCCTGTGGCGCAACGCCGATATCGAGCAGGAACGCCGCGTTGCCATCTTCGATCTGCTGGAAGGCAATGAATTCAAGCCCATCGCTGCCGCCGATGCCGGCCATCACGGGCCCTATAAACTGCTGCTCGGCGTGGAGGATGGCCGGCTCGATGTGACGGTCAGCAATGGTGACGACGCGCAGGTCGATGCCTTTCAGGTGGCATTGAGCCCGTTCCGGCGCACCATCCGCGAATATTTCGCCATCTGCGACAGCTATTACCAGGCCATCCGCCAGGCCAGCCCCGGCCAGATCGAAACCATCGACATGGCGCGGCGCGGCATCCACAATGATGCCGCCGAACTGTTGAAGGAACGGCTGGAAACCCGCGCTATCGTCGATTTCGACACCGCGCGCCGCCTGTTCACCCTGATCTGCGTCCTCCACATCAAAGGCCACTGATGTCCGTATTGTCCGACCGCTGGATTCGCGAAACCGCTCTGAACGAGGGCATGATCGAACCGTTCGTGGAGCGCCAGACGCGCGGCGGCTGCATCAGCTATGGCCTGTCGAGCTATGGTTACGACGCGCGGGTGGCCGACGAGTTCAAGATCTTCACCAACGTGGACAGCGCCATCGTCGATCCCAAGGATTTCCAGGCCAATAGCTTCGTCGATCGCAAGACCGATGTGTGCGTGATCCCGCCCAACAGCTTCGCGCTGGCCCGCACGGTCGAATATTTCCGCATCCCGCGCGACGTGCTGGTGATCTGCCTGGGCAAGTCCACCTATGCCCGCTGCGGCATCATCGTGAACGTGACGCCGTTGGAACCGGGCTGGGAAGGGCATGTCACGCTGGAATTTTCCAACACCACGCCGCTGCCGGCCCGCATCTATGCCAACGAAGGCGCCTGCCAGTTCCTGTTCCTCAAGGGCAATGAACCGTGCGAGGTGAGCTATGCCGACCGCGCCGGCAAATATATGGGTCAGCGCGGCGTGACTTTGCCCAAGCTGTAAGGGGTGGCGCGCCCGGCCATTGCCGGCTAACGCCGCCCGGTGAGCGCAACACCTCCTTCCGAAGCCCGCCTTGGCTTTTTCGCCGGTATGGGCGCCTATCTGATCTGGGGCGTGCTGCCCTTCTACCTGCGCCTGTTGCAGGGCGTGCCCGCGGCTGATGTGCTGGCGCACCGCATCTTGTGGACCGTGCTGGTGGTGATGCTGCTGATTACCGGCCTGAAGGGCTGGGAACGGGTATTGGGTGCCCTGCGCCAGCCGCGCTTGTTGTTGATGCTGCTGGCATCGGCGGTGTGCATCACCATCAATTGGGGCGTCTACACTTGGGCAATACTGGCGGGCCACGCCATCGATACGTCGCTGGGCTATTTCATCAATCCGCTGGTTTCGGTGCTGTTCGGCGTGGTGTTGCTGGGCGAGCGGCTGGGTCGGCTGCAATGGGTTGCGGTCGCCCTTGCGGCGCTGGGCGTGGCGGTGCTCACCATCGAGCGTGGTTCGCTGCCGCTGGTTTCCCTCGCGCTGGCGCTGTCGTTCGGCGTCTATGGCCTGATCCGCAAGCAGGCGGCGGTGGATACCGCGACCGGCCTGTTTGTTGAAACGCTGCTATTGGCGCCGATGGCGGCACTGTGGGTGGCCCAAACGCCGCAAGGATTTGCCGGTTGGCCGTCGGTCACGACGATGACTCTGGCACTGGGCGGGCTGGCCACGGCGATCCCGCTACTTCTGTTCGGCCTGGCGGCGCGGCGGCTGCCGCTCTCCACCCTGGGCCTGATGCAATATGTGGCCCCCACCATGGTGCTGCTGGAGGCGGTGCTGCTGTTCGGGGAAGTACTGGATCCGGCGCGGCTGGCGGCGTTCTGCTGCATCTGGGCCGGCCTGGCGGTCTATACGTTTTCGCTGCGCCGGCCAGTGGCGCGCGAGGCTGCAACGCGCTAAGGCGCGAATATGGACAAGATCGTCATCCGCGGGGGCCGCCGCCTCAAAGGCCGCATCCAGATTTCCGGCGCCAAGAACGCCGCGCTCACATTGATGCCGTGCGCACTGCTTACCGACGAGCCACTGACGCTGCGGAACCTGCCGCGGCTGGCCGATATCGATACGTTCGGCCACCTGCTCAACAATCACGGCCTGTCGACCACCATTGAAGGCACCAGCCCCGATGAATTCGGCCGCGTGATGACGGTGCGCGCCAACCGCATCACCTCCACGCTGGCCCCCTACGACATCGTGCGCAAGATGCGCGCCTCCATCCTCGTGCTGGGCCCGCTGCTGGCCCGCGCCGGCGAAGCCACGGTTTCGCTGCCCGGCGGTTGCGCCATCGGCAACCGGCCGATCGATCTGCACCTGAAGGCGCTGGAACATCTGGGCGCCAACATCGAACTGGCGGCCGGCTATGTGAAGGCGACGGCCCCGATGGGCGGCCTGCCGGGCGGACGTTACGTGTTTCCCATCGTTTCTGTGGGCGCAACCGAAAATGCGGTGATGACGGCCGTGCTGTGCAAGGGCACCTCCGTTCTGGAGAACGTCGCGCGTGAGCCGGAGATTGTCGATCTGTGTAACTGCCTGGTTGCCATGGGTGCCAAGATCCAGGGCATCGGCACTGAGAAGCTGACCATCACCGGTGTGAAGGAATTGCACGGCGCCACCTATGCCGTGATGCCTGATCGCATCGAGGCGGGCTCCTATGCCTGCGCCGCGGCCATTGCCGGGGGCGAGGTCGAATTGGTCGGCGCGTCCGCCGAGGATCTGGGTGTGACGCTTGACATGCTGCACGAAGCCGGCGTTGAAACCGAAGAGACGCCCGATGGCATCATCGTGCGCCGCCATGGCGAAATGAAGGGCATCAATGTTTCAACATCGCCCTATCCGGGTTTCGCCACCGATATGCAGGCGCAGTTCATGGCGATGCTCACCGTGGCCGATGGCGCGTCGCTGCTGACCGAAACCATCTTTGAAAACCGCTTCATGCACGTGCCGGAACTGGCGCGCATGGGAGCGGACATCACCGTGCGCGGCCGCAGCGCGATCGTGCGCGGCGTGCCGAAACTCTATGGTGCCGAAGTGATGGCCACCGATTTGCGCGCCTCCATGAGCCTGGTGTTGGCCGGGCTGGCAGCAGAAGGTGAAACCACGGTCAGCCGCGTCTATCACCTTGATCGCGGTTACGAGCGGTTGGAAGAAAAGCTCCAGGCCGTGGGCGCCGATATCGAGCGGGTTGGGGATGGCTGAACGCCTCGCCCTGCTGGGCCAGGAGCCCGGCGATATCGAGACCTTCTCGGCGCTGTTGCAGGACGCGACGTTGCGGCTGGCCGATGTCGGCCTTGATCGCAAGGCGCGGCGGCTGGCACTGCTGATCAACCGCTACCGCCGTGAGGCCGACGCGCCGAGCCGCATCCGCAGCGCCCTGCGGGTGGAGACGGTTGACGCCGTGCAGCGCGCCGGCTGGCCCAATGATCCGGAAGCGGTGACAGTGATCCTCTCGCTGGCCCATGATGGCGATTGGCTGGTCATCACTTGCGCCGCCGGCATTGCTATCCGTGCACGCATCGAAGTGATTGACTTGGTGCTGGAAGACATGGGCGACGCCTGGGGCACAACGCGGGTGCCGCAGCACGACTAGGCAGGCCGTCGCCCCACCATCACCAGCACCAAAGTTGCCACCACTGCCTTTACCCCTGCGCCCGGCAGCAGCACGGCCAGTGCGGTGACGTCGCCGCCGCGCAGGGTGATCACGGCGCCGCCCAGCGCCAGCAGCAGGGCATGGGCGGCAAGCATCAGCAACAGTGTTTGCCGCCAGCTCCAGCCCGGCTGCCAGCGCATCGCCAGCCGCGCCGCCAGTGGCAGCGCCACGATGAAGCCGGCGCTGAAGCCGCCCATCGCCAGCAATCCGCCCTTCATGCCGGCCAGCACCGGCAGGCCGAGCGCCGCCAACAGCAACCAGCCCAGAACCCCGAGCACGCCAGCGCCGCCCGCCAGCGCGCCCGCCAGGCAGACGATCAGCGATTGCAGGGTGATGGGCACCGGCCCGAGGTCGAGCGACAATGGCGCGGCAAGGCACAGGGCAGCGGTGGTGAACAGGCCGCCCCACAGCGGCGAAACAGGACGTGCCATCAACCGCCGGTTGAAACCGCGCCGGTCTTCTTCATGGCGCCGGCCACTTCGGGCGGCATGTATTTCTCATCGTGCTTGGCCAGGATGGTCTCGGCGGTGAACCTGCCGGTGGCGGGATCGATCTTGCCTTCAGCGATCACGCCCTGGCCCTCGCGGAACAGATCGGGGAGGATGCCGGTGTAAGTAACGGGAACCGTCTTCGCCATGTCGGTCACCACGAAGCGGATGGTTTCGCCATCGCGCTGGATCGAGCCCTTTTCGACCATGCCGCCCAGCCGGATCGCGTCAGTGGGCGCCGGCCCTTTCGCGAGATCGGAGGGCGCGTAGAAATAGGTCGCCTTTTCGCCCAGCGTCGAAAACGCCAGCACGCCAGCCCCGCCCAGCGCTGTGAGTGCGCCAACGACCAGCCACAGGCGTTGATGTTTGGCTTTCATTGTAGAGACCCTCGGGGGCGTTTCACCTCATCGGCCTTTTTCTCGGCCGTTCGCATCGAGATGTAGGCCCACGCCAGCAGGCCAACAAGGCCGACCATCGTGATGGCATAGGCCGGCCAGATGAAATTGGCCCACAGATCGGGGCGTGTGACGATGCCATCCATTACGCCAAAGCCTCCGCCATGCGCCGGCTGCGCGCGTCAACGCGCTGCTGCGCCAGCATCGCCCGCATCCGCATCAGGACGATGGCGGCAAACAGGAAGGAAAAGCCCGCTACCGACAGCAGCAGCGGCGTCAGCAAGGCCGGCGCGATCTTGGACGAGGCGTTGACCACCGAAATGCTGCTGCCCTGGTGCAGTGTGTTCCACCATTCCACCGAATATTTGATGATCGGCAAGTTGATCACGCCAACCAGCGCCAGAATGGACGAGGCGCGGGCTTCGCCGCCCTTTTCCGCTTCGCTTGCCGACAGCGCCAGATAGCCGAGATACAGGAAGAGCAGAACCAGCATGGAGGTGAGCCGTGCGTCCCACACCCAGTATGTGCCCCAGGTCGGCTTGCCCCACAGCGATCCGGAGATCAGGCAGATGGCGGTGAAGGCCGCACCCGCCGGCGCAATGGCGCGGGCGGCAATGGTGGCGAGCGGGTGGCGCCAGATCAGCGCGGTGGCCGATGCGATGGCAAGGCTCATGTAACCGCCCGCGCCCAGCCAGGCGGCGGGCACATGCACATACATGATGCGCACGCTTTCCCCCTGCTGGTAATCCGGCGGACTGGCGAACAGGCCAATCCACAGGCCGGCCGCGGTCAGCGCCATGCCAAGAAGTGCCACGATTGGCGTGACGACACGGGCGATCTTCAGGAATCGCGTTGGATTTGCGTAACGGTGCACGCCGGCCTTCTAGCAGATGGCGGGCGCGGGGAAAGGGGGCGCGTCAGTAGTTGTTGACGCGCTCGCTCCAACCGTCGCCCATGTACATGCGGGTCACCTTGCCATCCTTTTCCTCGAAATACACGATCTCGCCGATGGGGCCGCCGCCGGTGGGTGCCATCAGCCGGAAGCGACCTTCACCCAGCGGTTCCAGCTTTTCGCGCACTTCGGTGGAACGGGCGTTGCCCGAAATCACCACCAATTGCTGGTTGAGCAGCACGATCTGGGTGATGCCATCACTGTAATTGCCGCGATAGAGGCCGGCAAAGCGCGCCCAGGCCGGATCCCAGGACGTGGCCTTTGGTTTGGCGGCCTTTGCCACGGCATCGCCAACCGTTGCCATCAACTGGTTA
>Ga0164292_10002729_pt1 | contig 14393 bp, 11 predicted proteins | sample GEODES117metaG_FD_111486 | JGI IMG/M metagenome (GOLD analysis project Ga0164292, IMG submission 111486) | Eutrophic lake water microbial communities from Lake Mendota, Wisconsin, USA - GEODES117 metaG | ecosystem: Environmental > Aquatic > Freshwater > Lake | place: USA: Lake Mendota... | reverse complement strand
GTGGGCACGTTGGTGACCAACATCAATAATCGCCACCCAGGTTTGCTGGCCAACATTGTCAGTTCGCTGCAGGACATTTCTGGTGGACGACTCATGTTGGGCGTAGGTGCCGGTACATCGCCTAATAGTCCGTATGGTGCTGAGCAACGTGCGTTGAATATGGAAGTTCTCACGCCAATGTCTGCCCGCCATCAGAAACTTATGGAGAACATCAACACGATGAAATCCATTTGGGCGCATGATCGAGATGCATCGTTCGAAGGGTTTCCCCGTCCGGCATCAGTTCCGCCCATCATCGCTGGTGTGAACAGTGTGGGCTTGGCCACGGTTGCCGGTCTGCATCTCGACGGAATGAACACCCGCTTTAATCATCCCGATCGCGCATCACTGATTCGCGCAGCGCTGACGGCACGCGGAGATACACCAGGCTTCGACGTGTCGGTGTGGTCACCGTTCGTACCGGAATATGCAGACCCGAATCACCCGTTCCATCAAGAACTCGTTGCCGACGGCGTCACGCGATTGATCATGTTTGATCTTGGTGCTCCTCATGTTGAGACTATTGAGAAAACTGCGCGCTACTTAGCCTGAACAAAGAGTGGTTCGCCTGCAGCGATTCTCCATCTAATGGCTTTCGACAAAATGAAAATCATCATGGGAATGGTGAAGTAGTTGATCACCGACATGATGATGTCGTTCAGCATCCAGCCGTAAATCATCCATGAGGCTGACGACATGATGGTCATGATCCAACTGACGACAGAGATTCCGTGAAGGTTTTCTGTCTTCACCACGTGTACGACTTGCGGCATGAGAGAAGTAACGCTGATTGTGGTTGCCATCCAGCCCACCACTGATGGGGAAACGGGGACAGCAATCAACAAGAGGGCTGCGAGCGCCGATGCGAACTTCATCATGAGCGCCGGTGACATGCTGCCATGTTTGTACAAGACACTGATGATGATGAGTTGCGCGGCGATGAAGGACCCATTTGAAAACCAGATGGCTTCGCGTCCCATAGAGACACCGTAGGTAAACCACATGGCCGAACCCACCAAACCATGGGCCACGCTGAATGGCGAAATGCCATGTGACGTGTCGTGTCTGACCATGCGCCACACTTGTGGCCAAATGAAAATGAGGCTGGTGAAGGTGCACCAGACACCCATGACTGCGTTCATTACTTAACGACGATGTTCACTGTTCGGCCGCGTACCACGATGGTCTTGACGGGGGTCTTGCCTTCGAGCGCCAACACAACGTTGTCAAGCGCCATGGCCGCTGCAATATGAGCATCATCGTCGGCATCGGGAGCAATAGAGATGCGACCGCGAACTTTTCCGTTCACTTGAACAGGAACTTCGATGGCGTCTTCTTTCAGCAACGCGGGATCTGCTTGGGGGAACGGCACATAGGTCACTGTGGTGGTATGGCCGAGGCGGTTCCACAGTTCTTCGGCAAGGTGCGGGCACAGCGGGGACAACATTTGCACCAACGGTTCCACTAAGGCGCGTGGAGATGATCCGACAGCGGTGGTGTGTTGTGTGAGTGCATTGTTGAACTCAATGAGTTTGGCAATCACTGTGTTGAAACGAAGACCATCCATGTCTGCCTCAACACCGGCAATGGTGCGATGCAGGTGTCGTAACAGTTCTTCAGGTGGTGCATCATTGGTGACAACAAGCTCACCCGTGTCTTCACTGACAACGTTGCGCCACAAGCGTTGAAGGAAACGTTGCATGCCCACAACATCTCGCGTATTCCATGGACGGCTTGCATCAAGAGGCCCCATTGCCATCTCGTACAAACGGAAAGTGTCGGCGCCGAACTCTTCATACATCTCGTCGGGTGTGACGATGTTCTTCAGGCTCTTGCCCATTTTTCCGTATTCACGTGACACCGTCTCGCCGTTCCACGAATACGTTCCGTTGTCTTCCACGACTTCTGTGGCGGGAACTGTTTGACCGCGGGCATCGCGATAGGCGTATGCCTGAATGTATCCCTGGTTGAAGAGTCGATGGAATGGTTCTTCGCTGCTTACATGACCGAGGTCGTGCAGAACTTTGTGCCAGAAGCGTGCGTACAGCAAGTGGAGCACTGCGTGTTCAACGCCACCCACATATAAGTCGACGCCGCCGGTATGGCCTTCACCTTGTGGGCCCATCCAGTAGCGCTCAACCTCGGGGTCAATGAAAGTGTCGGCATTGGTGGGGTCGAGATAACGCATCTCGTACCAACACGACCCTGCCCACTGTGGCATCACGTTCACTTCGCGCTTGTACTCGCGTGGTCCGTTGCCAAGGTCAAGCGTGACGGTGGTCCATTCCTTCACACGTGCGAGTGGGGGAATGGGATCGCTATCGGCATCGTTCGGGTCGAGTGCTGTTGGTTTGAAGTCGGCAAGTTCTGGCAACAACACAGGAAGCGCCGATTGAGGAACAGCGTGAGCGTTGCCATGTTCGTCGTACACAATGGGGAACGGTTCGCCCCAGTAGCGCTGACGTGAAAACAACCAGTCACGCAAGCGGTAGGTGGTGGTTGCTTCGCCGTGACCGTTGCTCTGAAGCCACACATTCATGCGTGACTTTGCGTCGATGATGGAAGAAAGCCCGTTCAAGGTGAGCGAATCGTTTGCAGAATCGATGTACTCGCCATCTCCCACGAATGCTTCGGGCCATGTTGAGCAGTCGCTGCTTGGTGCGATGTTGCGCTGCTCAAACCAGGACACCGGCGGCATTTGTGTGGCAATGATGGGCAAGTTGTAGGTGCGAGCAAAGTCGAAGTCGCGCTGGTCGCCACTTGGTACCGCCATGATGGCGCCAGTTCCGTATCCCATGAGCACATAGTCGGCGATGAAAATGGGAACGTCTCTGCCGGTGACCGGGTTTGTTGCGTACGCACCTGTGAACACGCCCGTCTTCACTTTGGAATCATCTTGACGTTCGTCATCTGCCTTTGCGGCGGCTTCAGCAACGTATGCAGCAACTGCACTCTCGGAATTGGCTGATGTGACTGCAGAAACGAGTGGGTGTTCTGGCGACAACACCAAGAACGTGGCGCCGAACAAAGTGTCGGGTCGAGTGGTGAATACTTCAATTGCGCCCGCAGAAGAAGTAAACGAGACGCGTGCGCCTTCACTTTTTCCAATCCAGTTGCGCTGCATCAATTTGATGGGCTCTGGCCAGTCCAATCGGTCGAGGTCATCGATGAGGCGGTCTGCGTATGCAGTGATGCGCATCATCCATTGACGCATGTTGCGCTTGAACACGGGATAGTTGCCAATGTCGCTACGGCCGTCGGCGGTAACTTCTTCGTTCGCCAAGATTGTTCCGAGACCAGGGCACCAGTTCACGGGTGCATCGGTGAGATATGCCAAACGATGTGAATCGATGTAGTCGTGCTTTTCTTGGGCGGAGTATTCGGTCCACGCGCGATGGTCGGGTAGTTGATGCGCTCCGGATTCGCATTCGCTGACGAGTTCTTCAATACGCCGTGCACGGTTCTGTGTGGTGTCGTACCACGCACCATGAACTTGCAAGAAGATCCACTGTGTCCACTTGTAGAACTCTTCGTCGGTGGTGCTGACACTTCGGCGCGCGTCGTGACCAAGGCCAAGTCGGCGCAACTGACGACGCATGTTGGCAATGTTCGACTCGGTATTGATGCGCGGATGAATGCCGGTGGTGATGGCGTGCTGCTCTGCGGGCAAACCAAAACTGTCGTAGCCCAACGCGTGAAGAACATTGAAGCCCTTCATTCGTTTGAACCTGGCATACACATCTGTGCCGATGTAGCCAAGCGGGTGGCCGACGTGAAGACCAGCACCAGAGGGGTACGGGAACATGTCGAGAATGAAGGCCTTTGGTTTGCCGGCCAGACGCTCTACATCTTTCAAAGGCCCGGCGGGGTTTGGTGCGTTGTATGTACCTTCGGCGTCCCAGGTGACTTGCCAACGTGACTCGATATCTGCTGCAAGGCGTGCCGAATAACGAAAGGGAGGAAAATTTGTCGCTCCAGCGGAGGAGGGCATCGCCGAGTCAGTCATGGTTGTGCCATTCTAGATGCCGTGTCCAAACAACGCCCAAGGTCGGGTCGCCGTCAGCCGAAGGGCGGTTCCTCTCACGGGTACCCCCGCACTGCGCGACTATCGGAAGTTCTTCGCGAAGTCATCGCCGACGAACTCACTCGTATTGACGACGAACGTCTCGATCTGGTGACAGTGACGGCCATTGATGTGGACCCAGAAATGAACCGCGCCATCGTCTATTTCGACTCCATGTTCGGCGAAGAGGGTGACGAAGGTGTCATTGAAGCCATGAATGAACACCGTGCACGTATTCAGGCGTCCATTAATCGACAGATGCATGCTCGCAAGACACCCATTCTCAGCTTCAAGCCAGATGAAGTCATTCGCAGTGCGGCTCGCATTGAAGAGCTGTTACGCCGCCAGCCCGACACATCTCCCATCGTTCCCGACGACGACACGCAGTAGTTCATGGCCAGGCGCCGACCGCCCACTGTGCACGGGCTTGTTCTTATAGACAAACCCGCCGGCATGACAAGCCATGACGTTGTGTACAAACTGCGCAAGCACTTTGGTGAAAAACGAATTGGCCATGCCGGAACACTTGATCCTGATGCCACCGGCTTGTTAGTGGTGGGCGTGGGCAATGCAACGCGACTCATTCGGTTCATGGGCGACATGGACAAAACGTATTCGTGCGAAATTATCTTCGGATCTGAGACCGACACCTTGGACGATTCAGGAACTGTCACCCAAACTCACGACATGACCCCGCCGAACATGGATGATGTGCGGCGCATAATCGCAGAGAAGTTTGTGGGAAACATTCTGCAAGTGCCGCCCATGGTGTCTGCGCTGAAAGTAGATGGTGTGCGATTGCATCAACTGGCGCGTGAGGGAATTGAAGTGGAACGCGAGGCTCGGCCCATCACGGTGCATTCATTCGATGTGGAGCCCACAGACAATCCCATGATCATTCGTGCCACGGTTCGTTGTGGTGGCGGTACCTACATCCGGTCTTTGGGTGCAGACCTGGGCACTGCATTAGGTGGCGGTGCGCATATTCGAACTCTGCGACGCCATACAACAGGTCCGTACTCGTTAGGTGAAGCGTGCACGCTTGAACAGCCGATTCTGTTGCCAGTGCATGATGCTGTGCGAGCATTGACAACACATGTGCTCACCACAGAAGAAATTGATGATGTGTTGTATGGCCGAGTTCGTGAAGCATGGGATGGCGACGGTCCGTGGGCAGCGGTGAACGCAGACGGTGAACTTGTGGCGGTCTTTGAATTGTGGAAAGACCGCATTGCCAAGCCGACGGTGGTGTTAGGGGGCAGATAGCGTTGCCACTCGTGCGCGTTATCACCGACCTCTCGGCCAGTCCATGGCCAGATCAAAGGGCCGTTGTCACTATTGGTGCCTACGACGGCGTGCACCTTGGGCATCGCGCTGTTATTCGACAAGTACAGGCCCGTGCTCAAGAACTTGGTGCGCTCAGCGTGGTGGTCACTTTCGACCGGCATCCCGCCAGCATTGTTCGCCCCGATGCCGCACCGCGTTTGCTAACAACCGTTGAACAAAAGATTGAACTGTTGGAGACCACCGGTGTTGATGCCGTTGTCATTGTTCCGTTCGATCCCGAACAAGCTCGAGAGACTCCTGTTGATTTTGTGACCAGAGTGTTAGTGAATGTGTTGCGCACTCAGGCTGTCATTGTTGGTTCAGATTTTCACTTCGGACACATGCGTCAAGGAAATGTGACCTTGTTGCGTGAAATGGGGGGGCGTCACGACTTCACGTGTGAACCCATTGTCCTCATCCCGCGCGCAGACGGAGTGAACGAACCTGTGAGCTCTACGGCAATTCGTCGTGCGTTAGCCGGCGGCGAGATAGATAGTGCTACCCGTATGTTGGGTCGCGCTCACGAAGTGCGCGGCACAGTGGTCACGGGTGACCAACGTGGTCGCACCATTGGTTTCCCCACCGCAAATGTTCAGATTCCGTCTGGCATGTGTTTGCCCGCCGATGGCGTGTATGCCGGTGTGTATCGACGTGCCGACGGCAGTGAGCATTCATGTGCCATCAACTTGGGTCGTCGTCCAACGTTCTATACCAACCAGGACTACTCATTGTTAGAGGCGTACCTGCTTGATTTCAGCGGAGATCTGTACGGAGAAGACGCAGCGGTTCAGTTCATTGCGTTCTTGCGCAGCGAAAAACAGTTCGGTGGTATCGACGAGTTGAAACAACAACTCGTGAAAGACATTGAGAACGCGCGATCAGCGGTTCTTGCGCGCCACAGTTCTTAGTCGCCAATAGATGGCGACAGATGCTTGTATGCCGTGTTGCGCTGCGTCAGAACACGGCGTAACGGTGCAACAATTTCGCCGAAACGGCCTTCCGTCATTGCTTGACCATGATTAGCGCCTGCAGCACGAGAGATGTTCTCGTCCATCAGGGTTCCGCCCAGGTCGTTACAACCTGATTGCAACAACTGTGCTGCACCATGAGTGCCAATCTTTACCCAACTTGCCTGCACATTGTCGATGAGGCCGTCATAGAAAATGCGACCAATTGCATGCATGAGGATTGTCTCGCGGAATGTTGGACCACGACGAGATTTCTTCTGCAAGTAGATGGGTGACGCCATGTGCACGAATGGCAACGGAATGAACTCGGTGAACCCGCCTGTTTCCTTCTGCAGTTCCCGTGTGACCACCATGTGCTTTGCCCATGAATCGGGGTGTTCCACGCTGCCGTACATGATGGTGATATTCGAATGAAGCCCAACGGAGTGCGCTTGCCTATGGCATTCCAACCATTCTTCGGTATTCACTTTGTCGGAACAGATAATGGCGCGAATCTTGTCATCCAATATTTCTGCAGCGGTGCCAGGAAGAGACGCAAGACCTGCATCTTTCAAACGCGCCAAATAGTCACGCAAAGATTCGCCATTGCGATGTGCGCCCTCGGTGACTTCAAGTGCGGTGAACCCGTGAACGTGCATGTCGGGAACAGCAGACTTCACGGCGTGCGTGACATCGATGTAGTAGTTGCCATCGAAGTCGGGGTGGATGCCGCCCTGAAGCGTTACCTCTGTTGCGCCCATGTCCCACGCTTCACGTGCGCGATCTGCAATGTCGTCCAATGTGAGCAGGTATGGAGTGCCGCGCAGGTTTAACGAAAGAGGGCCCTTGGAGAACCCGCAGAACTTGCACTTGTAGGTGCACACGTTGGTGTAGTTGATGTTTCTGTTGTGCACCCAGGTGACGGTGTTGCCCACCGCGTTAAAGCGCAATTCATCTGCGTAGTCGGCAATGAGTCCCACTTCTGGTCCACGTGCGCGGAAGAGATCGATGACCTCTTGTTCGCCGAGCTCTTGTCCGTTTCGGTGACCTTCAATAATTTCTGCAATGCGACCACGTGCGAAGGGCCGCGGATGTGGCACCAATGTCATTGGCTTCACATTTGAACCTGAATACCACTGCGTTGATTTGTGACCGACAAGAACCACTTCGGCACCGTCGTGCACAACATCTGCTGCCGTGACTTTCTCTGGCCAAATAGCGCCCGGATCGTCGCGGCCAAGACCTTCAGCATCTGTGCGGTCCATCACAGGAAAATGCAACGATGGGTCGAGCCACTTCTCTGGTGCAGTCGCGAACTCTGGATAAATGGTGAGGCGTGGCGCTAACGCAAAGCCACGATCTTCGGTGACATCGCGCAATCGGTCTAGTGCGGGCCATGGGCGTTCGGGGTTGACGTGATCTGCGGTGACAGGGGAGACGCCACCCCAATCGTCAATTCCTGCATCAAGCAACACGCCGAAATCGTCGGACAAGTTCGGCGGTGCTTGTAAGTGAATGCTGGGTGGAAGAATAAGGCGCGCAACAGCGATGGACCACAAGTACTCATCTTCTGGGCATGGCTTGGCTTTGTGCATTGCAGTGCCGGCTTTCGGCAAGAAGTTCTGCACGATGACTTCCTGAACATGTCCGTACTTTTGGTGAGCAGCAGCAAGGAGTGCGAGGGCATCAATGCGATCACGACGCTCTTCGCCAATACCCACCAAAATTCCCGATGTAAACGGAATGGCCAGTTCGCCCGCAAGACACAAAGTGTCAATGCGTCGTTGCGGTTCTTTGTCTGGTGCACCGCGGTGACACTCAAGATCATCTCGCAACGACTCCAACATCATTCCTTGAGACGGTGACACTGCGCGCAACAGTGCAAGTTCGTCTTCGTACAACGCGCCTGCATTTGCGTGTGGCAACAGACCTGTTTCGTTCAACACCAGTTGCGCCATGTCGTGCAGGTAGTGCACGGTGGAGTCGTACCCGTTGTCGCGAAGCCACTGCGCAGCAACGTCGTAACGAAGTTCAGGTCGCTCACCCAAAGTGAAGAGTGCTTCATGACATCCCTGACGTGCACCTTGGCGCGCGATTGTCAAAATGTCATCGGCGGTGAGGTAGGGCTTCTCGAGTCGCGCGGGTGGTTGGGCGAACGTGCAGTACCCGCACTTGTCGCGGCACAGCATGGTGAGTGGAATAAACACCTTCGGAGAAAATGTGATGCGAGTGCCATGCGCAGAGTCGCGAACAGTGCGCGCACGAGACATGAGGTCGTCGAGCGATGCATGCATGAGGTCGTCAATGAATGACTGTTGAATGGGGTACGACAACATGAGGTCATCGCGAGAGAACTGACGCAACAAGGCAGCACCTTTCAGGTGAACACAGCGGAATGGGTTTTGTCAGTGCTGGTCGACTGCCTGAAAGCGAGTTAGAAAGTGCCTCCACGCGGCCGTGATGACCGAGCAACTACAGCGTAGACGGATTACTGGTCTGTGTCAGCGTCGGAAATGGCTTCGAACATGGCCGACACGTTGTGGCTGCTCATGGGTACTCGGTGCCCGGTGCGGCTAATGAAGCTCAATTGCACGCCAGTAGCGGGGTCGAGGGCCGCAAACACCTGCTCGTGACCTTCCCCGTCCACCACGATGTCGGTGAGGCGAGGAATACCAGCCGAGTCGAGGGCATCGCGTGTGACGCCCGCATTGAACACTTCAATGGCGATGTGTTGAACGCCGGACCCATGCTCGGAGAGTCGACGATGAACGGCGGGGTTGTGGTTGGGCCCGACGAGAACAACATTGACGCCACCAGCAACGGCATTCACCACGGCGGGGTCGTCGGTGCCATTGGTGCGGAAACCAATTTCGTCGAAGAACTTCTGCGCAGCGTCGAGATCGGCGACAGCAACAACAACGTGGTCGATTCGAACGGCAACGGTGTCGAGTTGACTGCGAGTACGAGTGCCTGCATCTTTCTCGGGTGTTGGCTCTTCGCGGCTCTCGGCAGCTTCAATACGGTGAGTCTCCGACAACAACGTACGAAACAATTGTTCAGCGAAGTCGGCGTCGATGCCTGCGTCGATGGCCCATTGGCGTCGTGTCATAAGCACATCACGCACACGGTCTGGCTGAATGATTGCATCGCCAGAGTTGCCCTTTGTTTCTGCAACTTCACGAACAATGTTGATGCGTTGGGCAAGAAGCTGCACCAGCGTCGCATCTAGTTCGTCGATACGCGCACGAAGTTGGGAAAGGTCGGCCATGTCTATTTGTCTGCGTTCACGAGTCGTTCAACGTGCTTTGCCAACACATCAATCTCAATGTTGACGGCGTCACCCACCGCACGGTGGCCAAGCGTGGTGACTTCGGCGGTGTGTGGAATGACGGCAACTTCGAAAGTGTCGGCGGTGAGATTAAACACCGTGAGGCTGATGCCATCGACGGTGCAGCTTCCTTTTTCCACCACGTACTTCATGAGGTCGCGCGGAATGCGCACGACAAGTTGCGGAACAGGGGAGACGATTTCGCCCACCGCATCAACATGGCCAAGAACGATGTGGCCACCGAAGCGGCCGTTCGCTTGCATGGGGCGCTCGAGGTTGACGGGGTCGCCAGGTTGCAGGTGGCCAAGGTTGGTGCGCGAGTAGGTCTCGTCGGAAACATCGGCCACCCACCAATTGGAGCCCTTTTCCACCAGGGTGAGGCAACAGCCGTTCACCGCAATAGATGCCCCGATTCCGGAGTCTTCAAGGACGGTGGACGCCGAAATGGTGAGTTTGGCTCCCTCTCGGGCGGCAATGGTGCCTTTTTCTTCGACTATTCCGGTGAACACCCTGTGGAGACTAATAGCCAGATGGGGTTGTAGGCACTGGGGAATGGCTCCTAGCCTTGAAGAGTCTCCGTGGGCTCCGGCGCGCGGACGATGTTTTTCCCAAAGGTTGGGACAAACGCCCTCTCTCACAAAAGGAACAGAGGCCATCATGTCGAAGAACGACACCATTGCTACGTACCGTCAGCACGGCACCGACACAGGTTCCCCCGATGTGCAAATTGCGCTCCTCACCGACCGCATCAACCACCTCACTGCGCACCTGCAGACACACCCTAAAGATCACCACAGCCGTCGTGGCTTGTTGATGTTGGTGGGTCGTCGTCGTCGCATGCTCGACTACGTTCGCGATCGCGACATTGCTCGCTACCGCGAACTCGTCGCAAAGCTCGGCCTTCGCCGCTAAATCACTTTCCCGCCAACAGTTTCAATTTGTTGTCGGTTGTCAGTCGAGAGTTCCGCGCCACCCATAGGTGTTGGCGGCGGGGTTGACGACTGGGAACCGGCGTTTGTTGGCGGAAAGCACAACAACATAAAAGGGAGTTCCCATGGCTGACGCAATTCGCGTATCTGCACCTATTTCAGGTTCAGAAAAGACCATCTCGTTCGAGACCGGAAAGCTTGCGACACAGTCGCAAGGTGCGGTCATTGCAACAATCGGTGGTACCACCGTTCTTGCCACTGCAAACGCTGCTCGCGGCGTTCGCGATGGCATTGACTTTTTCCCGCTGACAGTCGACGTTGAAGAACGCGCCTACGCGGCAGGAAAGATTCCAGGCGCATTCTTCCGTCGTGAAGGTCGCCCCTCCGAGCAGGCAATTCTTACTTGCCGTCTTATTGACCGTCCATTGCGTCCTGCATTCCCCGACGGCTACCGCAACGAGACACAAGTTGTCATCACCGTTGTGGGTGTCGACATGGAAAACCCGCACGACGTCATCGCAATCAACGCATCGTCTGCAGCACTGATGATCAGCGGAATTCCATTCGAAGGCCCCATTGGCGCTGTTCGCATGGCGTTCTCACAAGACGGTGAATGGGTTCCTCACCCAACCTATGCAGAAGGCAACAACGGCACATTCGAAATTGTGGTTGCTGGTCGCGAACTCGACAACGGAGACGTCGCCATCATGATGGTGGAAGCAGGCGGCACCGAGAAGGCATTTGAGTTCTATGCAGAAGGTGCACCAAAAGTGTCCGAGCAAGTCATTGCTGACGGCCTTGAAGCATCGAAGCAGTGGATCAAAGAGTCCATTGGTTTGCAGCGTCAACTTGTTGCCAGTGTTATTGCGACAAGCGGACCAATCGCACCACTGGAATACACACCAGTTCTCGACTACACCGACGAAATCTTCGCCGCAGTAGAAAAGGTTGCAACATCAAAGTTGGCAACAGCTGTCACCATCGCATTGAAGGCAGACCGCAACGCTGCAACCGACGCAGCCGCTGCAGAAACAGTTGCTGAATTGTGTGGCGAAGGCGGCGCATTCGCTGGTCAAGAAAAAGCAGTGAAGGAAGCAGTTCGCAGCCTCACGAAGAAGCTTGTTCGTAAGCGCGTTGTAGAAGAAGGCATTCGTATCGACGGTCGCGGTCCTCGCGATCTTCGTCCGTTGTCAAGCGAAGTAGGCATCTTGCCCGCAGCGCACGGAACAGGCTTGTTCCAGCGCGGTGAAACACAAGTTCTCAACGTGTGCACACTTGCAATGCCTCGCATGAACCAAATGCTCGACACATTGGGTCCAGACAACGAGAAGCGCTACATCCACCACTACAACATGGCTCCATGGGCTAATGGTGAGACAGGTCGCGTCGGTTCACCGAAGCGTCGCGAAATCGGCCACGGTGCTCTTGCAGAGCGCGCACTTCTCCCGGTCATTCCTAGCCAAGAAGAATTCGCATACGCCATTCGTTTGGTGTCTGAAGTTCTCTCTTCAAACGGTTCCACTTCAATGGCATCCGTGTGTTCATCAAGCTTGTCGCTCATGGATGCTGGTGTGCCCATTAAGGCTCCCGTATCCGGCATCGCAATGGGTCTCATCTATGCAGAGGGCAAGTACCTCGCACTCACCGACATCCTCGGTGCAGAAGACGCCTTCGGCGACATGGACTTCAAGGTTGCTGGTACAGAAGACGCAGTCACCGCATTGCAGCTCGACACCAAGATTGACGGTATTCCTGCCGATGTACTTGCGTCAGCACTTCAGCAGGCACGTGATGCACGTATGGCAATTCTCGAATCAATGAATTCGGCATTGTCTGCACCACGTTCCGAAGTTGGCGCAACTGCTCCGAAGATTGTTTCGTTCAACATTCCAATGGACAAGATTGGCGAAGTCATCGGACCAAAGGGCAAGGTCATCAACACCATTCAGCAAGAGACTGGTGCCGACATTGCAGTAGACGACGACGGCGCAGTCGGAATTGTCACCATTGGTTCACCAGACAGCTTCCGCGTAGAAGAGGCACGCGATCGCATCCTTGCAATCGTCGATCCTCCAACCGCAGAGTTGAACGCCATCTACAGCGGTCGCGTTGTGAGCACCACCAAGTTCGGTGCATTCGTCAACATCCTTCCCGGACGTGACGGACTCGTGCACATCTCGAAGCTTGGTAACGGCCAGCGCGTGAACAATGTGGAAGACGTCTTGAATCTTGGCGATGTCATCCGCGTTCGCGTTGACGACGTAGACGACAAGGGCAAGGTCAGCCTCACTCCAGTCGACGATGAAGGCAACGACATCCCAGGTGGTGGCGGCGGTGGCGGCGAACGCCGTGAGCGTCGTGACGACCGTGGCCCTCGTGACCGCGACGACCGTGGTGGACGCGACCGTGACCGTGGAGGTCGTGGTGGACGTGATCGTGACGACCGTGGTCCACGTGAACCACGCGAGCCACGTGGCGATGCACCAAAGGAAGTCTCGTTTGAAGACGAATTCGAAAACGAACTTCGTTCCGAACTTGGTGACCTTGGCCCCGATACCCGTGGAGATCGCGGCGACCGTAATCGTCGCCGTCGCTAACACGCTCTAACGACTACGGTGACTCCCATGATTCGTGTGGGAGTTGTCGGAGCCGCTGGGCGCATGGGAGCCACTGTCTGCGACGCTGTTGCAGACGCTGAAGGACTACAACTTGCTGCCGCTGTCGACGTTGTCGGCGGCGGCGGTGTTGTTCATGGCCTCACAATTGCATCAGACCTGAAGGCGTTGGCAGATGCCAAGTGCGACGTGGTGGTCGACTTCACCGTCGCAGACGCTGCACGAAAGACACTTCCGTGGTTGGCATTGCACGGCATGCACGCAGTTGTTGGAACAACCGGCTTCTCCGACGACGACATTGCTTCGTTTGGTCAAGCATTCACCGGCAGTAATTGCTTAATCGCTGCCAACTTTGCCATTGGTGCAGTTCTCATGATGAAGTTTGCAGAACAAGCTGCACCGTATTTTGAAACCGCAGAAATCATCGAGTTTCATCACAATGCGAAGGCCGATGCACCTAGCGGTACTGCAATGGCCACCGCACAGCGCATGGCGGCAGCAAGTTCTGAATGGGCCGCAGACCCCACGAAGCATGAAGTTGTTCCCGGTGCGCGTGGCGGTGTGGGGCCAGGTGGCATTCGTGTGCACGGTGTGCGCATGGTGGGAATGACTGCATCACAAGAAGTCATCTTGGGCACAGCAGGTCAAACGTTGGTTATTCGCCACGACAGCAACGACCGCGTCAGCTTCATGCCCGGCGTTGTTCTTGCATGTCGCAAGGTGGCAGACCTTGGTGATCGCCTCACCATGGGAATCGATTCTCTTCTGTAAACAAAAGAGCCTGTCCTGCCGAAGCAGAACAGGCTCTCTCTGAGATTGGTGAGTGTTACTTCAACGCGCTGATGGCTGCGTCGTAGTTGGGCTCGTTTGCAATGTCGGACACAAGTTCTGTGTGAAGAACATTGCCCTTTTCGTCTGCCACAACAACGGCGCGTGCAAGAAGGCCATTGAATGCACCTTCGTTCAGTAAGACACCGAATGCGTTGCCGAAGCCGCCGCGGAAACCAGAAGCGTTCTGCACGTTGCCAAGGCCTTCTGAACCACAGAAGCGACCCTGTGCGAACGGAAGGTCGTTCGACACGCAATACACCACAGTGTTGTCGAGCGATGATGCAATTTCATTGAAACGGCGAACGCTTTGAGCAC
>Ga0164292_10002728_pt1 | contig 14393 bp, 4 predicted proteins | sample GEODES117metaG_FD_111486 | JGI IMG/M metagenome (GOLD analysis project Ga0164292, IMG submission 111486) | Eutrophic lake water microbial communities from Lake Mendota, Wisconsin, USA - GEODES117 metaG | ecosystem: Environmental > Aquatic > Freshwater > Lake | place: USA: Lake Mendota, Wisconsin... | reverse complement strand
TTGTATCTCGAACGGCTCGGGCGGACTCCCACGCCAGCCCGCAGTGAACGGATCTCATCGATCCCGCGATTGCTCGCACCATCGATTTCTAAAACGTCCACGTCTTCACCGGAGTCGATGGCCCTCGCGATATCCGAGTCACCTGTTGGGAGCGAGGTCGGCCCGGAAGGGTCATTAAGCGCTTTGGCGAAAATCCGTGCCGTGCTCGTTTTGCCTACCCCGCGGGCGCCAGTAAACAGGTACGCGTGGCCTACCCGGCCGGTCTCGATCGCGTTGCAAAGTGCTTGACCGATATGTTGTTGGCCGACCAACTGACCAAAACTCCGCGGCCTATACCGGCGCGCGACGACAACGTAACGGCCGTCCGATCGATCCGAATTGGTTTCGTCCGGCATCTCTTTGGACACTTCGGAAACCGGGGATGCCTTAGCTTTCGCCATATTGAATCGACTTTTTGAATCGAAGTTCCTACATTGGACGGGGCAACTCCTGTCCGAAAAACGCTAAAGACGTATTGTAGGTTGACTACCCGTTGGAGGCGGCCCTCACACAAAGGTACCCCGCTTATGGCTGCTCCAGTTAAGGCCTGACCAGGTTCACGGCTCCCCCTCGCAAGAGCCGCCACCAGCGGATAGTCGCTCTTCGACAATAAGGTTAGGCGAACGGGCGTTCGGGAGGAAGCCGGGGGTTATTGGCCCTATCGCCGATTCCCCCTTCCGGACTGCTGGCCACGAGGCCCTCCTCCTCCCCCGCCCGAATTTCGCCGGTTGATGTTTGCGTTGACCAGGACGCTAACGGTGTCGATCCAATTTGGGAGATCTCTGGCGGGGCGTTCGGCGACAGGCCGACTTTGCCTTCTCGAACCGGCCGAATCTTCCGCTAAATCCCCTCGGGCCGTCCGGCCGCGATGCCGAAGGCGATCCGCCTCTTCGTCATCCTCCAAATCATCGTCAAAACCCGGGCTCTCAAAGTCATGGGCTGGGATCGGTTCGTCGGTGGTGCTTGTCCCTTCGACATCCGGCCGATTGCCCCTGCCGCGACCGCGCCGACCGCGCCGGCGACGAGGCCTACGAAGTTCTTCGCCAGTTCCTTCCACAGTTGCTTCAGTCTCGGGCGATTCGTCGATAAGACCTTCCCCAAAGCCTGTGAAAATATCTTCCTCGGCCGCGTCAAAAATCTCTTCAGGGTCGGGCTCCCGCCTTGGGGGACGGCGAGTTGGCCGGGCGGGTAGGCGTTCTGGACGTTCGGGCTGGTGGCCAACGGTTGTCTCCCTGCGACCTCGCTCACGGTGCCTTTCCCGACTGCGATCCGCATGTTCTCCTCGACTTGGACCGCTCTCGGAAACGACCGGTCCGACGATCCCAGGGCCTTCCATTTCGATCGGTTCATTCGAGCTCGAATCGAAATCACTCCCCATGCGTTGACGCTGGCCACGACGGCGAGACCGTCGACGGCGAGGCGGGAGGTCGTCCTCCGGTTCCGCATCGAACACCGATCCGGTCGGTTCGCTCCTCACGGATTCAGACGTTTCGAACGCACGGGGGGCTTCGCCCCTGTAGCTTGTGTCGCGGCGTTCTCCGCGAGGGGGACGATCAAGCTCTGGGGTCCGTCGCTCTGAAGGGGCTTCCGGTCCATCGAAACCACGCTGCGATGAGGCTCGTCTGGGCGGGCGCTGGCCGAAATGAGACGACCGTCCTTCGTCATCCGACAAACCCACACCAAACCCCGACGCTTCATTCGCCGGTGACGCCGCACGACGTTCGGATGATTGTGTGTAGGCCGATTCCTCCCTCGCTGTTGGCCTAGCCGGCTCACGATTTGGCATTTTGGCCCAGGTTTCGGCAGGCGATTGGGGAGGAGCAGGGACTGAAGGCCGGTTCGGCTTGACTGTAGGAGCGGGTGGCTCCGGTTCGACGGGAGTGCTTGATTTGATGCCTAAAGTACTGATCAACGTATCCCAAGCGGAACGTCTTGGTGGAGACTTCGGCTCTTCCGCGGGGCTTGGTGCATCGAAGCCAGGAATTGAGGGCTCACTCTTTATCTCAGAGAGCTCCCTGAGCGGGTTGACCGGGAGTGGGACTGTACCCTTGATTGCTGAGCTGGATTCGGACTCGTTCTCATCGCCCCACATGCTCGATCGGCGGCGGTGGCTAGTCGTCCGCTGGTTTTCAGCCGCGCGATCCGCAGAGGCTTCCGGGGCGTGTTGCGGTTCTTGCCTTGGCTCTGGTGTCGGTTCGGCGGGCGAAAACGATTCACGCCGGGACTTTTCGGTTTCTGGCGGATCCGCAGGCCCTGGAATTCCGAATTGCGAAAGCAGGTTTTTCCAATTGTCTGACATCTGAATGTAACGTGCCTGATCCCTGGGAAGGTGGCGGACGAGCCGCCGTGGATGTTGATGTTATAGCCCGCGAACGACGTTTTCTAAAGCCCGAAACGGGCTTTTCGAGATTGCACCTTGGCGTGCGCCGCGAAGATCGGAGAGGCCAAAGGGGTCAGGCAGAGGAAAATCGACATAAATACAGGGAGAATCGCCATAGAAACCAATCCGAGCGCGAACAACCAAACCCTGGGGTCTTTGCAAAGACGCTCGACTTCAGCTCGGGAACGCCATGCCAGCCAGCATACAAAAGCGGTTAGGCCTAGCATCGCGATAGACACGATTCCCAATCCCTGTGCTTGCGTAGTTCGCCCGAACTCGGTCAGAGGGAGCCTGTCGACCTTGCCGCCGTGCTTGGCTACCAGTGCTACTCGGGGTTGGTTACCCTCCGATGCAGGTTCGGCTTCGGGTGATCCTTCGGCGAGCAGTTCTGCGGTGATTCGTGTGGAGTATTGGTCCCATCGCTGTGCGAGAAGTTCCCAGGCCGCCGCCTTTTCGCTTTGACCAGCAGACGATTTGTTAGGATCTCGTTCGGGCGTTCCCATAGCGGCTTCCTCTAAGGCCGTGGATCGCAAGGCCCGTATCCTACGGTTCCATGGTGTAAGCCAAGCGACAAGCTCATCAGTTGTCCGATCGGTGGCCCCGGTGGCCGGGGTCTGTGTCACCGATAAAATTGATTCCGCCATTGCCATGAGCCGATCGTCATCGGAAGCCGTTTGCCAACCCGTCTCTCGGCTTGACAATCGCAACTGAGAATGGGCTCCGAAGTTCGGTCCCCTAAATATCGACAGCCAAGTTGTCCCCACATCGACGCCTTTCAAGGTGGGCAGCGGTGCGGAATCGAGGGCATTTAGTTTTTTGATCTCACATAGCAAAACCACGGAGTGAGGTAGTCCCGTGAGTTGCAAGGGTATTGAAAGTTCGTTCGGGTCCTGCCTGCCGGGTAGTGGGATTTCCTGTTCGGCGGCCCAGGCCGCTATCGGGCGAATCTCCGCGTTTAGGTTTATCGTAATGCTCGAAGCGCCTCCCGGGTTGATGTCCCAGCGTTGCATTACCAGCAGATGATTTGCGTCCTTTGGAAATACCTGAATATCCGCGATGGAGGCTTGGGCGACGAAGGTTTCGTTTCGGGATGGCTGCAGGCGGACGTTGGCTCCTGTGTCCAGGGTTCGAAAAACGAGTGGCGGTGGGGATGAGGGATCGCTTGGGACTTGGGCCAAAGAGGGAGGGTCGATATTGTTGTCATCCAGTTCGGGAGGCAACGTCGCGGGAACCGCCGACAGGCTCGACCAGGTCAATTGGTTCCCTGCCGCCGATTTAGGCACGACGAGGTAAGAGTTCTCCGAACTCGCCCCAAGCACCTCTGGTCGAGGGATATTCGGAAGCGATTCGTTTTCACCAGATCGAAACCCACGGACCCGAATGGTCGCGTTACCTATCGATCTCGCTTCGGAATCGGGGCGTATTCGAATCACCATCATCGAAGGGTCGATCGAGGGTTGGCTTGACCATGCTTCGACGGGTTCGATCTCCAACTTTTCTCCCCAGGCGGCTGGCCACTGGACATCGAGGTCATCGAGCAAAGGTTGGGACTCACCGTCGGGCCCCACCGCTCGAATGCGGATGACCGAATCTGCCATCCAGCGATCGGTCGACCAAATCACTCCCGCGCGCTGCAAAACTTCGATTCGAGTAGTGATCGCTTCAGCGCGAAAACTTCCTCCCAGAAATACGGGACGGTCCGCCTGGGGGGCTGGCATCGAATCCGGGAATTGCCCCTCTTCGATACGCCATGTCCAACAGGGTATCCATCGGCCCAGCAGTTGATCACCGACCTTCATCGGCGGTTGGCTGATTTCCGCGAGTTCGCCACTTCGGATCTGTTCGATGCGAAGGCCTTGATCGCGAGTCAGGGTGTAGGTCCCGGAAACTTGAATGATCGGTTCGATCCGAGTTCGAGGCGGCTCGAACGGTTCAGTTAGAAGGAGTGTTTTGACTGCTGTCAAACGTATTTCTGTCCTATCATCGACCAAGCGATCCGGGATGAGGAACTCGGTTACACCGCCCGCGGTCCTTCCGCTTTTGAGAACGTCTGTTCGATTCACGGTCAGGCTGCGGACTTCGTATTTCGCTGGGAGCGTCAAGCGGAGCGGCCCGAGGGGTGTGTCACCGCGGGTGAGTTGGCAACTGTAATTCAGAAGGGCTTCGTCAGCTCGTATGTGAAGGTGGTGCAACTCTTCACACCTCCATGGCCTTGTCGGCATTTGAACCAGCAGAAGCCGGATCGGGGTGTCCGAGGCGAAGACATCTTGGGCAACCCCTTGGTAACCTTTCCATGCGGCGATGAAAGCTTGAGCTAGGTCTTTCGATCCCGAAGCCGCATCGAAGTCGCCGAACGGAACCAGCTCATACCCCGTTCCCGCAGAGGTGGCAATTAAAGCTTCTGGCGTCGGTGCGGAGCCTGCCGAAATCACTTCAGGAATTGTGATCGCCACCGAATCATCCGTCTCTGCCATGGCGGCGACGATCGGTCGAATTGACCAAAGCAAACGGATCGGTCCAGGTTGGTCACGTTTGGCGCGTAACGTAAGAAGCAAGCGTTGGCTTGAGATGGCTTCAGTACGTTCCAGTGCCCAGTCTGGTGAAGTCAATACGGGCGCGGCGCCACCTAGCAAGACGATCGGCATATCGGTTCCGAGCTGAACAGAACGCTCGGCCGATTCGATCTCGCACTCGACTTGCCCAGCGCCGGGTGAAGCGTGCACCCAATACCGTCGTGCGCCGATCACGGGGATGCCCCGCGAACCTTGTCGCAGGAGAACTTCGAGATCGATGACCGATACTTCCCCCAAGTCGGAAGACAGCCGTCCCGATTCGGGTTGGGCAACTGTTTGGCCAATCGATTCTTTGAGAGCTAGCCGCTGAACCGCCGAGTTGCTATCGACAAACAAAGAAGTGTTGACAACAGGCGGGATCGGTAGGCGGAGACGACGTAATCGAGGTTCCGGCGATTCGACCGGAGTGCTCAAGCGGACCAGCAGTGCTGCCATGTTCGTCGGAGGCAGAAAGATACGGATCCCATCTTCTCCTTCGGCGGCCCATCGGAGCGGTTTAACTTCTCCTCCTGGCAGCCATTCGACGCTACGTACCTGCGATGCCGGCATCGGCAATACAAACTCACAACGTTCCCCTAGGTTGGCGAGAGAATAACGGACTTCCCAGTCTGCCGATGGGGATCCGGTCTCGGACATTCCGCTCAGACGCAGTCGGTAGCTAGAGGATGTGATGAGCGGCTTGGTGGTCGGTATCAAGCTCGTACGAAATAGACGCTGGTAAAGATCCTGTGGGATATAGACTTTGTCACCTTGGATTTTCCCGTCGTCTCCCGTGGGGACCAGAACGACCGGCCGTTCCCGGCTAAGCCCTATACCTTCGGGTGGCGTCGACCCCTGGGCCTTTGGGCCCGTTGCAGCCTCTTCGGAGCTTAGCTCCGTGCTTTGGCCCCACAGGCTGTTTGGGGCCATGGCGACGCGAACCGTAAAGATCATGGCAATCCATACAATCACGCGTGCCGTTTCGGCCAGAGACGTAGTCGCCCTGGCGACCTGTCGTTCGGATTCGACACTGCGACTTGTTCCGAGCAACCCACCCGCGACCAATGGGACACCAACCATCATGGCCCAGTCCCAGCTTAGGGAAAGGGTCGGCAATAGGACACAAGTGATGAGTGTTGTGACCCCTAGAAGTGCCGGTCGGTGTCGGACCAGTCGCCAGGAACCAGCAAAAATCGCGAAACCAATCGCGACCGATAAGCCGAGCCAAGTCGAGCGGTCGGTCATCCACACTGTCGTCGGGCGGTCCGGATCCAGTCGCAATGCCGAACCCAGGGCGGAGTCCGGGTCTTCCATCGGCTCGGCTTCGCCTGGCCTCGCCTCGGTGTCATCGAGGCCCAATAATCGAATCAGCTTCCGAGGGATGTTTCCGACGATTGCGATCGGAACAAACGTGTCGGGTGACGGTAACAGCCTCCAGTCGCTTTGGACCACCAGACAGGCGGGACGCAGATTAGGTGCTTGCCATCTTCGCAGCATGTCGCGTCCGTCAGCACCCCGCACCCATCGGACATTGATTTCCGTCAAGTCACCGAGCGGGTTCGTACCGTATCCGTTATCTGATGCGCGTGGGTCATGCGGGGCCCGAACGGTCAACTTACCGGGTTCGGCTTCATGCGACAGGCTATGCCCTTTGCGGTCGGTAATTGCGAGCAACTTCAGGTCGGTATCGCAGTGGAGCGTTAGCTCTTCATCCGGCCTCAGACGATACGTCGCGTTGATCCGGTCGCCAGTATGCTTGGACGATACGATGTCGACCGATTCGGACCAGACGACGGTTGGGGATTGCTCCGAAACCGTGGGTAGAACTTCAACCCAATTCACCCCGGAAGAATCATAGCGAAGCATGATGCCTTCGTTTGCGCTGCCGAATTCCTCCTGACCAGTAGCCATCTCCACGTTCGGTACGCGAATCACCGAATCGGAAACTCGGGTCAGCCTTAACTCGGGAGAGACCAAGACCTTTGCTTGCTGGTTGCGAGCCCCAACCACACTGGGTAACTCGATCCTCAAAGGACGAATCGATTCTGTTCCGATTGGGGTCGATGCTTGTTCGCGTCGACCTATCAGCACCACTTCGGGATCGCCATTCCGCTCAAGCTCCAAGTCCCAAATCTCTCGTTCCTCCGCGTTTTCGAAAGTGGTCGTTGCCATCCTGTTGGTGGTCAACAGACGTCTGGAGCCTCCTGTCGAAGGGCCGACGGCCCACGTCATGGCGGGGTCATCGCTTGCGGAATACTCAATACGTATGTCGTCAAGTCGACCGACAGGGCTTTTGCAGCGGATGATGTGCGTCTCGACGACGCGTCGATTGTCAACGTCAAGCCTTACCATGCTCTCCGAATCGAAAGCGGCGGCGGGCCTTGTGCTGGCGAGCGCGGCCATCCTCACCGAGGAGAGATCCAGCAGTAAAGAACCTTCTGAAACGTCCCCGACCAGTTCTCGCTGGCGGTCTGACAGTTCCCTGGCCTCGATGCGGCTGTTAACCAGCGACGCCTGGGAGGTCCAGCGGAAACCGGAGGGTGGGGAAGCGATCCCGGTCAAGCGGTTCCGACAATTGATGAAGGTGGCAAAGGAGCTTGCCGGATAGGTCGTAAAATCGCCGTCGACCTGTAACGGTCGGAACCCGACGACGCGTAGTCTCATCAACCTATCGTCCAATTCCTCGGAAGTCGGCCAGATCGTGATGAGGCGTTCGGTCGAGAACTCCGGCGGTAGCTCCACGACGCGTCCGGTTTTTGGGATCACAATGCTTTCGACCGTCCATCCCGCGTCAACTTTCAGGCTCACGGCTGACGGGCCCGACCCGCTAAAACTCAGTTCGCTCTCAAGGATCGCGTGATAACGGGATTCGGATGCCGATAACCTCAGGACCGATTCGGCGGACAGCGGGCGGCCTGGGGGGGCAACCCTAACAGCGGGCGGATCGATACCCCACGGACCGCCGATGAGGAACGCAAACGAATCATTTTCCTCAGCGGTTTCGGACTTAGGCAGATAGCCCCATCCGCCAGGAAGCACCAGTCGCATTAAGTCAAGCGTCGGGGGCACAACAATTTTGATCGGGAGTTGATTCCCGAATAATTCAGGCAACCCATCCTTGAATTCGATCCATGGCAATTCCTGGAGCCCGTCCACGGCATCCCAACTCGCTTCGCCTTCCAAGGTGATCCCGACAGGTCCGGCTCCCGAAGCGGTAGCATCGGCCATGTCAATACGAACCCATCTTTCGCCTTCACCCGCCGTTTCGCCCCAAGGGAGAGATGCCCCGCCCGAAGTAACGTTGATCAGTTGCCCGCCTTCGACCCGCAGCAACGGGACGGTTCCGTTGGAGGGAAGGTCGAAGTCGATCCTGGCTTGAAAGCGGATCGATTCGGGAAGCAACTCGTAATTCAGCGAGGCGTTGCGGACTAAAACGAATGCCCCTCCTCCCCCCAACAAGGTTTTGATCACTTTCAGCCGAAGTCGCGAAAGGCCACCCCCGTCGATCGCATACCAAGAAAGGCTCCTCCCCGAGTCGCGGGCCGACGCCTCGGGTGGCGGGCTTGGCAAGCTCTGAACCACCCCGTCCGCCGCCTCGAGTCGCATCTCTGATGGGATCGCTATCAACCAGCGGGCCTGGGCTGCTCGTGGAACTTCGAGATCGAAATCGATTTCTCGATCGGTTTCCTTCCCGGCTGCGGTCCATTCGATACCGAATCGGGTATCCCGGTTAACTGTCAGCGATACCCCACCTTCAACATCGGTGTTGAGGGGCGGAATATCTTCCGGCAACGAACTCCCGCCGCCGGAAACGACGACCGATCGGATTGCCAAACCCAGGGGGCCAAGGTCCAGTCTCGAAGCGTCTTTTCCTTGGTGGGTGACGTCCCATGTCGTTTGAGACGAAATGAGGGAAGTCCCGTCCAGCCTCGCTACATATACCGCCCTAACCAATTGGGGCGAATCATCCACCGAGCTTGAAGAGGCCAGGAGCGGGGTCAACTTCTCATCGAGTTGCGGTATCGATACCGCACGGAACGAGTCGGGTACGATGCCTGAGGCTTGCCCGGCGAAAAAATGAATCGGGCGTAAGATTTCGAACGAGCTAGGCAGTTCGGCGGGAGGTGGTGACGGCGTCGTTGGGCTGACTGCCGCCTGAACTTTCAACCCTTCGCCAGCCTGATCGGTGGCGGAAGGGGTTGTTGCTTCGACTTTTTCAGGGCGTTCCAAAGCCGCCATTGGTTCGTCGATGGCGGGAGCGGGATCGTCTGCCAGGCAGCGATTGAAGCATGTTGATGACCCATTCTCGCCGCTTAGGCCCGAAACGACAGGCGTCATCAGGACTAGGCCCATGCAAGCGAGTTGGCGGAGTTTGAATCTCGACAACAGACTGGGCTGAAGCATCACCGTACCTCCGCTGTGGAACCTCTAGTCGCGACTGCCGCCGGGGAGACCAATGCCGGCCCTGCCCCCGCGGGTGCGAAGGTTGGGATCGGCGGTTTTGCCTTCAACGACGAACGGTCTGCGCCCGGAAGCAGGACTCTCGTCGGGCGTTGTGGGATCAGCAGATGGCTCAAGCCTGCGATCGTCCCGACCATCAACATTGCCAGGAGACTTACCTGAGCGACGAGCACGGCGGCGTCCGGCAGGAGCCAGGTCAGCCCACCCAGCAGGACCGACCCGAGAACCGCGACGAACGGGTTTCGAAGAGCCGGATATTGCGTCAGTAAAAAGCTGATCGCAAGCACCGCTGAACCCACCAGCATCCAGATCGCAAATCGTGACATCGTCGCGATCCTCAGGTCGGTGGTGTCGGCCCCTACCAACAGATAACGGTTGCCGACCGGAAGTCGCGTGTCGGTCTGTTCTCCCCCTGCCCATGCCCTCAGTTCGGATGATTCTCTCAGGGTTTGTCGATGGAGGTGCCAGCGGTCAAATTTCCAAATCATGGCTTGGCCAAGTGCCGGTGAATTCCATACCAGATGGTCGTCGCGTGGCGTCACGACTTCCCAATACACGATTTCGGTACCGGCTTCTAAGCCTAAGATCGGTTCGATCTGCTCGGTCAGTGAGCGTGAAGCGCGAGGTTGATATAACTCAACGGCAATCACATGCGTTCCGGGTTCGCCCAATCGCAACAAGCAATCCCCGGTCGCTTCCCTGATCACATCGACAGTGCCGCCGTCAACACTCGCTCGTACCTTGGCCAAAGCAGAGGCATTGGCCAAATGTAATCTCAGAGTTCCTCCGCCCTGGACGGTAGCCACCAAGTGATCGTATTGCAGTTCACGACTAACGGCGGTTTGGAGCCATGCCTTCGGAATGGAGATATCGCCTTGTTGTGTGGTACGACGAATTCGAAGGGGTAAATCGCCATTGGGCATGCTTGGTAAGGAGACGTCGTTCGACCATCTCGATCGTGTATCCCTCGAAGTAAGCTCAAGCCCTGCTTCTGCTTTGAGGCGGATAGACATGGGACCCATTAAGCTCAGGTCTGTGGCGGCCGGCCGTGGGAGCGCAAGTCCGGCGATTAGGAACACTGCCTCGCTCCCTTCTGCGGACGCATTGAGCACCTCCGCGGGCAATTCTCGGCTCCGGCGAAACCTGATCCGGTGAGGGCCGCCCGAAAGTGATTCGCTGAGAATCGCGTATTCCCCGCCCATGGCACCCCTTAGCACGGCAGGTGAATCATCGACGGTGACACTCCACAACGGGCTGATTCCCAGTTGGTGGATGCTGGCGCTGTCTGTTGTTTCGTCGCTTTCGTCAACTTTGTTGGTGCCGGATAGTGGGTCTTGTTCCGAGGTCAAAACGATCGGTAAGCGGCCGCGTAATCGGCTACGGGGGTAAACGGTCCAGTGGATGACCTCGACCAGTTGGCTCCCTTCGATCGACAGATCGGCTTCGACCAGGAACGAGACGCCAGGCCGTTCGTTGACCAAAAATCCCTTGATCTGGCTAGGTCTCGAAATATCCGGTAAAGAATACCGATTCTCAAAAGAATTGTCGGGGCCTCGATTGGGTTGTGCAAGTTTCGGCCCGGCCCCGATCGTCGCACTTTCCGCCGGCGCGAGTTTCAGCGTGTCACCTAACCCGCTACTAATGGTCTCCTGAGGATTCGTCTGATTCACGCTTCGCAAAACTTCACCGATCCCACGACAATTTGTCAGATCGGCGACGAAACGATAATCGGCATCGGTCAGCACCCAGAGGGTCGAAGTGCTCACGCCAATTGTTAACGGGTCGCCGATGATCCTGGGCAGCATCAGATTGATCGATTCTTGATCGTCCTGTATCGATTGGGTCAATACGATCTCGATTCGATCATTTGCGCCCCCTTCCGGTAAGGCCGACAGATCGATTTCCAAGATGCCGTCATTCTGATCGGCATCGATCTCGGTTGCCGTCGCGCCGATCATTACCGATTGGACATTCCATGGGCCGATTTCGATCGGTAAGATCCTCGGGTCGGGGACGCCCCCGGTCGTACGCAATTGCAGTTTCAATTGCGCCGAGGAATCGAACAGCGCAAGGCGATAGTCACCCTCCACCCGCAAGCGTTGTGTCCTGGCCGACAGCCAAATCGGGAGTTCGAACGGGACTCTTTCGAATCGGAAGCGATAGTTCCTCGGCCCTATCGGCTCGGACCCGGTCTGTTCCCACAGTCCGGTTACCCATGGGGTGGAGTCCCAGCGTAAGCGGTAGTCTCTGGGGACCATGACTTCGATCTCACCGGTTTGTTTGATCGCATCGCTGACTCCGATCCCTCTGATTGTTACCTTAGCCCCAGGGCGATCGCCCGCCGTTTTGAGTTGTGTTGCTAGGGAAATGTCGACCCGCGAATCTCCCTGGCCGGCAAGTGGAGAAACGCCAATGAGGACCCTCGGCCCCCCACTGGCCGGAGGCCGGGATTCGTCTGAGTCAACCACGCCCGTTTCGATTGGTTCCCCGATCTCGAATGGACCGTTGCCTAGGACGGAGGGTTGTTGCAACAGCGAGTACGTTTCCGGTAGGTCGAGATCAAATCTTTTCAAATCGCCTCGAAGGCTTCGAACCGAAACCTCGTGAGTGACCAGAGGGGTATTGTCGGCTTGCAGCCAATCGACCACGACCTTTGACTCGCTTTCCAGCACCGGACGAGTCTCGGTCGGCGGTGCTTGAGAACCGAAGCGCATTCGGAAGTCTCCGCCGCGCCCCGTGACGGAGACTTCGGTTTCGCTGGGACCGGGGCGAGTGATGAGCACTTCATCCCCTTGGCCAACCACGCTTGCCGAGACCCCCGGCGAAGGCATCTGGAGTAGCACCGTACTGGGTGCGTCTGGAAGGCGAAAATCGATTTCCGAACCGGGGCCCGGTGCAACCCTGGCAACGACACGCATCGCCACAACAACGGATCGAGGCGTCTCACTCTCTAGTTGCAGTACATGTCCGCCATCGGAATCGTCGAGGTCCATTCGGTAACGCTCGACCCCCGAGATGTCCGCCGGGCCTGTCCTGTGAAAGTTGCTCATCCGTAGCGGGACGGCGACCCATTTTCCCCCGGTTGCCCCCAATTGGATCCGTACGGTCACTGTCAACTCGGCCAAAGTCGCCAGCACCCTGCCACGAACTTCTAAAGCCTCGATCAAATAGGGACGAGCAGATTGCTGCAGGCCGTCTTTTAACTGCAGCAACTCGTCGAGCTTTTCAAAGGACATCCCGGGGACGGCGACAGGGTTCCCCGCATCATCTAGGACCAGGAACATCTTTGGCGTGATCGATGACTTGACGCCACCAAAGCTATCGTTCCGTTCAACAGGATCGGCCACCGCCCTGATCGCTTCGGGAGGTGGAAGCGTCCCAGGAGGTTGTGCAAAACCGAGCGTCATCCAAAAAAAAGAGCAAATCACCACGGCGCTAGCGGTCAGACACGCCTCAACCAAGGCCGAGCGGCGGTTAGATGAGTGGGCCGTTGGCAACGGGACTTCCTCCGTGGGATGAATGGACAGGCAAGCATGAATATTCTACGCTATTTGCCCAGTCGTAAAAGCGAATCGCTCTAAGGGGGTACCGGATCGACCGACCTTCGCCTGTTTGGTTCGGCGCAATCCCTATGACCCCTACGTTGCCCCCCCCTTAATAACCGTTGATTTCGGAAGATCGCGACGAACCGTCATGGCCCTTTGGGCTGACTAATTCGTCAAAGGCAGCGGCTTTTCTTCGATTTGCCGGCCCAAGTTTGCTACGGTTAAGCTGTCTAACGGTCTCTCCGACCAGACCCACCAGGGACGAATGCGTCGAATAACGCCTCGCTCAAGGAAATCCCCGAAAAAGCCCACCGACCCAGGTCTGACCGCCGAAACCCGATCGAGCGATTGCGAATCGCGTTCGTCGCATGCCAAATGAGTCAATACCGTCCCAGACGAACCTTGCTGCGGGTTCGCCGACCACCAGTGGCAAGACCCCCCCTCCATTGGTGCCAAGGGGTAATCTTTCCCAAGCTCATTTTCGCGGGTAATTGAGCCGACACCTAACTCGAGTCGCGGCCATGCATCCCAAAGGGATGTTTTAATCGAAATCACTGACTCGATGACCAGTAGATCCGATCCGCCAGCAATTACCGTAAAGGAAAGTTCCAAACCGACCGGGTGGTCTGGTGATTCCACTTGCGAGAAACAGAGGGTGCTCCCCCTGACGAACGACTCACCGATAGGAGCGACTTCTACCCCCGGAATGCGGAGCGAAACCGCCGTGGAAGCGTCTTTCCCTTTGCGGACGAGCATCCTAACAGCGGTGCCGCGGTTGTCACGAACTTGGCGATTGACGGTCGCTACGGTCAAATCCCAGCCATCGGCCTGAAGTTGGGCAAAACCAAGCCTCGACATTTCCCACATCAGTCGGTCTCGCGGTGCTATCGGAAAAAAAACCGGCGGGCCAAAACCCGCCGATCTGATGTTAGTCGATTTTCGAGACGGACTGAACCGGAGGCCTATAGCTTCCAGAATCCCGAAATGTCATCTGCCAAAAGGTCCATCCACGTCTCCTCTTCCGAGTCGTCTTCGGAGTCAAGGCCAGCGATGTACGGCACCATTCGCAAGCTCGATTCCCCTTCGCCCGAAGCCCCGCCTCCTTGGAACCGACGATTCATGACTTCCTTCAGCTTCTCGGGCGAATCGATCGGAATCAACCCACTGCTGCTCGGGGTGAGCTTAGATATCTGTTTGACGTCGGTCGGAACTCCCCCGTTGCGTGCGGCCCCCAGATGATTGATGACCAACAGCGCGTCCTGCGGATTCACTTGTTCGTCATTGTTGACATCACTGAACCATGCCTGGCCGGTAGCGACCGTTTCCCCTTCGCGCCCGAATCGGCTGACTTGGTTGATGATCAATAGGGCATCGATGGGTGTAACAAACCCATCGCCATTCACATCGGTCGGCAGG
>Ga0164292_10002725_pt1 | contig 14408 bp, 12 predicted proteins | sample GEODES117metaG_FD_111486 | JGI IMG/M metagenome (GOLD analysis project Ga0164292, IMG submission 111486) | Eutrophic lake water microbial communities from Lake Mendota, Wisconsin, USA - GEODES117 metaG | ecosystem: Environmental > Aquatic > Freshwater > Lake | place: USA: Lake Mendota... | reverse complement strand
TTAAATGGTGTTACGGCAAATACAATATCTGCCACAACATATTTAAATTTACCTTTAAGTAACTTTACCGGAGGAACTGTAAGTGGAGCAACTAACTTCACAAATGGGTTAACCGCAAATACAATATCCGCAACAACATATTTAAACTTACCATTAGACATAAGAGTGACTGGTGGAACGTATTCTGCAGGTACAACAACATTTACTAACAACACGGGAGGCACATTTAACGTAACGGGTTTTACTACCGGATCAACATCATCAGTAAGTGGGGAGTATTTACCTTTAAGTGGTGGGACCGTAAGTGGAGCAACAAACTTCACAAATGGGTTAACTGCAAACACAATGTCCGCTAGTACTTTATTTGTAAATGGAGTAAAAATTACCGGAGATACATATGTTACAGGACTAACATTCAATACATTAAATTATAATTTAACGTTAGGAAGAAACGATGGTGTTACATTTACTGATAATTTAGGTGTTTTAGCTTCAGATAATACAATAACAGGAGGAACGTATAACTCATTAACAGGTGTCGGTACGTTTACTAATAACACTGGAGGAACATTTGATGTTTCAGGGTTTTTAGTTGGATACACAGATGTTGAAGTTACGGGATCAACATACAACAATAACACCTTTACGTTTACAAATTCAACGGGAGGTACTTTTGATGTATTATTCAATACTGTCACAGGATTAACGTCAACAGGATTGGTTTCATCTAATACTATATCTGCAACAACATATTTAAACTTACCATTAGACATAAGGGTGACTGGTGGAACGTATTCTGCAGGTACAACAACATTTACGAACAACACAGGAGGAACTTTTAACGTAACAGGATTCACTACAGGTACTACCTCATCAGTAAGTGGGGATTATTTACCTTTAAGTGGGGGGACTGTAAGTGGGTCAACAACCTTCACTAACGGGTTAACGGCAAATACAATAAGTGCTACAACATATTTAAACATATCCGTACCAACACTGAACCAAGTTCTAATTGAAGGTAATCAAACTTTAGGTGAAGATATCGTTTTAAATGATATGGATAGTATTATCAATACCGGTAATACTATCGGAATACAATTTAAAACCGGTGCGACGATGTACCAATATGCTACGGATAATATAGATAAAACAACTGAAATAAGTTTAGATAAAGAATTTATAACATTAAACGCTACAAATAATGATGATGGATATTATGCTACAATTCAACTTGATGTAAGTAATAACGTGATGTTTGAAATTGTTGGAGACCCCGCTTTAAATAATTTTAGTAGAACGACAAGACAACTTGGTGTTATAAATGATTATGTTGGTAATTCAACAAATACAGACTATTCAAGTGTAAATCAAAAGGATGATCAAATATCTAGTATAATCGTTTCAGGTAGTAGTGAAGTAACTAAATGGAAATTAAACAATAATCAAATATCAGGTTCAACAACAAATGGTGTAAATACAACCCTTATTTCTTTAACCCCTAATAATTTTAGAGTAGAAACGGATAATAATCAAAATATATTTTTTGTTGATGGTACAAATAACAGGGTAGGTATATCTACAAACACACCGACAGAAAAATTAACAGTTAGTGGTAATACAAATATTACAGGAACATTAAACATTGGTACAATTGGGGCTGGAACACCTTTAATTAATTTAGGGTTGGATTCTAGTGGGAATGTCGTTACAGGTACAACAGGTGGAGGAACTTTTACCGGAGGAACAGTTAATGGGGCGACAAATTTTACAAATGGATTAACCGCGAATACAATTTCTGCTACCACATATCAAAACCTACCATTAGATATCCGTATAACAGGAGCAACATATTCTAACAACACTTTCACACATAGAAATAACACCGGAGGAACGTACACCGTTTTATTTAACACGGTTACGGGTTTGACGGTAAACGGTCAGTTATCTGTTACAGGTAATACTTCTTTACGAGGGTTAACTGCAACAACAATATCCGCTACAACATACCAAAATCTACCAACGGATATTCGTATAACAGGTGCTACTTATTCTAACAACACTTTTACACATAGAAATAATACAGGTGGCACATACACGGTTTTATTTAATACGGTTACAGGGTTAACAATTAATGGTAATTTAACAGTTACTGGTAGTACTAATCTAAAAACATTAACGGCAACAACGACAACAATTAATGGTAACTTAACTGTTACTGGTAGTACTTTTAATTTTGACGGAACTACCTTAGACCTGAAAAAAAATAGTACAAACCCAAATCTAATTATAAGTGACACGGGCAATACTTTAAACGACCCGTATATTAGGTTTGTTGCTACATCCGCAGGAACACCAACATATTCGATGGGTGTTGATAAATCGGCGTCAAACTCATTTAATGTGTCATATAGAACAGACACATCAGCATCACCAAGTAATACGGGTTTATATTTACAATTCACAACAGGGTTTACTCTTAACTTACCTACCATTAGTAATAGCCCTACCCTTGCTTTAGGTCTTAGTGGAATGACATTTATTATTGCTAGTAATGCGGCACAACTTAAAATATTCGATGGGTCGAGTCGAAATAGAAATATAGAGTTTACTCAATATGCGACATATGGTACTTGGCTTGCTAACAATGGTGGATCTGCTGGTAGTCAACACTTTATTTTAAATAATGTGACTTCAGGTGAGACATTATTTGGTGGATTACAAAAATCAGATGAAGTATCCATTTTTCACAGTGGTAGAACGGAAGTAGACGGTGGATTTGGAGTTTTAGTTAGAGGTAATTTAAAGGTAACCGGTACTACAAGTGTTGGTACTGTTATTGGCACGGGAGCGGCATTAAGTAGAGATGCAACAACCGGTATTTTGGCTGTGGTAGTATCAGATGAAAGATTAAAACAAAACGTTGAGCAAATACCAAATGCATTAAATATAGTTAATAATTTACGTGGAGTTTACTATAATTGGAAAGATAATGAAGACTTCCAATCAGGTGATAGTTCAAGACAATTTGGTTTTATTGCACAAGAAGTGGAAACTTATTTACCTGAGGCGGTAATCTTAAGCGGTAGTAAAGATTATAAAACTGTTAAGTATTCTGAAATAACTTCAGTTTTAGTTGAAGCTATTAAAGAACAACAACAAATGATAGAAGATCTAAAAGTGGAAATTACAAATTTAAAACTAAGGGTTACTAATTTAGAATCTTAAATTTTGTTTACAAAAGACCATAAGAGACTATTTTTAGTCTATGAAAATTTTTGTACAAATAGCGTCATACAGAGATCCCGAACTATTACCAACCATTAGAGATTGTATTAATAAAGCAAAATACCCCGAAAATATAACATTTGGAATTTGTTGGCAACATGATGATACCGAATCAATGGAGGAATTTGCAAATGACCCAAGATTTAAAATATTAGATTACCATTGGAGTTGGAGTAAAGGTCTTTGTTGGGCTCGTAGTGAAATTCAAAAACTATGGGATGGTGAAGAATACACTATGCAATTAGATTCACATATGCGTTTTGAAAAACAATGGGATGTAGAATTGATTGAAATGATGAATATGGTTGACTCAGAAAAACCAATAATTTCTTCATACCCTGGTATGTATAGACCAAGTGATAATCAATTACTAAATGTTGAACCATATAAAATGGTTGCGAATAATTTCACACCAAGCGGAACTATAATGTTTTTTCCAACCCCAATCGAGAATTGGCAAGATTTAAAAAAACCGATTAGGTCTAGATTTGTTGCGGGTGGTTATTTTTTTACAATAGGAAAACACTGTGAAGAATATAAGTATGATCCTAATTTATACTTTGCTGGCGATGAGATTAGTTTAGCAATTAGATCATACACTTTAGGTTATGATTTTTTTCACCCACATAAAACAATTATTTGGCACGAATATACAAGAGAGGGTAAAACAAAACATTGGACCGATTTTAATGAAGATAACAAAAAATCTGGTGTTGTTGAAAAACAATGGTCAGAAATGGACAACGAGGCAAAAAAAAGACTCAGACATATGTTACAAGAAGAGGATAACAATATTGATTTAGGTGAATATGGTTTAGGAAGTGTAAGAACACATAAAGAGTATGAAGATTATGCTGGAATAAACTTTAAATATAAAAAACTACACCCGAAAACATTAAAAGGTATTGAGCCCCCCATTAATGATTACAGCGAGTGGTACCTAAAAGACGAAAAAGAATATGAATATGAATTTGACATTCCATACACGGAAGACTTTAAATTCATTTACATCGCTATTGAAAATGAAAATGGTGACGTGTTATATAGAAAAGATTTATTAGAATACCAAGAAAAATTAAAAATACAATTTAAAACCTTAGAGATACCATACAAATGGGTTTATTGGGTTTACAATAATACAGATAATTGGATAAATAGAAAAGATTTCATAATCAATTGATAAAAACAATTAATAAAATGAAATTCCTGTTATTTATATAAAAAACTTAAAAATTGAATGGCTGACATAATATTAAGTAGTTGTTGTTACAATCAAATATCATATAGTGCAACGAGTTGGCTTGGGTTACAAACTTTAGGTACTGTTTTTAATGTGACCGGAGATACGGTTATAGTTGAAGGGTGCTATACTGTTGTTACCGCAACAACACCAACAATAGTAACAACATCGTTAGTTGGTACCGCAACTGTGGTTACAGGGTGTACCGATCCGTCATGTTATTCGTGTTGTGACGACACTATATGTATCGAACTATTGGGTAGTACGTATTCGGCAATAACCGGAACATACCAAATTGACGGTAGTTATAATGGTCATATATATTTTACAGGAGGAACAAATCCTGGATACGTTTATTTTGACACAACAAAATGGTGCTTAAGTTCATCTTTAGGTGGTGTTTGTGAGTTTTACGGATCAAGCCCAACGACAAGTGAATGTCCTGATTTTGCTCCAAGCATTCAATCTTCAGGTATTTGTCCAACTCCGACACCCACACCAACAGACCCTTGTTCTATTTTAGATTTTGATATTTTATTGGAGTGTGATATACCAACCCCAACTCCGACCCCTACGCCAACTCCAACACCTACACCTACACCCACACCAACCCCTACGGTTGACCCTTGTTCTGGGTTTAGTGCTAATTTATCATACAGTGAGGTTACACCGACCCCTACACCAACTCCGACTCCTACACCAACACCGACACCGACAGGAATACCTGTTACGGGAGAAAGTGTTACATTTGTTGTTGATCAGGGTTATTTTGTTTGTCCTACCGTTAAGAAATTAGTCGACTGTCAGACGACCGATATATATTACGTATCTGACAATTTATTATTTAGTGGATCACAAATAACCACAGGAACGACGTTTGTTGTTACGTTAAGTGATTTTAATTCTGACCAAATACAGTGTGTTACATACACCGAAAATGTTGGAGGATCACCAAATAGGGTTGTGGTTGAAATAATAGAGTTGATATCAGGTTGTACTGGATGTAATTTACCGACACCAACCCCTACACCAACACCAACCCCTACACCAACACCAACGGCAACCCCCACACCAACATCATATCCAGTCAACACTTCTTTTGTGTTCACGTCGTGTACAAACAATAGTATGATAATACAAGTAGCATACCCACCATCAAATGTGGTGGTTGACGATATACTAAAAACTACTGGTGGAACTTGTTATCGATATATTGGTAATTTTGTTGGTTATGCACCACCAAGTGGATTTATAATTGCAAACACAAATATATTTACATCATCAGCACAGACGGTTTACGATTCTTGTGTTGAGTGTAATACGCCTGTAATAACAGGAACCACATATAAAACGTGGGAAGCTAAAGGGGAATATTCTGTTTCTTGCCCTGTCTGTCAATTAACTAACTTCGGGGCAGCAATCACATTCTACACTTCATCTGCCAACACAATAATGCAAACGGGAGTTTATATTTATAAAGATATTAATTTAACAAAACCAGTAACTATTGATTATGTACAATACGGAACTAAAATCTATAGGGTAGATACATATGGTATGGTAACAGAATATTGTACATTAAACGGAAATTGTAAAAAAATAACATAAAATATTTATTAAATTATGTCATATCAGATAACAATAAACTCAATAACTAGCGGAACGTCACCATACGATGTATGGATATGTAATAGTTGTTCAGGTACATGTGTTTATGTTGCAACAACAAATACGGTACCATACACCTTTACGTTACCCACAGTATACGAAACATATCCAACATATGTTGTAAAAATTATTGATAATAATAATTGTGTTTTTTGTGAGGTTGCATCGACAACATATAAACAATTTGAAGACGGGGAATATTTTGAATTCCAAGACGGAGAAGAATACCAATTTGAATAATATTTAAAAAAATATAAAAATGGCAAGATTAACAGATAAAACATTCGCCCAATCAACGGCAATTACACCAACAACCCTTATACATATTGTGTATACGGGAGATCCGTCACAGAATCCGGCTGGATCATCATATAAAGTAGAGTTAAATCAAATTGCACCAACTATTGGTGGATATCAATATTATAGTGAAATTACGGTATCTGATTCTGAAATTCTCACTTTAAATAGTTTACCCGTTAATATCCTACCAGCACCAGGATCTAATAAATATTATGATTTTAAGGTATATTTTGAATATGTGTACGGAACATCAAGTTACTCAGCAAATCCAATTTTTCTTATTGATAATGCATCAAATACTGTTACCAAACAGTTCGACATACAGGGAACGGCAGATGTGATAATGGTGAGTTCTATGGATATATTGAATTATATGCCAGTTAACTCTAATTTACGATTGGCCGATCTTGTATCTAACCCAACTGCAGGTGATGGAACTATGAAAATAAAAATATACTATAATATAGTTGATTTTGGATAAAATATGGCAGATTTAAGTGGAAATAGTTGTAATATAATAACACTCTTACCTTTAGGTATAGATTGTGATACCATAAATGCGTCAACACCTGACTCATCAAATGGTTATATGGCCATTTTAATAACAGGTGGGACACCACCTTATAATGTATCTTGGAGTAACGGAGCACAAGGTACTTACATAACCAATTTAATTCCTGGTAATTACACGGCAACAGTTGTTGATTATTATGGTGATTTTAGTGCGACAACAACATGTGAGGTCGGATATGAAAGTTTTTATTTAGAAAAATTTGAAAAATGTGTATTAATATCCGCAGTAACACCACAATACATATATTATATCGCATCCACACCATCATTGTTTACCCCTAATAAAGTGTACAAATTAACAACACAAACGGGATGTTGGACAAGTTTAGGTTTGGAGTTAAATACGGGTCAAACGTATAGTAATTCAGTTGCCGTTAAATCTTCAGGACCATATAACTCATGTTTTGCTTGTATCGCAAATATACCTGCACCACAACCATATTCCGGACCACTTTGTTTAACAAGATACATACAACCGACAGCCAGTCTGACGACGTTCTATAGTGGTGATACTATAAATAATTACCCTTCTTGGACAAGTAGTACACAAACAATCTATTACGATAACACAAATACAAGATGGACTGTTAGTGGTTGGACAACACCTAACGTACCATACTTACAAAATCCTAATATACCACCTGTTGGGTCTTGGACACTACCAGGGTCATTCATATCTAACGTTATTGTTGCTACGGGAGTTTGTACGACATCACCTTTACAGATAACAGTTCAAACACAAAATCCGGCATGTTCAACAAGTTTAGGATCGGCAACTATTAATGTAGTTGGAGGAACACCACCTTACATATATTCGTTAGACAATATTAATTTCACATCAACTAACCTTTTAACGGGTCTGGCTGCAGGACCAAAAACTGTGTATGTTAAAGATTCTTCACCATTACAAAATGTAGGGAATCAAGGGTTTTCAATAATCCCAGTTCAAAATTACACGAACTATCAGATAAATGTTAACTTTACCACTCCAGGACTACAATCAACCACCACAACGAATCAAACCGCCAATTCCACCACATTATCACAAGACACTAATTTCAATATAAGTCTAACACCAAACACCCCGTTTAATCAACCTTCAACAGTTAAGTTTGATTTAATTTTTAATGTTGCTACTACCGCATATACAAATTCCACGGACGCTCCGATAATTGCAAACACGATAAATGCGAGTGGAAGTGTTGGATCAACTTTACCTGGCGGTATATCATCAATACCTGTTACACAAACAGTAAGTAGACCGTTGTGTATTGCCGGTGACATAATTACAACAACATATACGATCTCATACTTAAATTGTTTATTGACGGACACAACATCAAATATTACAGGAACGATAAACCAATATATAAGTGAAATATGCGCAACTAGTAATTTTTGTATATTAAAGGCGTATTCCGATGTTACATTAACCGTTAAAAAAATATCATTAACCCCGTTAAATTGTCAGGGTATTGATTCGACAATAATTAATAGAACCGCAAGTGCGGTAAAATTTGGACCAATTTGTCCGTTACTTTCTTAAACCATGAATATTTATAAAATATGTCTTACATAATTAAAAATACCTCAGCACTCATTAATACACAATTAACCGATGCTGCAAGAAAAAGGTTATCGCAAGGTAAATTCGATATCGCGTATTTCCAAGTTGGAGATAGTGAGGTTTGTTATAACTGTGTTAATGGAATGAATTTGGTTGAGTCCAACGTTCTAAGTCCTCAGTATAACTCTCAAAATACGGCACCGATTCCTGACAGAAATAGAATGAACATCAAATATCCACTTTTTGTGGACTCAACATCTGGTAGTACTTTTGGTATTCCGTATGATGATTCTTATATTGATGATGTTTTTAATAGTGCGGCACCAAGGGGATTCTTTACTGGTAGTACGGTATTCACTTCTTCGGCATACACTTTAAATCCTAACTTTATAATTGATAATACGACCTTATCATCAGGAACTACAATAACGCTGTCTTCATCTTCTGTTAATTTAACCGTATCTGGTACCGTAAGTGAGGGTGACTTTATCACTATATTTACAAACGGAAACATATCACCAATATCAGGTAACTCACCTATGTTTACCTATAAGATAGTTGGAATAACCGGAGACACCTCAACAGCAACGACGGTAACAATACAAGTCGATAGGCAGGTGCCTGATTTTAGTAATATGGGTATTACGGGTAATTCGTCTTGTTTATTTTATCCGCAAAAAATGACGGATTTATACGATACGTTCACACCACAACCATATTGGGCAACTGACGTGTTTAATTTTGAAACAAATTGTGACGTATCACAACGTAACGTGGCGATATGGAATATGAATTCACCTTGGACCGAATCACCGGCTGGTGTTTTTAACAACTTAAATCAAGATTATAACTTATATGAGTCAACAGGGTATACAGGATCTAAAGAGTATTTTGGATATAACCTAAATGGTGGTCAAACTGATACCGACTCAACATATTATTACAACTCACTATCCGATAAGATTACTGTTAATCCTATTGATCAAAAAGCGATTGGAATCGTACACTACACAAATCAGGCGATAGATAATTTTTATGGTGAAAAATTTGCCTTTCAAGAATACGATCCGACAAATCCCGGAAATACAGGACAAGCAAGAAACTTCAAAATCAACCTTCCTTGGTTGATGTGGCACAAAAATCAAAATGCGACCATAGGTGAGGAGTTCTATGTTGACCCATCAGGATTTACTTCATTAAACCTTTTTGAACCACATTATATGGAATCAACTAGGGATTTAAACTTTAACGCACCTGGTCTTAGATATTACCATTTGTGGGATACACATGCAAACACTAACGGAATTCCAAATAGAGTAGGTAAGGTATATCCTGACCAAAAAATGGTTATATTTGATGATGATGAGATTGTTGCAACACTAAACAACAAATCTAATAGGTCGTGGACTTTACCGGCACCACAATTAGGTCTGATTTTACCAAACACCTTATGTGGTGGTGATGGTGGAACAACCGGATTATTATCGGGTAATAGTGAAAGTCTTTTCGTTACTTATAGATTTAACAATAGTGCCTTTACCAATTCGTTACATTGTAATTACTACTCAAGAATAAGTGGTTACGATCAAACAATGGTACAAGGATCTACAGACGTATTAGTTAGGTTTGGAAACGAATTTCCATTTTTAAGTCCTCAAGTGGGGACCTCACTAAGTGGGTTTAGTGCAAATAACATAAAAATATTAGCACAAAAGGTTAGTAGTGGAACAACAAGACCTAACCCTATTGCATGGAAAGAAATAGATATTTCCTCACAATTATCGGCAACGACAGTTGGTGGGTATTTAACGTCAACAGGATTAACTGCAACCACAATACAATTAACTGAGACAATGTATAATTCTGCGCCTACATATAGATTGGACAATTACATTAATTTACCATCATTAAATCAAACAGGAACTACGTTTAATTTTGGTGGAGAGTTTTATTTTTATGGAACGATACAAACAGACATTCAAGCAACAATATACGTTATGAACTATCTTTGTAATTTAGGACAAACACAGTTCTTCGACTCATCGAACCCTACTTGGAGTAAAACTAAGACGCCACACGTCACGGAAGTTGCTCTTTACAACGCGGATAAAGAACTTATGGTTATTTCTAAGATACAATCACCCGAAAAAAGACAGGGAATACAACAGTATCCTATTAAATTAGATTTTTAATTTTTATGGCAAACAAAACTGATTTTAAAAACTCACCAAAGGTGTTAGGGTTAGATATTTCAACAAAAACTATAGGTTGGTGCCTATTTGATATTCAAACACGAGAATTGTTAGAACTAACACATTTCTCACCCGTTATCAAACCAAAAGTTGAGGATAAAATACAAGAATTATTGATGAAAGTGACCATGTTTGAAGAAAAATTGGTTAATTATAAAAATCTTGGAATAACTAGTGTTATAATAGAAGAACCATTATTAAACTCAAACAATGTTTGGACAGTAGGTACTTTATTACGGTATAACTCAATGATTACGAAGTCAATTTACGACACTTTAGGTATCGTACCATCATACATATCAACATACAACTCAAGAAAATATGCTTGGCCTGATTTAGTTATGCCAAACGATAAAGGTAAACACGTATTGTTTGGTGGACTACCAAAAGACATAGATAAAAAAGATTTAATTTGGAGGAAAGTTTCAGATAAAGAACCACAAATAACTTGGTTATATACACGGAACAATACACTTAAAAAAGAGTGTTATGATATGTCCGATTCATATACTTGTGTTCTTGGTTATATGAATCAAGAAAAGATTTGGTAACTTTTTTTAATTAGGTGATATTTATATATAAATTAAAAATATGAAAAGACTTGTAAGATTATCCGAATCGGATTTAGCGAGAATAGTTAAAAGAGTTATTAAAGAGTCTAAAATCGAAACACAAGCCGAAGGTATTTTCGATTACTTCAGTAAAGGAAATGAAGATGATGAAGTTGGTAATGAATTACTATCTGCTATTAAAAATGGTGAAGCGGAAAACATTGAAGAACTAAAACCTACTGGTGATTATGCTAAATTTATTGGGTTTAAATTTGATATTGATGACCATAAATTTATTGTGAAAAATATACTTAACCATTTTGATTTTATTAATGAATATTTTTTATCTATTGATGGACAAGAATTAAAGGTAAGTAAAGGTACAATAAAAAAAATAATCAGAGAATTAGAACCAATTACGGGTAAATACAAATCTGATGTAAAATCGTCAATCATATCATCATTTAAAGGACGAAAAATATAAAATAAATTCTATATTAGATCAATATAAACCCACCCCATAAAGGTGGGTTTTTTATTGTTTGACAAAACCGATTCATATACTTATCTTATGTTTATGGATGATGAATCACTTTTGATAGATTTAATAATGACGATGTTTGGTGAACCAAAAAGCATCAACGAATATTCAGGACAAATATCCGTTGATTGTCCGGTTTGTTCGTATGATATTAAAGCGTTATCAAAAACTGACGGAAAGGGTAATCTTGAAATAAATTACCAAAACCACGTTTATAAATGTTGGGCATGTTCAGAAACTCACGACACTCACGGACACTTAGGTAAGTTAATTGATAAATACGGATCAAAAAAAGACAAAAAAACCTACAAGTTAATCAGACCAGATAAGTTTGAAAAGAAAGAAAAGGTATTTAAAGAGTTAGAACTACCAAAAGAGTATAAGAAGTTTGAAGAAATCCACCCCCTACATATACCAAGAAAAGAAGCTTTTAACTACCTCAAAAAACGAGGAATAACACAAGAAATAATAGATAAATACCAAATCGGAATTTGTATTGAAGGAGAATACTCCGGAAGAATAATAGTCCCATCGTTTAATAAAAAAGGTGATCTAAACTTCTTCGTTTCTAGATCTTGGGATCCCAAATCAAGACTTAAATATAAAAACCCCGAAGCTGCGAAGGACTTTTTGATTTTTAATGAAAGTTTGGTTGATTTTAAAAAAGACATCTATATTGTTGAAGGTGTTTTTGACTCATTCTTTTTGGATAACTCAATAGCATTACTTGGAAAGTACATCAACGACAATATGTGGGAAAAACTATATACCAAAGCAAAAAAAGATATTATTATCTGTTTGGATGGTGATGCTTATGATGACGCAAAAAAACTATACGATAAACTAAACGGAGGTGCTCTCTACAATAGAATAAAACTTGTCAAACTACCAAAAGATAAAGATGTTTGTGATTTAAGAGGTGATATTACTCCGTATTATATACAAGAAAAAAAATGAATTTAAAAGAAATAGCAAAAGTTGCGGAAGATATAAGGAATGTCTTATCAATAAGACGAAATGAGTTAAATTTATCTTTTGAAGAAGAAGGTCACGAATATACTATGATGGATGTTGATGGAAAAATTAAAAAAGATTTTCCATCGGTTTCAAAAGTAATGAAATTATTTTATGATGAATTTCCTACTGAGGAGGCGGCAAGAGCAAAGGCGAAGGGAGATCCTTATGTGATGCAAACATTACTAGCTGAATGGGAAGAGATGGGTAAGATATCCACAAATATGGGTAGCCGGGTTCACTACGAATTAGAGATTGAAACCTTAAAAAGGTGTGGACTTAATAAAGAGGTAAGGCAACCGATATATGAGTGCGATATGGAAATGATTATGAAAGGTGATCGTATGATTAGGGCTGGATATAATTTTTTAAAACTAATGGAAGAAAGGGGTGCGGTGTTAATTGATACGGAAATAGTATTAGGAGACCCCGAACTGGGTTATGTTGGTCAGGGAGATACTTGTTGGTTAATTATGAATAAAAGTAAAACCGGATATGGATTTATTATTACTGACTATAAATCAAACAAAAAGAAAAATATGGAAACCAATAACTACACAAAACCAATGAGAGAACCATTCAAACACTTACCAAACAACGCTCTTGGACACTATAACACACAGTTACCATTATATGGTAAATTATTATTAAAAATGTTAAGAGGCACAAAGTACGAAAACTTACCGCTTTTAGGTTGTATTATTGTCCACCTTACAGACGAACAAGAATTTATAGAATACCGAGTATCAAAAGAAGATATTGACACAATATTGAAAATGGACATAAAACCAAAGTTGACAACATTAAAAAAATAAATTATATTAAACTATGGAAAGTACAATAACACCTATATGGTACACCAACACAAGTTGGGACAATACAACAATTAAAATAAACATAAATTATATTATAAAATAATGGACGAAATAATCAAACCAAAAATCAATCTAAAAGATCAACCAACCGTTGAGTGTGAGAAATGTAAATCAATTTACTTTAAAGAAGTAACGATTTTGAAAAAAGTACCAAAGTTATTGACTGGTAGTCACGAAGATACGATAGTACCCTTCCCAACTTATATGTGTAATGATTGTGGTAATATAAACGAAGACTTTAAATTATTTGATTAATATGGGAAAAAAATTAGTATGGTTTGAATCTTACAAAACGATTTGTAAGTATTCAGTAGAGTTAACAGATGAAGAAGTAAAACTTTTTGAAGAAGATTAAGAAAAGTTTTATGAAGAAGTTGATTTCAGAGGAGATCAAGAATTGGAGTGGGATAAAATCCAAGACGAAGATGAATATGATTTTAGTATAGAGGAGGAATAATTATGTTAACACACAAAGAATTTTATTTTTGGTTAAAAGGTTATTTACACGGTAAATTGGAAGATAAAAATATTGACATATCACC
>Ga0164292_10002724_pt1 | contig 14408 bp, 14 predicted proteins | sample GEODES117metaG_FD_111486 | JGI IMG/M metagenome (GOLD analysis project Ga0164292, IMG submission 111486) | Eutrophic lake water microbial communities from Lake Mendota, Wisconsin, USA - GEODES117 metaG | ecosystem: Environmental > Aquatic > Freshwater > Lake | place: USA: Lake Mendota... | reverse complement strand
GCAATGGCAACCGCAGCACAGTGCCCCCACCCCCCGCCCCAGGCCTGAGCTGAGCCTGCCTGAGTGCCTCGTGATTGCTGCATACAGCAGCGGAATAACCCAATAGCGTTGTTGTAGATGCAGCACAGCGGCCGTGGCCCAGTCCTTGCCATCGCTGCCCGTCGCCCTGCGATCTGTGCTCAGCGCTGCCGATGTGCAGATCGATGGCGCACGGGTCTGGGATCTCCGGATTCCAGACGCAAGAGCGCAATCCACACTGATCCAGGCGGTGATGCAGAGGGGGTCGCTGGGCCTGGGGGATGCCTACGTGGCGGGGCTGTGGGAGTGCAGCGCTCTTGATCAACTGTTCACTCGCCTGCTCCTGGCTCAGGGTGATCGCCGCCTGGCCCGGGGCAGCAGGCTGCGTGCCGCCCTCTGGCTGCTGCGCGACCGTCTGTTCAACCTGCAGTCGCTGCACCGCTCGCCCACGGTGGCCCGCCGCCATTACGACATCCACCCCCAGGTGTATGCCGCGATGCTGGATCCCTGGCGGCAGTACAGCTGTGGCTACTGGGAGGAGGCCTCCAATCTGGCCGAGGCCCAGGAGCACAAGCTGCGCCTGATCTGCGAGAAGCTCGATCTGCGGGCCGGTCTGCGCCTGCTCGACATCGGCTGTGGTTGGGGCGGTCTGGCGGCCTATGCCGCCCGGCACTACGGGGTTGAGGTGGTGGGCATCACCCTCTCGGAGGAGCAGCTCAAGCTGGCCCGAAGGCACTGGGATGATCTGCCGCTGCGGTTTGAGCTCTGTGACTATCGCCAGCTGCATCAGCTCAACTGCGAGCCGTTCGACCGGGTCGTTTCGGTTGGCATGTATGAGCATGTGGGCCCCCGCAACGCCGGAGCCTTTTTCGCTGCGGTGCGCCAGGCCCTCAGCGATGGGGGGCTGTTCCTATTGCACAGCATCGGCTATCACAGCCGCTGTCGACACACCGATCCCTGGATCGACACCCATGTGTTTCCCCATGGGCGCCTGCCTGCGCCGGGTGAGCTGGCAGACGCCCTGGAGCGCGACTGGCTGGTCGAAGACTGGCACAACTTCGGCTCCGACTATGACCTCACCCTGATGGCCTGGAGCGCCAACGTGGAGGCTGCGTGGCCCCAGCTGGCTCAGCTGATCGGTGACCACGGTGACCACACAACGGCAGAGCGTTTCCGCCGCTTCTGGCGCTACTACCTGCTCTGCTGTGCCGGATTCTTCCGTTCACGCCAGGGGCAACTCTGGCAACTGGTGCTCAGCAAGGCCAACCTGCCCAGGCTGCCAGCGTCAGGCCCTTATCGCTCGATTCGGGCCGGCAATTGCGCGCTCAATGGAGCCGTTTCGCGCCGGCTTCAGCTCACCCGAACGGAGAGCAGGGTGCTGGATTAGCACCGCGATCCAGTGGATCAGCCGTGGAGCCGCTGGAACCAGAGGCCTCCCAGCTGCCAGCTCGACCAGAGAAAGGCCGCCAGGATCAACCAGTTGAGCCAGGCCGGACGACGGGGTTGGTCCATGGCAGCGGTGCAGTGAATGGGTGGTGGGAGTTGGTTGATGGAGTGGGCGCGATGAAAAACCCTGTCGGATCCCTGGTCTGGATCCAACAGGGCGGGGCAGATTCCACAGGGGTGTGGACACCCCGGTTGAATCACAGCCAGGGCATCACTCGTCGGCTTCGCTGCTGCCCACGGGCACCAGCTTGATCTGCTTGCGACCGAGCTTGATCTCGAATTCATCGCCCGGCTTGAGGTCGAGCATGGCGGTGTAGGCCTTGCCCACCAGCAGGTTGCCGTTGCCCTGCACGGTGGCCACGTAGCTGAGCTTGCGACCGCCTTTGCCACGGCCGCCCCCATCGCTGCCGAGGCTGAGACCCTTGGCCTCCAGCAGGGCTTCGTAGAAGGCGGTGAAGTTCAGGCGCTCCGAGCCGTCCTTCTTGGTGCTCACGTAGCCGCAGGATCGGACGAGTTCGGATTTTGAAGCGTCGCCCAGTTCCTTGACTTTGGCGAGCAGATCGACTCCGGTGAGCATGGCTGAGATCAAAGTTTTAGCACTTGCTGAGCATAACGTCTCATGGCAGCGGGTCTAGTGCAATTCGGTGTCGGCTGGCCAACTGACAGGTTGAACCAGTCGAGATGGTGTGGATCTCGTGTCGAACTAGCCCCAGTCGATCGACGCCTCGCTCCTACCTCAACGATCCCGGATGGTGCGAGTGCCAAGCCAGAACAGCCAAGCCAGATAGGTCATCGACTGTCTCGCCTGCATTTGTCTCGCCTGCAACTGTCCCGCCTGCAACTGTCCCGCCTGCAACTGTCGTGCCGGCTGGGCGACCAGCGCATAGCTGAAGATCTCACTCCTGTAGCCGTGCTTCCGGCGAGCCTGAAGCTGTGTTTCGATGCGGGTTGGCGCATCAGCGGCGGCGTGGTTCACGACGACCAGCTGAGCCGGTCTACACCCTGGGCTGATCAAGGGGCTGATTAAGCTCGGTTCCGCCGTGCGCCCTGGTGATGCAGCTCCCTTTGATCGCCGAGCCGCTGCACCTGGAGCCTGGTGATGATGTGCGTGTCTGCCTGCAGAAGCTGGCTGCCCACCAGAAACGCCGCGGTTTCGTGCTGAGCGTTGTCGGGAATCTTGCCCAGGCGGCATTTCAGTGCCCCGGCAAAACCCGCTCCACCGTCCTGCGGGGGGAGTTTGAAATCATCACCCTCACGGGTACCTTGGCCCCCGAAGGTGTGCATCTGCACCTGAGCTTCTCGGATGGTGATTGCCAGGTGTGGGGTGGTCACCTGGAACCGGGCAGCCTGGTGCTCAAGGGCGCTGATCTGCTGGTGGGATGGCTCGATGACCCGGCTACCACGGCAGCAACCGAAGCATCTCCCGCAGCGGCAAAATCAGCGGCAAGATCAGCAGCACCATGCGCAGCGGCGGCCCCCAGGGTGCGCATCGCCGTGAAAACCGGATGCCCCTATTCAGCTCGGGCCTTGCGGATGCTCCGCACCCTCGGCATCGAGCACGAGCAGGTTGAGCCGCTGGCCGGCAGATCGGTGCCACAGATCTGGATCGATAACGAGATGATCGGTGGCTACGACGCCCTGGCCGCCCTGCACGGCCAGGGCACCCTGGAGTCTCTGCGAACGCTTTAGGTCAGCTCTCTAGGTCAGCTCGGGTTTCGTGCTGTCTTTGAGGGAGGGGAAGTGCTGGCGCATCCAGCCGCCCAGCTCACTCCGCACCTGGCTGCGGAATCCTTCCACCGCATCGCCCGCCAGCACCGGGTAGCTGGTGTCACCGTTGCCGTCGCCCCGGAGTGGCTTCCAGCTGGTGCTCTCGCGGGCGCGCAGTGCCTCCAGCGGTGCCTGGAAGTCGAAGCTCCCTTGTCGGCTCGCCGGTGCCTGCTGGATCAGCTGCTCGCGCACCGCCACCAGGTCGCGGGCCTTGAGGGTGTCGGGCAGGCCCAGCACCGGCTCGTAGTGCTCCAGCACCGCCAGCTCTTCCTCGAGCAGCACGGCCCAGGCACCCCGCTCGCCACCACTGAGCTCCTGTTCCGCCGGCGACTGGGTCATCGCTTCCAGGTAGAAGGCCAGCCAGCGCACATGGGATTTCTCGCGCAGACTCTTTTTCTGGGCCGCTTTGCCGCTGAGCCGCTTGGGCAGGGTCGACTCCGCCTTGCGCAGGAACAGGCGGTCTTCCCGCTCCAGGTTGATCGCCCCCCAGCGCTGCCGGTACTCCCACAGCTCGGCGTAGCGGCGTACGTCGTCGGCTGACCACCCCAGGGCCAGCAGCTCATCGGCTCGGCTGGTCTCGTCCATCGCCACGGCAACAACGCGCTTACGCGTGCGCAGCGTAGGGGCCGGTATTCACGCGGTCAGGCGATCGGCCCCGCTGCCAGGCAGGCAACAGGCGTCAGCGCACCACCAGCACAGGCAGGCTGCAGTGGCTGAGAACACGCTGGGTTTCACTGCCCAGCAGGGCTCCCTGCAGGCCCCGTCGCCCATGGGAGGCCATCACCACCAGATCGCAGCCCAGCCGCTCGGCGGCGGCCACGATCGCCTTGTGGGGCACGGGGTTCTCGTCGCAGAGGGTGGCGGCGACCACGCCCTCCTGGGCGGCGAGCTCCTGGGCGTCGCCCAGCACGCTCCGGCTGTGCTCGCGGGCCGCCTCGATCAGGGCATCCACGGTGGCTGGATCCACCAGCTCGCCCACGCCCACCAGGGAGATGGGGAAGGCTGTCTGCACATGAAACAGGGTGAGCCGGGCCTCCAATGCCTTGGCCAGGGCCGCTGCCTGAGCCACGGCCCTGGCCGAGAGTTCGGAGCCATCGGTGGGAACCAGCAGGTGTTGGTATGGCATGGCAGGGGGGCGATGCCTGAGGTCTAGGCAGATTGGGGCTGGCTCGCCAGGGGAGGGCCGCTTCCCCACGGTTCCTGCAGGGGGTCGCTGATCACCAGGGAAGAACAGTTCAGCCGGCGCAGCACCCGGCTCACCCGGTCGCTGGCTGGGATCGGCAGACCGGCCACCAGCCGCCGCTGGGAGCGCAGGATCACCAGGTCGTGCTGCTGGCTGGCGACCAGGATCTGCTGCTCCGCCACCTGCCGGGGCTCCAGCTTCACGCTCACCGGCACCGCCAGAGCCGGGCTGCCCGGGCCCGGACACCAGCGCCGCAGCTGGCGCTCAAGCAGCTGGCGCTCCGCGGCCGGCAGCCAGGGATCGTGCAGGTGCAACAGCGTGATCGAGCCGCCGCTGGCCGAGGCGAGACGCTCAGCCAGCTGGAACTGCTCCAGGGCTCCGGCGGTGAGGTCTTTCACCGGCACCAGCAGGCGCCGGATCTGGTCCGGGGGCTGCAGCAGGCGGGCCACCACCACCGGGCAGCTGGCCTGGCGGCAGGTGGCATCCACCAGGTCGCCGAACAACCACCGCCCCAGCCGGGCCGGCGGGGCCATGCCCATCAGCACCAGATCGGCTCCCTGTTCCTGGGCGGTGTGGGCGATGCCGCCCGCCACGTCGCTGTCGATGCGCAGCAGGCTGCGGCACGGCATCTGGCGCTCGGCTCCCAGGGCTTCCGCCTCCTGCAGCAGCACCCGGGCCTGGGCCAGGGCCGCCCCCATGCCCCCCTGGCGGGGAGGCACCACCGCCAGCGGCAGCACCTGGCCGGTCTGTCCGGCCTCACCGCCGATCAACAGGCTGGCTGCCGCCAGCAGGGGCGCCTCGCTGGCCGGGTTGCTGAGCGGCACCAGCACGCGCAGGGCACGGCGGGCCACGGCCAGCTGGCCTTCGCTGTCGGCATCGATGCGGGAGGTTGCCGCTTCCCCCAACCGGCGCATTGCCATGCCGGTGAGTGCCGGCCCGAGGGTGGCCGTGACCACCATCATCGCCAGCACGCCGTTGAGCACCTGGGCATCCAGCAGCCCGGCGCGAACGCCCACAAAGGTGGCGGCCAGGGTGGCGGCCACTTGGGGCAGCGACAGCGACCAGAGCGTCAGCACCTGGGCCCCGCGGTAGCGGTAGAGCAGGCCGGCAAGCCAGGCGGCCAGCCCCTTGCTGCTGATCAGGGTGGCGATCAGCAGCAGGGCAAACACCGAGCTCACCAGGGCTTTCAGGAAGGCCGGCAGATCCAGCAGCAGCCCCAGATCGATGAAGAACACCGGGATGAACAGGCTGGCCCCCACGAAGATCACCTGTTCCTTCACCCGCCCTTCGGGCAGCACGGCGTTCACTGCCAGGCCGGCCAGGAAGGCGCCCACGATCTTCTCCACGCCTGCCAGTTCAGCCGCCAGCGCCGCCAGGAACACGGCCAGCAGCACCAGCACGAACAGCTGGCTGTCGTTGTTGGCGCTGCGCCGCACCAGGCGGCGGCCCAGCCGCTGGATCACCAGCACCACGGCGGCCGCATAGGCCCCCACCTTGAGCACCAGGGCCAGCCCCCCGAGCAGGCTCAGCTCGCCGCGCCCCAGACCCACGGCCAGGGCCAGCACCACCAGGGCGGCGATGTCGGTGAAGATCGTGCCCCCGATCGCCACCACCACCGATTCCTCGCGCACGGCCCCGTAGCTGCGCACGATTGGGTAGCCCAGCGGCGTGTGCGACGAGAGGATCGAGCCCAGCAGCACGCTGCTCAGCAGCGAGTAGCCAAAGCCCAGGCCCAGCAGCAGGCCGCCCAGCATCGGCAGGGAGAAGGTGAGCAGACCGAAGCGGAACGAGCGCTGGCGGATGCGCGCGAATTCGGCCAGGTCGATCTCCAGGCCGGCGATGAACAGCAGGTAGATCACCCCCACGTCGGAGAGCAGCTGCACTGTTTCGCTCTTGTCGCTGATCCAGCCAAGGGCGTGCGGCCCCACCAGCACGCCCGCCACCAGCAGACCCACCAGATCGGGCAGGCCCAGCCGTCTCACCAGGGGCGGCACCAGCACGCTCAGCCCCAGCAGCAGGGCGAAGATCGCCAGGGGCGACTGTTGCAGAAAGGAGGTCATCGCCGCCGCATTCAGGCCATGCCGCGCCAGCCGGCAAGGTGGGAGGCGGCGGTGGAGCGGGCCAGCGCGCGGGCGGCGGGCATGGCCGGCTCCAGCCGATCGGAACTGAACGGTGGCAGGGGCCTGCGCCGGAGCCAGGCCCCCCAGCGGAATTCATGGAACGGGATCAGCGGCTCTGGCTCGATCACCCCCTCCTTCTTCAGTTTCCAGACCAGGCTGCGGTAGGGGTCGTCCTGCAGGCCGGTGAGGTTGTGCGGTAGCGCCGAGGTCGGCAGCGGGCCCAGGCCGCGACCGTCGTAGAGATAGAGCCAACCCCGCTGGCGCAGGGCCTCCAGCACCGTGGCGCGATCGTCGCTGTCCACCTCAAGGGCGATGTAGCCATAGGCGGTGGCGCCGGGATCCAATTCGATCAGGGCGCGCAGCCGATGGTGCCGGTCCACCATCCACAGATCACCGGCACGGCTGCGCACCAGCGGCACCGGCTTGCTGCCGAGATAGGCGCGGCGCTGCGGCCCCGTTTCGCCGCCGAAGTCGCGCTGGCGGCTGCGCACTTCAGCCAGTCCCACGCAGAGCTGGGTGGGCTGGAGTGAGGCGATCGCCACCTCCAGGAAGGGGCCATCGGCTTGCGGTGCGGGCAGCGGTTGGTAGGGCGGCAGGCGCAGGGCCATGGGCAGGGTGAAACCGGGCCTTTGCGGCCATCCCCATCATCCTGGCCCGGTTACGAGCCGGTGTGCAGTGCCGGAGCGTCTTGTCCGGCAGTGGTCTGCCATGGATTGAGATGGCGGCGGCGGCGATAGGGTCCGCTCATCGCTGTTCACGCCCATGGCTTCCGGTTCCCTGCTGGCGTCTCCCCGCCTGAACCTGCAGCACGGGCCCCACGGACGGATCGGCGTGCTGGTGTGCGGGCATGGCAGTCGCAACCGGCTGGCGGTGGCTGAATTCGCCGAGCTGGCCCAGGCCCTGCGCCAGCGGTTGCCCGAGGTGCCCGTGGAGCACGGCTACCTGGAATTCGCCCGGCCGATTCTCCGCGATGGGCTGGATGCGCTGCGCGCCCTTGGGGTGGAGCACGTGCTGGCGGTGCCGGCGATGCTGTTTGCGGCCGGCCACGCCAAGAACGACATCCCTTCGGTGCTCAACACCTACGCCGCCGAGACCGGGCTGCGGATCGACTACGGCCGTGAGCTGGGCGTGGACCGCAAGATGATCCAGGCTGCGGCGGCCCGCATCCAGGCGGCGCTGGCCGAGGCCGACGCGGCCGCCGCTGAGGAGGTGCCGCTGCACGACACCTTGCTGGTGGTGGTGGGGCGGGGGTCGTCCGATCCCGATGCCAACTCCAACGTGGCCAAGGTGACGCGCATGCTGGTGGAGGGCTTCGGCTTCGGCTGGGGCGAAACGGTGTATTCCGGTGTCACCTTTCCACTGGTGGAGCCCGGTCTGCGCCACGTGGTGAAGCTGGGTTACCGGCGCGTTGTGGTGTTCCCCTATTTCCTCTTTTCCGGGGTGCTGGTGAGCCGGATTGTGCAGCACACCGATCGGGTCGCGGCCGACCATCCAGAGATCGAGTTTGTGCAGGCCTCCTATCTGGGCGATCACCCCTGCGTGCTCGACACCTTTGTGGAGCGGGTGGAGGAGGTGGTGCGGGGCGATACCGCCATGAACTGCTCCCTGTGCAAATACCGCGCCCAGGTGCTCGGCTTTGAAACGGAGGTGGGGGCGCCCCAGCACAGCCACCATCACCATGTAGAGGGGCTCACCGACGGCTGCGACCTGTGCGAGCGCGAGTGCACCGGGGCCTGCCAGCCCGATGGGGTGCCGCTTCCCCTCGGTCACCACGGTTCGGATGCAGCGCACAGCCACGACCACGAGCACAGCCACGAGCACGGCCATACCCACGAGCACAGCCATACCCACACGCCCTACCCCCATGCCGACCATCCGCTGGGGCCCACCACCTTGCGCGCCAGCAGCCAAAGCTGAAGAGTTCTGGACGATTTCAGCTGGCTCAGCAGTCTCGCCGCAGGCCGAGTCTGCTGAGATTCCGGCCTATAAGCGCTGGTGATGGATTCTCCGTTTCCCCACGACGCAGGTTTTTTCCACAGAAACCGGCAGGTTTTTCCCCAGGCCGTTGCCGTATGGGCGGCCCGGTCGGCCTGTTTCTGGGGATTGCGCCATTCTGTTCAAGGGCCTCTTGACAAGCTTCACCGCCCCGGGGCCGCAGGCGCCGTGGACTGTGCCGGCATGGCCGTTAACCCATGCCAGGCTTTGGATCTCAGCTGGGAGTCGCCGTTCTTGCCGGCTGTTCCGCTGCCGTTGACTCCCGCCCCGGGACTGTGGCGTACTGGCCCAGCAAGCGAGAGGCATGGACGCCATGGGTCAGAAGTTGGGGATGGAGCTGCAGTTGGAGCCTGGCCAGGTCGCGGCGGAGCCGAACAACCCCGATCGGGCCATAGAGGCGGCTGATGGCGGTGGGGCTGGGGCCCGTTCTGCCGATGCCTGTTCTGCCGATGCCTTGGCTGCCGAGCAGCTGCTCACCCGGATCAGCCTTGAGGCTGAGGTGCCTGAAGTGCTCTTCGACGGCATGCGTGAGTTCATCCGTAGCCATCCCCAGTGGGACCAGTACCGCCTGATCACCGCGGCACTGGCCAGCTTCCTGTTCCAGAACGGCAGTCGCGATGCCTGCGTGGCCCAGCACTACCTCAACGGTGTGGTCATGCGCTGAGGCATGAAAAAGGCGGAGGTGCCAGCCTCCGCCCCGGTTCTCCCTTGCCCGACCCGTTGAAAGGTCGCCTTCACATTTTGTGGAGCTCGCCCCGGGGGAACTGTGACGATCCACACCACCGCTGCCCATTGGTGGGCAGCCCCTGACATGCGCGCCTAGGCCAGTCCCCGATCGCCCCGACGCAGCCGCTCCGCAGCGGCCTCGCAGGCCCGCCAGGTGATGGCCATTTCGGTGAGGGTGGGGCTCTGCCAACCCGCCGCCGGCCAGCAGGCCCCATCCACCACCAGCACATGGGCGGCTCCCCAGCACTGGTTGAGGCGATTCACCACACCCCGCTCCGGCCGGTCGGCCATGCGGGCTCCACCCAACTCGTGGATGTAGTAGCCCGGCGGCGGCGGCCCCTCGCCCACCGCCAGGCTGGAACGGATCCAGGGCTCCAGCAGCGGCAGCACGAACAGCTCCTCGATCGGCGCGATGCTGCCTCCTGCCGCAGCCACCACCGCCTCCATGCGGCCGTGCATGTGGGCCACCATGCGCTGCTCATTGCCACCCCAGCGGCAGGAAATGTGGGGGGTGGGCAGGCCCCAGGCATCGGGAAGATCAACATTGAGGCTCACCCGGTTGGCCGGATCGGGCTGCACGTCGCCGTGGGCGATCAGGAAACCCACCGCATCGCCACGGCGTCGCTGCAGCAGGGCTGGGGGATCAAAGCGCTGCAGGGCGGTCCAGATGCCGTAGCCGCCGCGGAAGCCGGCCTCGTCGGGGCTGTTGAGGTTCACGGTATTGGGGATGAAGCAGCTGCCGGCCCCGGAGAGCTCCACGGAGGCGCCGGGGGCCGGCACGCCGGGCAGGGAGAAGAAGCGACTGGTGGAGATGTGATCCATCAGGTAGCGGCCGAGGGTGCCGCCGGGATCCTCCAGGCCCCCCTGGGCCTGGCTGTGCAGCAGGATCCGCACGCTCTCGATCGTGGAGGCGCACAGCACCACCAGGGGCGCATCCAGTCGCTGGCGCCGGCCACTGGTCGCGTCGATCACCACCACGCCGCGCCGCTGGGGGCCGGGCTCCAGGTGGCTCACGATCGTGTTGCTGCGCAGGGTCACACGGCCGCTGGCCAGGGCCCGCGCCAGGGTGCTGCCGGTGCTGCTGGCGGCGGGCCAGCCCGGGCCGCGGTGCAAGCGAAAACCGCGGGAGTGGATCAGCGGCAACCCCAGCTCGCGGCCGATGGCGCCCGCCAGTCGCTCTTCGCCCGGGGTGAATGGCAGCGGCGCGCGGTACTCGCCATCGGGAAGCTGGCGGAGTCCGTCGCGACCGCCGTGCACCGCCAGCAGCTGCTCCAGCCGCCCGTAGTAGGGAGCCAGATCGGCGTGGCGGATCGGCCAGGCGGAGCCCTTGCCATCGGCGGCCGGCGCCTGGAACTCCAGGTCGCTCAGCCGCAGGGTGATGCCACCCCAGGTGAGGCTCTTTCCCCCCACCTGGCGGCCCCGGGTCCAGAGGAAGGGCTGATGGGCTGGGGTGGAATAGGGGTTCTGGCGCTCATCCACGAACAGCTCGGGATTCTGCTTCCAGTAACCCGGGTGATGGCGCTGCAACCGGTGCCGGCCGCTGGAGAGGTGGGCCAGCCGCCTGAGGGTGTTGAGCGGCTCCCTGCCCTGGGCCTGGCGCGCCGTGAGGGCCGGCCCGGCCTCCAGCACCAGCACCCGCAGTCCCGCTTCGGCCAGCACCATGGCGGCTACGCCTCCTGTGGCGCCGGAGCCCACCACGATCGCGTCGGCGGGGGCAGCTTGATCAGCGCTGGCTGTGGTCATCGGCTCTCGAATTGATCCAACAGTGCGAGATGCAGCAAGGGGAATGCAACCGGCTGAGATGCAACTGGCTGAGATGCAACCAAGGAGATGCAACCAAGGCGGCTCATTGGACCAGCTGCGTGAACAGAAGGCACAGCCAACAAAAAAGCCCCCGCCAGGGCGGAGGCTTCTTCTGGAGTTGGTGGCGGGGGGCGGATTTGAACCACCGACCTTCGGGTTATGAGCCCGACGAGCTACCAGACTGCTCTACCCCGCGGCGACCTCTTAACCATACCAGCCGGTGTGACCGGCAGCCAATCGGGCGGTGCGCCTCAGTCGAAGCGCAGCTCCCCTTTCACCTCCAGCTGCAGGTGGGGGGCCGGCCGCAGGAAGCGCTGGCGCAGCTCCTCCAGGGTCATGGGCGTGAGCCAGTCGAGCTGCTCCAGCAGGTGCAGCGCCACGGCGTGCTTGGCGCGAGAGGCGCCGTCTTCCACCTTGATGGCCACGCCCAGACCTTCGCCCACGCGGCTGAGGCACTGGATGCCCTCGGCGCCCCCTTTGCTCAGCACCTGGCCGTGGCCCAGGCGCATCAGTTCGGTGTCGAAGCGCCCCTCACCGGCCACTAGCTCGGGGTGGGCCAGCATGGCCCGGCTGAGCCGCTCCAGCACCGGCTGTTCTCCGGCCCCCAGGTGCGCGTAGAGCAGGGCTATCTGGGCCAGCTGTAACTGCACCGTGGGGGCACCGCAGTCGTCGCGGGCCACCACGAGCTCGGCGGCGGGCAGGCCAAGCAGTTCGGCCGTGCGCTGCAGCACCTGCTGCTGCAGCGGATGCTCAGGTTGCAGGTAGCTCTCGGTGCTCCAGCCCAGGCGGCGGCAGCTGGCCAGGAAGGCTGCGTGCTTGCCGGAGCAGTTGTGCTCCAGGGCGCTGGTGCGGCCTGCCGGCACCGGGCACTGCAGTTGCTCGGGTTCGATCTCGGCCGCCCAGAGCAGACGGAAGGCCTCGCGGGCGTGGGCCGCAGTGCCAGCGTGGGAGGCGCAGGCAATCGCCAGTCCCCGCTCGCCGCTCTGTCCCTGGTCGGCGGCGCCACAGCTCACAAACACGGTGGCCTGGAAGGGCTTCTGGGCCGAACGGATGAAGCTGAGCTGCTGGGGATCCCCGGCCCGCATCAGCACCCGGCCGCGGCGATCGCACACCACGGCGTGCACGCGGTGGCGGGATTCAGGAATGCCGTTGCGCAGCAGCCGCACCTCCAGGGGCGGGATCGTGCTGCGGCTGGAGCCGCCGAGGCTGGAGCTCAGGGTCATGGGGGGCCGGGGGATCTGGCCAGATGGCAAGAGCCTGTCAGAGCGTCGGTCCGGCTTGCCGATTCAGAAGCCCTTCGACCAGAGCGCCTGGATTCAGAGCGCCTGGGATCAGAGGTCCCGGATTCAGAGCGCCCGGGCCAGGCTGGCGCCCAACAGCATCAGCACGGCTGCCAGGCCGATCGCCTGCTGCAGCCGGCCCAGCACCGGCCGCACCTGGTGCTGGGCCACCAGCAGATCCTGCTGGCGCCAGGCCAGGGGCTTCTCCCACACCTGGCCGTCGTACCAGCCGGACTCCTCGTAGTCCACGCGCTCGCGCATCAGCCGTGCGTGGACCGTGCTCCAGCCAAGCCACTGGCGCACCAGCAGCAGGGTGGGCAGGGCGATCGCCGCCGCCATTCCCGCCGCCACCAGCCGGGTGGGGTCGTGGCGCAGCACCCAGCTGCCGCTGGCCACCAGCAGGGTGAGGGGCAGCACCAGCAGCCAGCTGATCGCGAGGGGCTTGAGCAGGCCGGCCAGGCTCTCGCTCGGCCAGGCGAAGAACCACGATTGCCGCAGTTCCTCGTACTGGCGCAGCGGCCGCTGTTCCGGCGGCACCGGGCAGGTGCCCAGATCGTCCGCCTCCAGGCCCTCCATGGCGACGTTCAGGGGGTGGTGGCTGGGGCCGAGCCTAGGTATCTCTCCTGTTCACCGTGGCCCCAGAACGATTCGAGGTCGTAGTAGCTGCGCTCACTGGGGGTGAGCACGTGCACGATCACCTCGCCGTAGTCGAGCAGCACCCAACTGCCCTCGGTCTGCCCCTCCCGCCGCAGCGGCAGCCTGCCCGTTTCCTCCTCCAGCCGGTCTTCCACCGAGCGGCCGATGGCGCGCACCTGCACATCGGAGAGGCCGCTGCAGATCACGAACCAGTCGGCTAGGGAGCTCACCTCCTCCACCCGGATCAGGCGGATGTCCACGGCCTTCCGGTCGTCGCATGCCTCGGCCGCCAGCAGGGCCAGATCGCGACTATCCATACACGTTCTCACTGGTGACCGACTGGCGGGAGCCCTGTTGCTGTGCCATTTCGGCGCGGGCCTTGCCTGCACTCTTGCGCAGGGCCTCGAGTCGATCTTCGTAGAACGTGCGCTTTTTCTTCTTGCGCGTCTGCTCCACCAGCTCCTTGAGGGCTCCGCCCAGGCTCTTGTAGGCGTTGGGCAGGGTGTAGCCGAAGCGGCAGGCCAGGTCGATCGCCCGCTCGTCGGCGGCGATGGCATCGGCCAGCCGCTTTTCGGAGTTGTTCTTGAGATAGAGGCGGTAGCCGGCGAAGCCGGAGAGCCCCAGAGCCATCAGCAGCAGAAGGCCGTCCTGCACCCAGAGCTCGCCGATGGCCCCGCCCAGACCGATCGCAAGGGCGGCCATCTCCCAGCCGTCGCGGGGCACCGCGTCGTTCTGGATGCGGCCCACCTCGTGCCAGAAGAGCAGGTTGCGGTGGTCAAGCGCCAGCGCGTCCCATTTCTCAAGATCGATCTGGATCTCGATCTCGTCGCGACCGATTTCCTCAATCGTGATCAGCGGCGGCTCAACCGAGGCCGCGGCTTCCACGAACACCCAGCTCTGCATTTCCGGCGGCAGCAGCCCCTTGAGGCGCTGGAGTTCGCTCATGGAGACACGTCTTCAGACCTTTCCCAGGTTAGCCATGCCCCGTGAGAGGCTAGGCGGGTTTGGCCTGCCGCCCTCGCCCATGCCCCGTCGCACCGACCTGCGTCGCATCCTGCTGCTGGGTTCGGGGCCAATCGTGATCGGCCAGGCCTGCGAATTCGACTACTCCGGCACCCAGGCCTGCAAGGCCCTGCGGGCCGAGGGCTACGAGGTGGTGCTGGTGAACAGCAATCCGGCCTCGATCATGACGGATCCGGACATGGCGGATCGCACCTACATCGAGCCGCTCACGCCCGAGGTGGTGGCGCGGGTGATCGAGATCGAGCAGCCCGATGCCCTGCTGCCCACCATGGGCGGCCAGACCGCTCTCAACCTGGCGGCCATCAAGAAGGCGGAAGACCGACTGCTGTTCAAGGAGGCGATGGAGCGCATCGGTGTGGCCGTTTGCCCCTCCGGCATCGCCAACTCGATGGCGGAAGCGATGCTCGTGGG
>Ga0164292_10002722_pt1 | contig 14413 bp, 14 predicted proteins | sample GEODES117metaG_FD_111486 | JGI IMG/M metagenome (GOLD analysis project Ga0164292, IMG submission 111486) | Eutrophic lake water microbial communities from Lake Mendota, Wisconsin, USA - GEODES117 metaG | ecosystem: Environmental > Aquatic > Freshwater > Lake | place: USA: Lake Mendota... | reverse complement strand
GAAATGCGCTATCGCTGGTGATAGCTGATATCAGCGGTGATAGCGCTTTTTCCACAAGGTCATCGGTCCGGAGAAGGCGACGGTTCGCAATGCGGCCCATGATTTACCGCTCATGACGCAGTCGCCGCGATGGAGAAGGTCGTCGACGACGAACTCGACGAACTCGCCAGCTTCAGCATGCAGCCGCCAGCGTCCCTCACCGATCACCGCTACAGCGGTACGTTTCTGGTGCGAACCTCCCGCACTCTGCACTCGCGGCTCATTGTCGAGGCTGCCGAGCAACGTGTCTCGCTGAACCATTGGGTCGCTTCGAAGCTGGCCGACCGCCGGCCGACCGTCAGTATCGATGACCTCTTCGACTAAGCCGGAACCAGCTTCAGCGAAATCGAGTTGATGCAGTACCGCTGATCGGTCGGCGTCGGATAGCCCTCGCCGGCGAACACGTGCCCGAGGTGGCTGTGGCAGGTGGCGCACAGTACCTCGACCCGGCGCATGCCCAACGTGTCGTCCGATCGCAGGATCACCGCATCGGAACCGGCCGGGTCGAAGAACGACGGCCACCCGCAGTGCGACTCGAACTTCTCCGTGCTGCGGAACAATTCGGCCCCGCAAGCCCGGCACTGATACACCCCTTCGGTCTTGGTGTCGGTGTACTCACCGATGAAGGGGCGCTCGGTACCGGCTTGCCGCAGGACGTGGAACTCCTCGGGGGTCAGCCGCTTGCGCCACTCGTCGTCGGACAGTTCCAATTTGGGCGGGGGAACCGGATTCATGCTTCAACGCTAGCGCGGTCCGGCTTGCGGGGCGGCGCCGTCATCCAGGGCGGGTCGATTCCCTGGTCGAGGCGGCCGTCGTCGCGCGCGTCGAGGTAGCGGAAGTACAGCACGCAGAACACCACCACCAACATCAGCGACCAGCCGTAGGTGATCTTCATGTACTCAAGGAACCGCCCAGTGGTGGGCCAGCGCCACATCAGCCAGCGGTCCAGCGTCAAGAACCCGTAGGTGGCCAGCCACGCCGGCCAGTTCCGCAGCACTGAATTAGGCAGTACCACCGTCATCAGGAACGGGAACAGCATCATCGAGTAGTAACCCTGCGCCAGTGACAGCACCAGCCACGAGGTGATCAGCAGCACACCCGACGACGTCAACATCCAAAACAGCGGATCGCGCCGGTGGTAGTAGCGGTACAGCAGCCACAAGCTGCCGACGGCCAGCGCCACGAACAGCAGACGCAGCACGACGATCAACCACATCGGCAGCCCGTAATAGATGCCGTTGCCCAGCACCGAGGAGTTGAAGTAATCCCGGGTTGACAGGATGTAGGGCAGCGTGCGGTGAATGAAGTTGCCGCGGTCGACTACCAGCGGCCAGGCCACCGCGTTGAACGCCAATGGCACCGCCGCCGCGGCGAACAACGCCCGCCACTGCCGGTTGAGCAGCGGCATCAGCAGCAGCACCGCCAGCACGGGTTTGACTGTGAGCGAGAGACCGATCGCGATGCCCGCCAGCCATTCCCGGCTGTGCCGACCGTCCAGCAGCCAGCGGAAGAACAGCACCTCGCACAGCAGGATGCAGCCGTTGATATTGGTGAAGATCAGGGTGTTGGTCACCGATTCGGTGACGAAAGCCGCCGCCAGCAGGGCCGGCAGCGCCGGGGACCGCATCGAGAATTTGAACAACCGCACCAGTAGGTAGCAGGCCGCGATGATGGCCAGCGTGTTGAGCAGGATGAACCAGTTTCGGGCGGCGTAGATGCTGTCGAAGTAGCCGAACGGCGCCATCAGCAGAGTGCCGCCCGGCGGGTACAGGTAATGCGGATCCACCTCGGTGAACACGTCGGTGTACACCGGTTCGGAGGCGCGGAAATGGCGCAGTGCCAAGTAGACCGGCGCCCAGTCGTCGGTGATGTAACCGTTGGACGTCAGGACGTAACTGCGGTGGATGATCGACATGATCGCGATCGGCCACAGCGCGATCCGCACTACGTCCTGGGCGCTCAGCGGGCTGGTGCGGGGACCAAAGGCGTTGCGCACGAGACTGGCTGCCACGATCCGCACCGTACACCGGCGCGGCGCCTGAGCCGGTCAGGCAGGGCAGAAGGTGTCGGTCTCCGGGATGATGCCGGTGGACAGGTAGTCGAGCACCGGCGGCATCGCGCACGAGGTGTAGATGACGGCGCCGTGCCCGGTGCCCTGCCACATCACCCGCCGGCTGTTGGCGCCGGCGTTGATGATCGTCGCGGCGACGGCTGCTACACCCTGGGAGCCGGCGATCGGGTCGTTCTGGACCCCCAGCAGCAGAGCGTTGATTTTCAGGTCCGCCGGGTCCTTGGGTGCCGAACCGCTGGGCCAGTTGAGGCATTTCACGAGATTCAGCGCCCCTACGGTTCCGAACTGCGGGTAGGTCTTGCCCCAGGCGACGACCAGTTCGCGGACCCGGTCGGGGCTGGGACGGTTCAGCGAATCGCTGCAGCCGTTGACGAATTGTCCATCGGTGCCGCGCAGCGCTTCGGCCTGGTTGACCAAACTGTTGAGCTGGTTGACGTCGCCGCTGCGTGCGGTGGCCAGGGCGTCGGCCAGTTTGACGGTGTTGATCACCCGGTCGCCGGTGGGGTAGGCCAGCGCGGTGACTATTGCGTTGACCATGACCGAAACCGTCATCCCCCCCGGGCCCCGGCCGGCCCCCGCGGCCGCCAGTAGCCCGTCGACGGCACCCTTCGGGTCCGGTCCCAGCACGCAGTTGGCCGCCACGCACTGGGCGGCCCAGTCGTCGAGCGCGCTCTGCTGTGCCTTGACCTGATCTTCGGCCAGGGCCTCGGCGCCGGCCCCCGGCGGGGTGGGGGAGTCCAGGATGAGGCGGGCGACCTTGTCCGGGTGTGAGCCGGTGTAGGCAAGTGCCACCTGAGCGCCGTTGCCGATGCCGAGCAGGGCCAGTGCGGGCACGTCCCAGGTGCTGCGCAGGCGTTCGAGATCCTCGGCGGCGCGGACGTTGTCGTAGGACGAGTCGCCCGGCGCGAGCGCGTCGGTGCACGACGTGGTGGCCGTGAGGGTGATCGCTCCCAGGTTGGCGACGGGGTCGTCGCCCGGCTCGGTTTGGGCCTGTTCGCGCATCTGGGTGCGGTCGAAGAGGTCGCGGCAGTCGATCGGGCTGGATAACCCCATGCCGCGGCGGTCGACGGCGACGATGGGGTGCCTGGCCAGGACGTCCCCGCCGGAGCGGGTCAGCCAGACCGGGAGTTGCAGCGACGACGGCAGGTCCGAACCCGTCGTGAACACCAACGGGCCGGCGTCCGCGGGGGTCTGCGCCGAGCGGGCCCGCATGGCCCCGATGGTGATCGTGCCGGTGGCGCCGGTCACCGGGTCAAGGTCGGCGTCGAACTCCGCGCATTCCAGTGCGACGCCGGGCAGCGGTTTGGCGCCGGCGTCCCCGAACGCCTTGCCGGTGCAGTCCTTCCATACCAAGTCGTTTTTCGGCGCCAGCAGTTCCGCCGGGCCGCCGGCCGAACTGCTGGTCACCGGGGCGTCGCCCGGATTGCTGGCCGAATCCGTGGCGAACTGGGGGTTCGCCGCCAGCCAGGGCGCGCAACCGGAGAGCGACCCGGCCAGCAGCAGCGCGGCGCTGCTCACGCCGATCACCGCCCTGATCCGACCCTGCCCACGCATGCCCACCACAGTAGCGACCGGCGGATCGGCGTCAGCGGATGCGGGCGTAGCGCGCGTACAGGTAGCCGTCCTCGTCGGTCAGCACGTGCGCGCGGCGCATCCGGGTCAGGGACCCGGTTTCGCCGGTGGCGATCCGAACGGCGTTGCCGCCCAGCAGCAGTGGCGCCGATGTCAGGCACAGCTCGTCAAGCAGGGTCGCGGCCACGAATCCGCCGAGCAGGCTCGGCCCGCCCTCGGTGAGCACCCGCAGCAGTCCCCGTTGGGCCAGTCGCTCGACCAGCACGGTGAGGTCCACCTGGTGCGGGTCGGCCCCGGAGCAGTCCACCACCTCGGCGGCTACGCCGACCCGGTCGCGGGCGATGCCGACCGACGCTGCACAGGTCAACACCAGCGGCAGCAGTTCGCTGCCGGTCAGCACTGCCATGTCGCGCTCGATCAGGCCGGTTCGGGTGACCAGCGCGATCGGCGGGACCTCGCTCTGGCCCAGGGCCTGACGGCGGCGGCGCTGGGCCACCGACAGTCGGGCGCCGCCGTAATTCTCGGTCCGTGCGGTGCCGGCGCCCACCACGATCACATCGGCCAGTTCCCGTTGCACAGCGAACAACCAGCGGTCCCCGGCGCCACCAAGGCCGCCGGAGATGCCGTCGTTCGTGGCGGCGCCGTCCAGGCTGGCAATCATGTTGCCGCGAACCACGCAGCGGGTCAGCTCAGCGGGGTAGGAGTAGAGCCGGTACAACTCGTCCTCATCGACCGGCGTGCCACCGCCCAGCAAGGTGAACCGCACGGCGTCAGCGTTTTCCATGCCTCGATTGCAGCACGTCGACTCCGGGGACGTCGATACAGTCCTCTGCATGCCCGGCCGCCTGGTGGACCGCCATCCCACCGTTTCACCGCAACGGCTGATCGCCCAACTGGTGCCGCCGCCCACCTTTGTTGACGTCAGCTTCGACAGTTACCGGCCGGATCCGCACGAGCCCACCCAGTCGGCAGCGGTGGCGTCCTGCCTGAGTTTCTGCGACGAGGCGGTGCGCCGCCGCGCCGGCCGTCGCAAGCTGTTCGGGAAACGCGAGCCGCTGCCCGGGGTGGGCCTGTACCTCGACGGCGGCTTCGGAGTCGGCAAGACCCATCTGCTTGCCTCGGCGTACTGGCGCCTGCCCGATTCGGCCGAAAATCCGAAGGCGTTCGCCACGTTCGGTGAGCTCACCCAGTTGGCCGGAGTGTTCGGGTTCGTCGAATGCATCGACCTGCTCGGCGCCTACACCGTGGTGTGCATCGACGAATTCGAACTCGACGACCCCGGCAACACCACGTTGATCTCGCGGATGCTCTCCCAACTCGTCGAGCGCGGGGTGTCCATCGCTGCGACGTCGAACACCCTGCCCGAACAGCTCGGTGAGGGCCGCTTCGCCGCCCAGGACTTTCTGCGCGAAATCAACACGCTGGCACGCATTTTCAGCACGGTGCGGATCGAGGGCCCCGACTACCGCCACCGCGGCCTGCCGCCGGCGCCGCAGCCGCTGTCCGACGACGAGGTCGCCGAGAGCGCCGAGCGCACGCCTGGAGCGACCTTGGATGACTTCGACCAGTTGTGCGCCCATCTGGCGACCATGCACCCGTCGCGCTATCTGGCGCTGATCGAGGGTGTGTCGTCGGTGCACATCACCGGTGTGCACCCACTCGATGACCAGAGCGTGGCCCTGCGCCTGGTGTCGCTGACCGACCGCCTCTATGACGCCGGCATCCCGGTGGTGACCTCCGGCGCCAAACTCGACACGGTGTTCTCCGAGGAGATGCTGGCCGGCGGCTACCGCAAGAAGTACCTGCGGGCCACCTCGCGACTGCTGGCGCTCGCGCGCTAGAGCGAACGCACCATCACAAAGTCGGACTCGGTGCCGCCGCCCAGTCTGAACGTCCGCGACCCGGCGATCTCGAATCCGTGTTTACGGTAAAACCGTTGCGCCCGAGCGTTGTTCTCGTTGACCCCCAGCCACGCCGCGGCGGCGCCGTCGGCTCTGGCCCAGTCGATCGCGGCTCGCATCAACGCCGACGCTGCACCGGTGGAATGGTGGCTGGGCAGCACGTACATTTTCGACACTTCCACTGCGGGGCGCTGCCGCACCGCGCGGCCGATGTCCGGATCGGTGCCGACGCCGCGGATCAGCATGGTGTAGCCGACGATCCGGTGACTGTCACCGTCACTGTCGCTGGCGCTGAGCACAATTCGGTCCGGGTCGGTGAGGTAGTCCCCGAAACACTGCACCGACAGGTGGGTGGCGATGAAGGCGGCGACGTCCTCGGCGGCGGCGGACGGCGGGCAGGCGAGGGGGAACGTCGCTGCTGCGACAGCGGCCAGTGCGGCGGCGTCGGCGTCGGCCGCCGGTGTGACCGAGATCGCCATGGCAGCCAATGTTGACATACCGGAGTGCCTGCCGGATTCGGTCCCCAGCCGAGCCGGGGTGTCCGATCGGGCACCCTGCTTGACCCAAACCGCCGCACCGTCGCGGTCTTTGGCTATCCGCTGCATGGCCTCCGGCGGTATTTCATAGACTTGTGCCATGGCAGGCCTGCAGAAATCACAAGAGCGCGTGGAACTCGGCAAGATCGACAACCGCGCCGCATCGGTACCGCTGATGTTCCGCAACCGTGTTACGGCGACGCCGAATACCGAGGCGTTCCGCTATCCCAAGGATCGGGGCTGGGAGAGCGTCACCTGGCGTCAGGTGTCCGATCGGGTGGACAGCATCGCGGCCGGCCTGATCTCCCTGGGCATCAATCCCGAGGAACGGGTGGCGCTGGCGTCGGGCACCCGCTACGAGTGGGTAGTCGCCGACTTCGGCATCCTGGCCGCCGGCGCGGCCACCACCACCGTCTATCCGACCACCAACGCCGAGGACGTGGCCTACATCGTCTCCAACTCCGGCAGTCGCATCGTGATCGCCGAGGACCAGACCCAGGTAGACAAGCTGCGCGAGCGCCGCGACCAGCTGCCCGCCGTGGAGAAGGTCGTCATCATCGACGGCGAGGGCGACGGCGAATGGGTGATGTCCCTGGCCGAACTGGAGGAGCGGGGCCAGGTGTTGCTCGCGGAGTCCCCGAACACCGTCAACGATCGCATCAATGCCATCCGACCCGACCAGCTGGCGACCCTGATCTACACCTCCGGCACCACCGGCAAGCCCAAGGGCGTCCGGCTGCTGCAGAAGTCGTGGACATATACCGCCGCCGCCATGGACTCTCTCGGAGTGCTCTCCGACAAGGACCTGAACTATCTGTGGCTGCCCTTGTCGCACTCGTTCGGAAAAGTGATGCTGGCCCTGCCCCTGGTGATCGGGTTCCCGACCGTCATCGACGGACGGGTGGACAAGATCGTGGAGAACCTCGCGGTCATCCGCCCGACGATCATGGGCGCCGTCCCGCGCATCTTCGAGAAGGTGCACGGCCGGATCAACGAGATGATGGCCAAAGAGGGCGGGGTCAAGAAGACGCTGTTCGACTGGGCGGTGGGCGTCGGAGTTGAGGTGTCGCGCACCAAGCAGGCCGGCAAAGCCGTCTCCCCGCTGCTGAACGGGCAATACAAGCTGGCCGACAAACTGGTGCTGTCGAAGATCCGGGACCGTTTCGGCGGACGGTTGCGCTTCTTCATCTCCGGATCGGCCGCACTCGACCGGGAGATCGCGCAGTGGTTCGACGCCATCGGCGTGGTGGTGCTGGAGGGCTATGGGCTCACCGAGACTTCGGCGGCCTCGGTTCTCAACCGGCCGAACGCTTATCGCTTCGGCACTGTCGGCTGGACCTTCCCGCAGACCGAGGTCAAGATCGCCGGGGATGGGGAGATCCTGCTCAAGGGCCCCGGTGTCATGGATGGCTACCACGACATGCCCGAAGCCACCGCCGAGACGATAGAGCCCGACGGCTGGTTCCACACCGGTGACATCGGCGAACTCGACGCCGAGGGCTTCCTGCGTATCACCGACCGCAAGAAAGACATGTTCAAGACCTCGCAGGGCAAATACGTTGCGCCGTCGGCGATTTCAGCCCAGTTCAAGGGCATCTGCCCGTTCGCCAGCGAGATCGTTGTGTACGGCGAGGGCAAACCCTACTGCGTCGCGCTGGTCAGCCTGGACGCCGACGGGGTCACCGAGTGGGCGGCGGCCAACGGGATGGCCGGAAAGTCATTCTCCGAGATCGCCCGTGACGCCAAGACCTACGCCGCGGTCGAGGGCTACGTCGAGCAACTCAATAAGGTGCTCAACCGGTGGGAACAGGTCAAGAAGTTCGCGATCATCGACCGTGAGTTGACCGTCGAGAACGGCGACCTGACGCCCAGCCTCAAACTCAAGCGCAAGGTTGTCGTGGACAACTTCCACGGCAAGATCGACGATCTCTACGTCTGAGGCGGTGTGACGGTAGGAGCGATCCGGATGACTCGTGTCCGTGGCCTGGCGTGCGCGGCGATGGTGACCCTCGCGTTGACGCCGGCGGTGGCCCACGCTGACCCGCCGCCGCCCGCGGTGGGTGTGGGATGCGCGGCTGACCTGGCCGACGCCATGACCCTGCTGCCCGATCAGACCACCTACGTGGCATGTCGCCCAAGCGGGCTGGGCTACTCCTGGACGGCGCTGCAGACTCCTTTCCCGCCGAATGACGCCTGGCTGAGTTACGGGTCGCCGATCACTCTGCACGGCCAGGGCATGCGCAACCCGAACCTGTCCTCGGGGCGGTGGACGGCCACGCCGCGAGATCCGGAGGCGACCTGCCGGGTCACCCAGACCACGGTGGTGGAGGCGGGTGTCCTTGCGCCGCCGCAGATCTCCGAGGGGGAGAAGGGCAAACCCATGACTGTGGAGATGCTGCTCAGCCTTTTCTATGTCGAACTGGCCGGTGACTGCCTGTGGGAGAAGGACTAGCGCTCCGGCTGTGTTCCGCGGCTCACTTCGGGAGCGCATCCGGGCGCGGGAAGATTCCCGCTAGCGCAGGCCGTCCAGTGCCTCCGCCCGGTCAGCCAGTGCGGTCAGCGCGTCGGCAAGTTCGCGGGCTTGGGTAGGAGTGAGGTCAGCGGCGACGGCGGACTCTGGGGCAGCACTGATGATCACGCCTTCGACCCGCAGCGCCACCCCGCTGACCGTGGACCCGTCGCGGTGCTGCAGTCCGGTCAGCAATGCCGCGACCGGTCCGATCGGGACAGGGTCGGCGCCGTACACGCGGTCGCCGAACCGCTCATCCCAGTCGCCGGTCCACGTCGTACCGGCCGGCGGCGGTGTGGATGACGCTGAGGCCCCGGTGCTGGTCGCTGATGTCGCCATGTGTCGGGACTATAAGGGAAGAAAGGGTTTTTCTCGGTCCCGTTTTGTCGTTGTCCGGGGGTAGCGTTGGTTGACGCAAGGGGCAATGGGCCGCGGAAGGAGCAGTGATGCCGAGCTGGCGACCTCAACGAACCTGGGGCAAGTCTGTGGAGCAGCAGCAGCGCGACCGGGATCAGCGCTACCGCGATGCGCGCGCCGAGGCGGCAACCGAATATCAGGCCGACATCGCCAGCAACGGCCACGGCGATTGCGACGGCGATTGCGAGTGCGACTGATCCGTGCGCTGTCGACGCGACTACAGATGGCGCAACGGCCGGTACAACGGCCCGTACTTGTAATCGAGCCACCACTCACGGAGTAATGAATTCCCATGGCTACGAGCGCCGGCCCGCAACTCCGTCAATCGTGTGTGTGCACTGATGCGGTTCTGCGGTTCCATAAACTGAGGCTGCTCGAGTTTTTCCTGCGGCGATAGGGCCTTAAGGCATCGAAGCTATCATTGGCCAGCGGCCTTAGACCGGCTGCAGCGGGCCGAAGCTTTCGTAGTTAATGGCGCTGTGGGGCACCCCGAGCTCAACGAGCTGAGCGTGGACAGCGGACATGAACACGTGCGGCCCGCACATGTACACGTCGAAGTCCGAATCGGGCAGCCAACCGCGCAGCAGCTCGGGGGTGATTCGCCCGACGGCGGCGGCGGGGTCGCTGCCGTCTTCGACGGCGCAGTGCACCGCGACATCCGACCCGCTCTGAGCCAGCGCGTTCAATTCCGCGGCGAACGGCCGGGCATCGGCGGTGCGGACGGCTTGAATAAACCGAACCGTCGCATCGGGGTGTGCCGCGACCAACGCCTTGGCCATCGGCAGCACCGGAGTGACGCCGATCCCGCCGGCGATGAACACCGCCGGACGTCCGTTGTGCGACGAGGGGTCCAGCGTGAAGACGCCGTAGGGTGCCGCCAACCGCACCTGCTGACCGACGGCGATCTCGTCGTGCAGGTAGTTGGACACGACACCTTCCGGGCCTGATGCATGTAGGCACGGCTCACGCTTGACGGAGATTCGGTAGCTGCGGTCGCTCGGTACATCGGAGATGGAGTAGTTGCGCGGCGGTGTCACCGCCTCCCCGGGGACATCCACGTTGACGGCGATGTACTGACCGGGCAAGTGCTTCGGCAGCGGGCCTCCGTCGGCGGGGGTCAGAACGAAGGAGGCGATCCCGTCGGCCTCTTGTGTCTTTGCGCTGACGGTGAAGGTCCGGTGCCCGGTCCATCCGCCGGGCTGATCGAGCTGCTCCTGGTAAAGCTGGGCTTCGCGGCCGATACAGACATCGGCGAGGTTGCCGTACGCCTCGGTGACTGCCGCGGCGATCTCCGGGGTGACCGCATCGCCGAGGACCTCGGCGATGGCGTCCAGTAGATGCTTGCCGACGATCGGATACTGCTCGGGCTGGATACCGAGTGAGCAGTGCTTGTGGGCGATCAGATCGACGGCCGGGCCCAGCGCACCGAGATTGTCGATGTTGGCGAAGTAGGCGCAGACGGCATTGGCCAGGGCCTGAGGCTGCGCTCCCTCGAATTGGTGGGCCTGGTTGAAGTACGCCAGCACCTCGGGGTTGCCCGCAAACATTCGCGGGTAGAAATTGCCGGTAATGGTTTCAGCGTTCTCGGCGACGACCGGCGTGACGGCCTTGACGATGTCGACGGTTTTCTGAGTCAGCACGATGGTCTCCCGCAGCGATCGAAGCGAAACGGTTCCTTGCGATATCAGACGGACGGTAACTCTCATCCCGGCTGTGAGACTCGCAGATCGCGATAATTGTGCTTCGGCGACGCCAAGGGTCGCGGTGATGCTGGTGCGCGATACTGGGATTGAACCAGTGACCTCTTCCGTGTCAGGGAAGCGCTCTCCCGCTGAGCTAATCGCGCGGGTTGAAAATCGGAGGTGGAGACGGGAATCGAACCCGTGTGCACGGCTTTGCAGGCCGTTGCCTCACCACTCGGCCACTCCACCGCTGGGGTTTGATGCCTTTAGCACCTTCGAGCGGATGACGGGATTCGAACCCGCGACCCTCACCTTGGCAAGGTGATGCGCTACCAACTGCGCTACATCCGCAAAGCTTCGGGAATCGCACCCCGCCGCGATGGTCGACAATAGTCCAGATGCCGCTGAGCCCACAAATCCCTCTGGTCAAGGGCATGTTCAGCGCAAATGCACTCCGTGCTAACCTTCGACCTCGACGCAGTCGGCGTGCTCTGCGCTGACTCTGCGGTCCCGTGGCTCAGTGGGAGAGCGTCCGCTTCACACGCGGAAGGTCGCTGGTTCGATCCCAGCCGGGACCACCAGCCTTCTGTTTGGAACATTTATCGCCACGGTGACACCCAGTGCACAGTGTGTGCTGACCGGTGGCTCTGATGATCCCTATCATCAGTCGATGAGCACTTATCTGATTGCGGGCGGTAGTCGAGGGATCGGCCTGGAACTCGTCCGGCAACTGGCGCCGACGGCCCAGCGTGTCGACGTCTGGTCCCGATCGGTGGATGACCTGGCCGTCGGTGGGCCGGTGCACCATCAGAGTTGTGATCTCACCTCAACCGATTCGCTGCCCGAGCCACCGGAGTCGATCCAAGGGGCGGTGTACTGCCCGGGGACGGTCAATCTCAAGAGCTTCCGGGCGCTCTCGGAAGATGACTTCCGCCGCGACTGGGAAGTCAATCTGCTTGGCGCAGTGAGGTTCCTGAAAGCCTGCCAGGCCCGACTGAAGGGCCTGGATGGAGAGCCGGCCAGCGTGGTGCTGTTCAGCACCGTCGCAGTGGGGCAGGGCATGCCGATGCACTGCTCAGTGGCCGCGGCCAAGGGCGCCGTGGAAGGGCTGGTCCGGACCCTGGCCGCCGAGTGGGCCCCGAAGATCCGGGTCAACGCCATCGCGCCCGCTCTGGTGGACACCCCACTGGTGGACCGGATGCTCGGAACCCCGGAGAAGCGCGAGGCCATGGCGGCTCGCTACCCGCTCAAGCGGGTCGGAACCCCCAGTGACGCAGCGGCTTTGGCGCGCTTTCTGCTATCGCCCGACAGCGGCTGGATCACCGGCCAGGTGCTGGGTCTGGACGGCGGAATGTCTACGGTGCGCGCCTGAGAGCAGTTGGGCATACACCGCCCGCACGCCCGCCCGGAGGCAGCCTGGACCCGCCCCCGGGGCTTAGGCGTACTCCAGGACGGCCTGCCCCCATACGCCCGCGCCGACCAGACCGGCCATGGTGATCAGGCCGACACTGGCGGCTGCGGGCAGGCCGAACGCGTCGACCAGTCCGCCCAGCACGTCACCGCTGAACACCTGTTCCATGCCGTAGAGGAAGAGGTTGAGGCTGTAGGCCGGCAGCGACAGCACGATGGCGTTGATGACGTCGGCAGTCGGGAGCAAGGGGGCATAGAGACCGGCGACCGTTCCGGAGATCGCGTTTGCGACCGAGTTGATCACGTTCTGCACCGTCTGGATGAAACCGCCGGATGCGCCCATCCCCAACGGCCCCAGATTCGCCAGCGAGAAAGCTGAGATCTCTTGGGCCACCGATCCGTTCGGCCCGAAGTCGGCGATGAAGTCGGAGATGCCCTGCCCGATGCCCTCGAAGAACTTCGTGAACGCCTCACCGTAGACAGGTCCGAACGGGGGGGTCACTTCGAACGGAGTCAGTTCATTGGCGTAGGGCTGTGTGCCGGTTGCGAATCCGTGGGCCGGATCGGCGTAGCCGAAGTCCACGATCACCTTGAGCGAGGGCTGGATCAGGTCGGCTAGCGGGTTGCCGAGGAAGGGGATGGCCCGAAGTGGCTGCAGCAGCGGAAGGTTCTCGGTGGGGATGAAGAAGTACTGCTGCGACGGGGAGGTCGACGGGAGCGGCGATGCCGCCTCGACCTGCGTCTTCAACAGGCAAAACGCCTTCTCTGCGCACTGTTCCTGGCTGATGGTCGGCGTGTACTGGACGTGGACGTAGGCGATCCCGAGCGCGGCGTTGAGGACGGACAGGAAGTTGATCGGGTAGCGCGGAAAGTCCGAGAAGCCGTCGTACTCCCTTTGGTAATTCGTCGTGGCGTACTCCTGGCCGGTGGGCGGGAGCGGACCGCCCGGTGTCGGGCCGTAGAACGGGATGCCAAGGCTGGGCAGGCTGAGCATGGGCATGTCCCGGCCGCTGAACCGGGACAGGAACCCCCCGTTGGGGTTCATCTCGTTGCCGACGAAGACGAAGTTGATGCTGTCGGCAAGCCCGGACGGCACCGCGAATTCCACGTCCTCGCCGTCGACCTCCACGGTGTAACCGCCCTGCAGCAGTGACCCGATGATCGCGCTCTGTGAGTAGCCGAACACGGTCACCGGTGTGCCGGCGGGCAGCGGAGTGAGGACATCGCTGAGAATCTGGATGCCCTGGTCAACCGAGGTGTTCAGCGGCAAACTCTTGACGCCGGTAATCGGGTAGAGACCCTCGGGAGTGAAGACCAACTGCTGGGTTCCGGGGATCCCGCCCGGAATGTAGTAGCTCATGACGGTTTCGCCGTACTTCACCGACGGGATCGGAACGCCGCTGGGCCCCAGGATGATCGGTAGCGGCGCTGTCGTGGTGGCCGCCGACTGCGGCAGCGACGCAGTGCTCGTCACGGCGACTGGATTGCGGCGGGCGAACGCCAGCGTCGCCCACTCCAGTGGGGAGCCGATCGGAACGCCGGTGTTGCTGCCGGCGAAGGGATCGGTCAGTGCGGTGGCCGCTGCCGTCAGAACGGATGCCACCGGCGCGGACGCGGGGGCGGAGATCGGTTGGGGAGCTACCGGAGCCGTCGGGAGGATCGCGGCGACCGGAACGGTTTGGCTGGCGGTCACAACCGGCGGCGCGGACTCGACGGCGGCGGCTGGGTTGGCGGCCGTCGCCGCGGGAACCTCGACCGGGGGGAGCGCCTCAATCGGCGGCTGGAAGTCGTCGCGTGCCAGCACCGCGGCGGGATGCTCGACGGGGGTGCCGGAGTGGGGATTCAGCGCTGAGACGCGTGGGCCGGGCTCGATCTCCGGTTGGACCGCGTCGGCCGACTGCCCGCGTCGCGGGCTCACGGTGGCGGCCCGGCCGCGGGTGCCCACCGATGACGGGGCGTCGCCGGTCGTGCTGCTCTGCGTCGAACCGGAACGATCCGACGACGGCCCGGTGCCGGCGTCATCGGCCCAGCTGAGCGCTGTTCCGCCCAGCAATGCCGACCCGACCCCCAGGGCGATCGCCAACCCCCCGACTCGGCCGATGTAAGAGCAGGCTGCCATGAGCGGTCCCTTCACTGAATTTCCTGAAATGAATCTGAGCAGAGACTAACGGCAACATGGGTTCAGGTCGCAGAACCAGAACCAACTCCCGGACCGCTACACCGCGTCGAGGTAGCGGCGGGTGACCAGATGCTGGGACAGCCTCAGGATCGGGGTG
>Ga0164292_10002721_pt1 | contig 14414 bp, 10 predicted proteins | sample GEODES117metaG_FD_111486 | JGI IMG/M metagenome (GOLD analysis project Ga0164292, IMG submission 111486) | Eutrophic lake water microbial communities from Lake Mendota, Wisconsin, USA - GEODES117 metaG | ecosystem: Environmental > Aquatic > Freshwater > Lake | place: USA: Lake Mendota... | reverse complement strand
GACTCCCCGGTACGGCCAGCGGAGAAGTCCCCTAACAGGACTCCAAGCGAACTCGACGGGCGAGCCGGTTCCGCCCACGGGGTTCCCGTTGACGACAACTGCTCGAGGAACGACGGAACCCAGGGCAGAAACATCACCCCACCGACGGCGAACGCCCCAACGACCCAAAGACCCCCGGCGTTGCGCTCCTTGCGATCCACCCACCACCATCTGGCCGGACCACCAGTCCCGTCGCACCGATGAGGAACATCCCCCAGTAGTGGGTCCAAAGGAGCGCTCCGGCCACCACGGCAAGAGCGGGAACCCGCCAGGTGCGACGGCGACCACGCACGAGGTCGTCAACCAGCAACCATCCGAGCGCCACCTCGAACATCACCAAGGCGTACATCCGGTTCTCAGTGGCGTAGCGCACCGCAAGGGGCGACAGTGCGAACACGGCAACGGCCACCCAGGCCAACAGCCGCCCGCCGAGTCGCCGACCGGCGAACCAGACGGCCACCGCCGCAGCAACGGAGAACAGACCCGACAGCGCCCGCAACCCGGCGTCCCAGTCCTGGCCGACGAGTGCCCCCCAGTAGTGCGACAACAGGTAGTACAGCGGCGGATGACCGTCGGAGCGCAGGGCGTCGAGGATTTCCGACGGTGGAAGTTCGGCAATGTTCGCGGTGAGGGCCTCGTCGAGCCACATGGGGCTGGCGGCCACGAATCGAAGGACCACCCCGGCGACACAGGCCAGGCCGACGAGGACCACAAGCTCAGGGGTCAGGCTGCCGAAGCGGTCGCTTTTCTGACGTGGTGTTCCCCCTGTCACACGGGGCAGCGTAGTGGCCGGACATGGCACATCTGGGGTACCCGCGGGGCATAGAGTGGCGACGGTCGGGCCAGTGGGGCCCGACGTTCCGCACCTCACGAATCGGTGACCAACTGATGACCATCGACGAGAAATCCGACACCCCGACGAGCGAGGCCGCCGACGCCGCCCAAGGGGTGGTGATCATCGGCGGTGGCCCGGCCGGACTGACCGCCGCCTACGAGCTGTCCAAGCGCGGCGCCACCTCGGTGGTGCTTGAAGCAAGCGACGTCGTGGGTGGCATCAGCCAGACGGCGGAACGTGAGGGATGGCGTTTCGACATCGGAGGACATCGCTTCTTCACCAAGGTCGGCGAGGTCGACCAGGTCTGGCATGAACTGCTCACACCTGACGAGTTCATGGTTCGTCCCCGCCTCAGCCGCATCTTTTACAAGGGCAAGTTCTTCGACTACCCCCTGAAGGCCTCCAACGCTTTGGGCAACCTCGGCATCATCGAAGCGTTCCGCTGCGTTCTCAGTTACCTCTGGGTGAGGATCCACCCGCCGAAGGACACCACCACCTTTGAGGGATGGGTGGCGTCGCGGTTCGGATGGCGCCTGTACCGAATCTTTTTCAAGACCTACACCGAGAAGGTCTGGGGCGTCCCCGCCACGGAAATTCAGGCCGACTGGGCCGCCCAGCGGATCAAGAACCTGTCACTGGCCAAGGCCATCATCAACGCCCTCTCACCGTTCAACAAGAACGACGTGACCTCCCTGATCGAAGAGTTCCACTACCCCCGCTACGGCCCGGGCATGATGTGGGAGAGGTGTCGGGACGTCGTTATCGAGCGCGGCTCGACGGTGCTGATGGAGTCCCCCGTCGAACGGGTCTGCCACGCCGGCGGACGGGCCACATCGGTCGTCTATCGCCAGGAAGGCACCGAGGTGGAGTTGCCCGCCGACCACGTGGTCTCGTCCATGCCGATCTCCCAGCTCGTTCGGGCGATGGATCCACCCGTCCCCGCCGAGGTGCGCGCCGCCGCCGACGGGTTGGCCTACCGGGACTTCCTCACCATTGCGCTCGTGGTGCCCGAAGAAGTCGGGTTTCCCGACAACTGGATCTACGTCCACGCACCCGAGGTGCGTCTCGGTCGTATCCAGAACTTCGGACAGTGGTCACCGTGGATGGTCAAGGACGGTCGCACCTGTCTGGGCCTTGAGTACTTCGTGTTCGAGGGTGACGACCTGTGGACCATGGCCGACGACGACCTCGTTGCTCTTGGCACCCGCGAACTCGCCGCACTCGGCCTCGTCGACCCTGCACAGGTCCAACAGGGCTACGTCGTGCGGGTCCCCAAGGCCTACCCGATGTACGACGACACGTACCGCGACAACGTGGAGATCATCAAGGACTGGCTGGCGGCCAACGCGCCCAATGTGTACCCCGTGGGTCGAAACGGCATGCACAAGTACAACAACCAGGACCATTCGATGTTCACCGCCATGTTGACGGTGGAGAACATCTTCGGTGCGGATCACGACATCTGGGCCGTCAACGTCGAAGAGGAGTACCACGAGGAGTCCAGTGCCGACGACCAGCGAGGCACTGGCCGCGACGCTCCGGAGATTCCCCGCACCGCCTTCAGCGCGGATCACCCCCTGCGGCGCGGCGACTCCTGAACGGGGGACCGGGCGCCACCATGTCCGCTCCATCGTCAGGCGCCAACCCCGGTGGCGCCAATGAAATCGCTGAAGCGGCGACGCGTGCTGGTATCCGGCGTGTGCACGCCTTCGCATGGCGAGACCTCGAAGACGCCGAGGCCGGGGGATCTGAACTTTTCATTGCACGCGTTCTCGAGGTGTGGGCGTCGTGTGACCTCGACATCACGCTGAGGACCTCAATGGTCCAGGGCAGGGCCACGCGCACCACACGGGCCGGTTACCAGGTGGTGCGCCGTTCCGGCCGGCTCAGTGTGTTCCCCAGGGCGATTGCCGGTGAGATGGTCGGCCGCAACAGGCCCCGCCCCGACGCCGTGCTCGAAGCGTGGAATGGAATCCCATTCGCCAGTCCACTGTGGTTTCGTGGCCCACGAGTGACGGTGCTTCACCACGTGCACGAGGACATGTGGCCCATGGCGCTGCCCGGCCCGCTCGCCAAGGTCGGCTGGTTCGTGGAAGGCACCCTCGCCCCACCGTGGTACCGAAATACCCCGATCGTCACCAACTCCGTGTCGTCACGTGACGAGATTGTGGCCCGTCTCGGTCTGCCGCCAGAACACATCACCATCGCCCCTCCCGGGGTCGATCCCCGGTGGCGGCCACTCGACGGAACCCGAGCCGACGCTCCGACCGTGGTCGCTGTTGGACGCCTCGTCCCCCACAAGCACTTCGACGAACTGATCCGTATCGCCGCCGAGGTGCGCCGCAGCGTCCCCGATCTGCGGCTCGTCATCGTCGGCGAGGGGTACGAACGTCCCCACCTCGAGACGGTGTCGGCCACAGTCGGCGGTCAGGAGTGGATCAGCCTGCCCGGGCGGGTCAGCGACGACGAACTTCGAGACCTCTACCGTCAGGCGTGGGTGGTGGCGGCCACCTCCACCGCCGAGGGGTTCGGCATGACCCTCACCGAGGCCGCCGCCTGTGGCACCCCATCGGTGGCAACCAACGTGGCCGGCCATTGCGACGCAGTCATTGACGGACGATCCGGTCTGTTGTGCGACGACCCAGCGGCGATGACCGAAGCGCTGCGGGCCGTACTCACCGACACCTCTCTGCGCGACCGGCTCCAGCGGGGGGCGCTCGAGCGGGCCCAGGAGCTGACGTGGGAGCGCGCCGCAGCCACGGTGTTCGCCCCGCTGGTGGAATTCCGTGGCCGTTGAGCCCACCTCCGTAACGGCTCGTCTCCGCCAATCGTCACTGCGCGACTGGTGGACGGTTGCGCTGTCGGCCGCGCTCATCTACCTGCCGTTGTTGCTCACCGCCCCAGGCAAGGTCGGGGCCGACACCAAGACGTACCTGTACCTCGACCCCGGTCGGCTCCTCGCCGATGCGCCCTACATCTGGCACGACCGGATCGGTCTGGGGACCGTGACCCACCAGAACATCGGGTACCTGTTCCCCATTGGGCCCTTCTACTGGATCGCCGAGACCATTGGACTCCCCGACTGGTTCGCCCAACGCCTGTGGCTGGGCAGCATCCTGTTCGGGGCCGCGCTTGGTGTCCGCTACCTGTTGCGGACGCTCGAACCGGCGCGGAAGTGGCCAAACTCGGCGGTGCTCGTGGCCATGCTGGCCTACGCGCTCAGCCCCTACGTCCTCGCCTACACAGCGCGAATCTCAGTGATCTTGTTGCCGTGGGCTGCGCTCCCCTGGCTCATCGCCCTCACGGCACGTTCCGTGCGCTTCGGTGGCTGGCGCTACCCGGCGTGGTTCGCCTTCGTGGTGCTGGTGGTGGGCGGCATCAACGCCACCGCGCTCATCCTCGTCGGCGTCGGTCCTCTGGCTTGGATGGTCTACGCCGTGGCGGTCGAGCGGGAGGCGACGGTTCGTCAGGCGCTCGCCGCAGCGGTGCGGATCGGGGCGCTCACCCTGGCCACGTCGTTGTGGTGGATCGCCGGACTGTTCATTCAGGGCACCCACGGACTGCCGGTGATCCGGTACACCGAGACGTTCCGCACCGTGTCGGAGGCGTCCACCGCCCCTGAGGTGTTGCGAGGTCTCGGGTACTGGTTCTTCTACGGCAGCGACAAGCTCGGTCCCTGGATCGAACCCAGCGTCACGTTCACCACGAACCTGCCTGCGTTGGCGTTGTCGTTCGCCCTGCCGCTCGCCGGGCTCGCCGCGTTGGTGGTTGTGCGCTGGCGCCATCGGGGGATCTTCGCCGTGATGGCCGCCCTTGGCGGGTTGATCGCCGTGGGTGGCCATCCGTGGGAGGAAGGGTCGTGGCTCGGCCAGTGGTTCACCACGTTCACCCGCAGCGACGCCGGCCTCGCCCTTCGCTCCACCCCCCGTGCCGTGCCGTTAGTCGCGCTCACCATGGCGGTCCTATTGGCGAGCGGTGTCGCCGCCATCGGCACCGCGCTCGAGCGTTCGCGCCCCCGACTGGCCGGGTTCGCCGCCGGGATCGTGGTGATCGCCATCGTCGCCAACATGTCCCCCCTATGGTCGGGCCAGATGGTGGCCGACAACCTCCAGCGCGACGAGGAGATCCCCTCGTGGTGGGAGGACGCCGTCGCCGCCGTGGACGCCGGGGACAAGCGTTACCGGGTGCTCGAGGTTCCCGGCACGGACTTCGCCTCCTACCGGTGGGGCAACACGGTGGACCCCGTCACCCCGGGCCTCACCGACCGGCCCTGGGCGGCGAGGGAACTGTTCCAGTACGGGTCGGCGCAGTCCGCCAACCTCCTCAATGCGATCGATCGCCGCTTCCATGAGGACACCCTCGACCCCTCCGCGGTTGCCCCGGTGGCGCGCCTGATGGGTGTCAGCGAGATCCTCGTGCGATCCGATCTTCAGTACGAGCGCTACCGCATCGCGAGACCGCGTCTGCTGTGGGACCAGTTGCTGGGCGCTCCGGGACTTGGCACGCCGATCGGTTTTGGGCCCACCACCCCCAACATCGCCGACCCGTCCCAACCCCTCGTCGACGAGATCGAACTGGCCACCGACCCCGCTCTGGCCAACCCACCGGCGGTGGCCCTGGTGCCCGTCGACGACCCCGTACCGGTGCTGCGGACCGTCACCGCGAGAAACCCGATGGTGCTCTCCGGCGACGGGGAGGGGGTCGTGGACGCCGCCGGCGCCGGTCTGCTGAGCGCCAACCAACTGCTTCTCTACAGCGCTTGGGCCTCGTCCACTGGCGGTGACCCGGCGCTGATCGAGGACGCACTGGGGCGCGGGGCGGACCTTGTGGTCACCGACACGAACCGCAGGCGTGCGGCGCGTTGGGGAACCCTGCGAGAGAACAACGGGTACACGGAGTTCGCCGGTGAGGAGTCGCTGCGCTACGACCCCACCGACCAGCGCCTCGACGTGTTCCCCGGGTCCGGCGACGACACCCGCACGGTGACCGTCGTGCGCCCTCGTGACGGCGCCATCGCCGCCTCGGCCCGGGCCACCGCGTGGGGCAACCCCATCACGCTCACCCCCGACGACCGACCCATGGCGGCGCTCGACGGTGACCCGACCACCGCGTGGCGTGTCGGGGCGATCGACGACCCCGTGGGGGAACGTCTCGTCATTGACCTCACCGCCCCGGTCACCACCGACCGACTCACCCTGCTCCAGCCAACGACGCTGAGTCGGAACCGGTGGATCACCGAAGCACGGATCTTCCTGCGCAACGGCGACGGGCCGACCACCACCGTGACGGCACCGCTCACAGATGCATCCCGCGATCCTCAGGCAGGTGGGGAGGTCATCACCTTCCCGGCCACCACGTTCGACCACGTCGAGATCGAGGTGGTGGCGACCAACGTCGGCCCCCGGATTCGCTACGACGGCCAGAGCAGCGTCGGGTTCGCCGAGGTCGGCATCGATGGGGTGGCCACCATCGAGTTGGTGCGGCCCCCCACCGACCTTCTCGACGCTGTCGGTGCAGACTCGCTCGCCCACCGTCTGATTTACCTGTTCAGCCGGTTGCGGTCGAACCCTGCCGAACCCGTCCGGGGTGACCCCGAGACCGCGGTGCGTCGCCTGGTGACCGTGCCTGCCGGACGGTCGTTCTCCGTGGCCGGGGAGGCCCGCATCTCGGCGTTCCTCCCCGATGAGCGCATCGACGAACTCTTGGGACTTCCCGCCGCCTCCGCCGGCGGAGTCACCGCCCGCTCCAGTGAGCGCCTGCCCGGCAGCGTGTTACACCGTGCGTCCGCCGCGCTCGACGGTGACCCCACCACCTTCTGGCTGAGCCCGTTCGAGCAGCGAGGAGAGGTGTGGCTGGACTACACCTTCGCCTCCCCGACCACCCTCGACAGTGCCGACCTCGTGGTGCTGACCGACGGCCGGCACTCGGTTCCCACCAGGGTGCGGGTTGAGGCCAGACAGGCTGATGGCACCATGTCGACCGTGACGGTCGTCGGCCTCCCGGAGGTTGCGGACTCCACGGAACCCAACGCCGTGACTCGTCTCGCGGTCCCCTTCCCCGGCCCCGTCACCACCACCGAACTGCGGGTGGTCGTCGAGGAGATGCGTCAGATGACCACCAAGGACTGGTACTCGAACCTCCCGGTCGTCATGCCCGTCGGGGTGGCCGAGGTGGACCTTGCCGGGGTGCAGGTGACCGCGCCGCAAGGCCCCCTCGACACCGGGTGCCGAGATGACCTGCTCACCATCGACGACGCTCCGGTCCCATTGCGGATAACCGGAACGGTGGAGGACGCCGTTGCTCGTCGCGGCCTTGACGTCACCGCTTGTGCCGAGGTCGCACTCCCGGCCGGCGAGTCGGTCCTTGAGACCACCGACGGTCGCACCACCGGGTTCGATCTGGATCAGATCCGGATCGCTTCCGACGTCGGGGGGGCGTCACTTGCCCCCGACGCCCTGCCACGCCAGCTCCCCGAAGGCCCTGCGGCGACGGTTGACGCCAACGGACGGGTCCAAACCACCGGGACCATCGACGGTGGCGCCGACGGGGCCTACTGGATCGTGCAGGGGCAGTCGTGGAGCGACGGCTGGGTCGCAGAGGTGAACGGCGAGACTCTGGGGACACCCGTCCTCGTTGACGGCTTCGCCAACGGATGGCTTGTCGCATCCCCTGGTGAGGGTGCGGTGGCGTTCAGTGTCACGTGGACTCCCCAGCGCGTCGTGTGGGCTGCTCTTGGGATCTCGGCCGTTGCGGCGGTGATCACCGTGATTCTCGGGTTCGTCGGGGTCCGCCGACGACGCGACGCAGTGCACCGCCCCGATGCGGGCCAGCCGGATCTCCCCACCCCTGACTGGGTACCGTGGTCGACCCGTCCGGGTTGGTGGCTGTCTGGCACGTGGGTGACCGCAGGGGTCGTCGGGCTGCTCGCCACGGTGGCGGCGGCCCTGAATCTTCCCGCCGGCTTCGTGTGGGTGGCACCCTTGATCGGGATCGTCGGTGCCGGCGCTCTGCGATGGGGAACGGTCCGAAACCTTCCGGCACTGTTGGCATGGACCGCACTCGCCGTGGCTGGCGGATTCACCTGGATTCAGCAGTACCGGTACCGCTACCCATCGGACTTTGACTGGCCGGCGTCATTTGAGCGGGCCCACGTCGTCGGAGTGGTGGCGATCCTCGCCATCGGCTTGAGCGGCGTGCTCGACCTCATTGGACGGTGGCGACGCAGCCGGTCATCCACACCGCCGGAACGGTCAGCCTCCGCCGGAACGTAAACGGCCGGTCGGGTCCTCGACACCGGTGAACTGGCCCTGCACCGAGGTGCCGGCCGCCACGACGAGATCGAGCACGATCTCTTCCACCTCCGCCCACGTGGACGCCCGCAGGCCGCCGAGCGAACGGTTGTAGGGCTGGTCGAAGACGATCACCGGGTTGCCGGTTGCCCGCAGAGCCTCGACGTTGTGCGGAGCGTCCTCCACGTAGGCATTGGCCTCAACCTGCGGTTTGTTGCCCAACAGGCAGAGGTCCCGGTACGGGATGCCGTGCTCGTCGAGCCAGGCCACCGTGTCGCTCACCGCCACCTGGTGTCCCCAGTTGGCGTAGAGGCGGTGGGTGATCAGCCGGATCCACACCCCGGCGTCCGACAGCCGCCACAACGCCTCCGCCACACCGTCGAGTACCGGCATCGTCCGAAACATCCGGTATTCGAGTACCGCCTTGCGGTGGATCCGCATGAAGGCCTCATCGTCGACTCCCCACGCGTGGTAGTCCCACGACTCCTGGGGGCCCAGGGTTGCCGGGTCGACGTTCAACTCGGCGGCCACGACGCTGCGAAACGCCTCCTCGTGGTCACCACAGACACCGTCAAGGTCGACGCCGAGAATGAAGGCGCCATCGTGATCGGCACCCTCGGCGGCATCCTGGTGTGTTCGGTCACGTGCCATAGCCAGACCCTACCGAGCGCCCGTGACATCCCGCCCGGACCTACGATGCACCCGTGCGTTCACCCCAGGACACGACTCATCAGACGGCATGGATCGTGAACGAGTTCGGGGACCCCGCCGAGGTCCTCACGCACGCCACCACCGACGTGCCGACCCCCCGAGACGGACAGACCCTCGTTGAAGTACGGACCAGCGGCGTCAATTTCGCCGACGGCCTCGTCTGTGAGGGCACCTACCAGCACCAACCCTCGCCCCCACTGGTCCCCGGCATTGAGGTGGTCGGGGTGATCGCCGGCACCTCCCAACGAGTGGTCGGTACCACCGTTGGCGGTCACGGCGCGTGGGCACAGTTCGCCTTGGCCCGTGAGGCGGATCTGTTCCCCATCAGCGACGAGGTCGACGACGCGACCGCTGCGGCCAGCCACGTCGTGTTCCAAACAGCGTGGATCGCCCTGCACCACCGGGCGCGTCTGTCGGCCGGGGACACCGTGGTCGTTCAGGCCGCAGCGGGGGCGACAGGGTCAGCCGCCCTGCAGGTGGCCCTTGACGCGGGGGCCACGGTCGTCGGGGTCGCTGGGGGGCCCGACAAGGTCGCCGCCATCCGCTCTGCGGGGGCGCATCTCGCCCTCGATCACCGCAGCGATGACGTGGTGGCCGCCGTACGCGACCTCACCGGGGGGCGTGGAGCCGACATCGCCTATGACCCGGTGGGTTCGGCCACCCTTGAGACCTCACGACGTTGTCTCAGCTTTGAGGGACGACTGCTCGTGATGGGTTTTGCCAGCGGGGGTCCTGCGCCCACGGTGGCGGCGAATCACTTGTTGGTGAGAAACCTCGACGTCGTTGGGGTGGCCTGGCCGGCCTACCGCGATCATCGGCCCGACCTCGTCGCTGACGCCCAGAGGTCGATCGACACCCGACTGGCGGACGGACGCTTCGCTCCGCTTGTGGCTGGCGTCCGTCCCATGTCCGAGGCCTGCGACGCCTTGGGGGATCTCCGCTCGGGAACCACGGTCGGCAAATGGGTGCTCAGGAACTGACCTCGACCCAGGTCCCGGCATCAGTCGCCGAGCGGTACGCGGCGTCGACGAGCACGTGGGCCCGCAGGGCATCAGCGACCGTGGGTGTGGCTGGACGCCCCGCAGCGACGGACTCGATGAACCCTGCGTCGGGATAGCGGAGACGACAGCCCCGCTCGAGCAGGTGCCGGACCAGGTCCCGACCGGCGAGCACGTCGTCAGGGGTGTGCTCCCCCCGACGCCACGCCGGCACGCCGTCGTCCACGATCACCTCACCCGGTTCGGCGACCTGTCCGCCCGCCAGGAGGGCGTCAGCCTCGTCAATGTCCGCCTCGGAGGTCCGCTGCACCCGCACCGGCCCGTCAAGGTCCCCTTCGAGGGCGTACCACCCCCGACGGCGAAACACCTCCAGTCGCCGGCCGCTGGGACGGCCCAGCACGTCGTGCCACACCGAGATGAGGTGCGCCGTCGCTCCTGAGGCGAATTCGAGGTGCACCCCGGCCACGTCCTCGATGCCCTCGATTCCGTGTCGTTGCGAGGTTCGGGCACTGAGTGCACTGACTGGCCCAAACAGCCACTCGAGCAGGTCGAGGTCGTGGATCGAGTGCTCAATGAGCGTTCCCGCACCGGCACGCGCCGGGTCGGCACGCCACTGAGACCCGTAGATCCCCCGAACGGGCAGGTACTGATCGTCACGGAACACCACGGTGAGTACCTCGCCATCGGCAGGGTCGTCGACAAGGGTGCGGAGGTAGCGAAACGCTGGCGAGTCCCGCAGCACGAGTCCCACCTGGTTGATCACCCCGGCCGACGCCACCGTGTCTGCCACGTGGCGCGCCGCATCGAGGTCCACACCGAGCGGCTTCTCGCAGAACACGGCCTGCCCTGCCCGTGCAGCGGCCTCGACCAGACGAGGGTGCTCGGAAGTCCACGTGCAGACGTACACGGCGTCGGAACCGTCAATCACCTCGCTCTCAGTTGCTGCCACCGCACCACCGTGTCGCAGGACGAACGATGCGGCACGCGACGAATCCGGGTCGAACACCGGACCGAATGCGGCGTCGGCACCGGAGACCTCGAGCATCGTGGCGTGACTCTCAGCGATGAACCCGGCACCAAGAAAACCCACTGTCACGGTCATGTCGGGACGCTACCTTCCCGCTAGGGTCCCGCCGGTGGAAGACCTCGGCAGGATCGGCTGGGAGCTTGTGGCGGTGAGCCTTGCCGCCATCCCTCTTGGCATTTCGCTCTGGGCACTTCTCGACATCGCACGGCGTCCGGCGTGGGCGTGGGGACTCAGTGGCCGGAACCGGGTTGGCTGGATGGCGGCAGTAATGGTGGGGATCTGTTCGGTCATCGGGGGTCTGGTGATTTCCGGCTGGTATCTCCTGTGGATCCGCCCGGTCGTCAAGGCCGCCGAGGAGGGCCGCATCACACCCCCGACACGGGGATGAGCCCGAGGGGCCGTTGGTCACCAATCCCCTGCAATGCCCCCGTCGGCCCGCTAAGGTCCGCGTGTACCTCCGGCAGCGATGCCGTCAAACTTCAGGAGCGAGCACATGAGCGACACCCCACAGGGCCCAGGATGGTGGCAGGCCTCCGACGGCAAGTTCTACCCGCCTGAACAGGCCCCCGCCGAACGACCACAGGCTCCAGGCGGGGTCCCCGCCTCGAGCGTCGACATCGGTGCGGCCATCACCTACGGCTGGAACAAGTTCGTCCAGTACATCGGTCAGATCATCATCCTCGTTCTCGTGATCCTCGGCGTGAACATCGTCGTGCAGATCGTCGCCAACTCGATCGGACGCAACGACTTTGCCGGCATCTTCATCGGCTTCGTGGTCTCGATCCTCGGCATCCTCATCTCCTACATCCTCGCCGCCGGCATCATCCGTGCCGCTCTGGCGGTGACCCGGGGTGAGGAACCGAGTGCGTCAATGCTGTTCCAGACCGATCATCTGGCGAGTTACGTCATCGCCTCGATCCTGGTGTCGCTGCTGACCTTCGTCGGCCTGTTCGTCTTTTGCATCGGCGCCGTCGTCGTGGCGATCTTCACCTTCTTCTACGGCTTCTACGTCATTGATCGTGGCGACGCCCCGGTCGAATCGATCCAGAACAGTTTCAACCTGGTGAAGAACAACTTCGGCGGGGTCCTCGGCTTCGTCATCATCGCCGTGGTGCTGAACCTGGTCACCTGCGGCCTCGCCTACGGCGTGACCTACATCGCCGGCGCCTACGTCTACCGGACCCTCAACGGGGAGCCCGTGGCCGCCTGACGCCAACATCTCGAACGTGTCGAACCCCGTCCCGCACCTGCGGGGCGGGGTTCTTCGCGTCCGAGAGGACCTCGCCGGTAGTCTGTGACCCATGGGGACGTTTGCGGACCGGGCCACCGACCTCTGCACGTTCATCGCCGCCTCCCCCACCCCTCACCACGCCGTCGCCCACGCCGTTGAGCGGCTCGAAGCGGGCGGGTTTCAGGTTGTGGACGAGGCGAGCCGCTGGCCCGACACTGCCGGCGGCTACGTCGTCGTGCGTGGGGGTGCCCTCATCGCCTGGCGCCGGGGTGCGTCGATTGACCCGACTGCCGGGATCCGGATCGTCGGGGCCCACACCGACAGCCCGAACCTGCGACTCAAACCCCACCCTGATGCCGACAGCGGTCGCTGGCACAAGGTGGCTGTCGAACCCTACGGCGGCGTGTTGTGGAACTCCTGGCTGGACCGCGATCTCGGCCTCGCCGGCCGACTGCTGGTACGTCCGCCCAATGGAGGGCCACACGAACCGGTGTTGGTGAGGGTTGATGAGCCCTGGTTGCGCATCCCCCAGCTCGCCATTCACCTCGACCGCACCGTCAACACCGATGGGCTGCGACTCGACCCCGCCCGCCACCTCGATCCGGTGTGGGGCCTTCGTGACGGCGAGGACGCTCCCGGCATCGTTGCCGCCGTTGCCGACCGTGCGGGCTGTGACCCGACCGCCATTGTCGCCGTTGAGTTGATGTGCCACGACCTAACCCCTCCGGCAGTCACCGGCTTTGCCGGTGAGTTCGTTTCCTCGGCGCGCATCGACAACCAGTTGTCGTGCTGGGCGGCGGTGCAGGCGCTCCTTGAGGCCCCCACCACCTCAGGGCCGCTCCCCATGATCTGCCTTTTCGACCACGAAGAAGTTGGGTCACAGAGCGCCACCGGGGCCGATTCCCGCTTTGCCGCTGATGTGATCAACCGCATCGCCGGGGGGGCCGGTCTCGACGTTGAGGACGAGGCACGACTGCGGGCGTGCTCGTGGGCGGTCTCCGCCGACGGGGCCCACGCCACTCACCCCACCCGACCCGAGGTGCACGACCCACGTCACCTCATCGATATCGATGGCGGCCCGGTCGTCAAGCACAACGCCAACCAGCGCTACGCGACCACTCCCGACGCTTCGGCGTGGCTGGGCGGCCTCGCCGGAGCCCACGGCATCCCGTTGCAGCACTTCTCAATGCGCAACGACCTCGCCTGCGGGTCCACCATCGGGCCGCTCAACGCTGCGGCGCTGGGCATCCCCACCGTCGACGTCGGGGTAGCACAACTCGCCATGCACTCCGCCCGTGAGATGTGCGGATCACTCGACGCCGCGAGGTTCGTGACCCTGCTCACGGCTGCGCTCAGCGCCTGAGCCGGATCAGCCGAGGAGTTGCTGCTGCCCATCGTCAGCAGCAAGCGGAGCCGACGATGGCATGACGAGGCCGAGGTGTGCCCACGCCGCAGCGGTCGCCACCCGGCCTCGGGGGGTGCGCAATAGCAACCCCTGGCCGATGAGGAACGGTTCGTAGACGTCCTCGACGGTCTCGGCTGGTTCACTGGCGCCAATGGCCAGCGTGCTCAACCCGACCGGGCCCCCGCCGAACCGTTCGCACAGCGCTGACAGGATGGCCCGATCCACCTTGTCGAGACCGAGCTCGTCGACTCCGAACAGGGCGAGGCCGTCACGGGCCACGGCGCGACCCACCACGCCTCCGGCCCGCACCTCGGCGAAATCGCGGACACGTCGCAGCAGGCGGTTGGCAATCCGGGGGGTACCCCGGGAGCGTCGGGCGATCTCTGCGGCGCCAGCCTCGTCGATGTCCACCCCGAGGATGTCGGCCGCTCGAGCGACGATGCTTGCCAGATCCTCGGAACTGTAGAAATCGAGCCGAGCGACCAGACCGAACCGGTCCCGCAACGGCCCGGTGATGAGTCCGGTTCTCGTCGTCGCCCCCACCAGGGTGAAGCGGGGCAGGTCCAGTCGCAGCGAGCGCGCAGCCGGCCCCTTGCCGAGCACGATGTCGAGTTGGAAGTCCTCCATGGCTGGGTAGAGGACTTCCTCGACGGTCCGTGACAGCCGGTGGATCTCGTCCACGAAGAGGACGTCACCCTCCCCCAGCCGGGTCAGGATCGCTGCGAGATCCCCCGCCCGTTCAATGGCCGGCCCCGACGTGACGTGGAGGTCGACCTCCATCTCCGCGGCGACGATGCCAGCGAGCGTCGTCTTGCCCAGACCGGGCGGACCAGCGAACAGGAGGTGGTCTGCCGCCTGTCCTCGGCGTCGTGCCGCTTC
>Ga0164292_10002720_pt1 | contig 14418 bp, 13 predicted proteins | sample GEODES117metaG_FD_111486 | JGI IMG/M metagenome (GOLD analysis project Ga0164292, IMG submission 111486) | Eutrophic lake water microbial communities from Lake Mendota, Wisconsin, USA - GEODES117 metaG | ecosystem: Environmental > Aquatic > Freshwater > Lake | place: USA: Lake Mendota... | reverse complement strand
GATGCCCATCGCAACAGCATCACCAAAAATATCGAAATGGACTCGGTTTGGGTTGGAATGAAAGCGATTCGTTCCGTTTCGAAGTCCACCGACGCAACCGGATGATCAAAACCGGAACCGTTACCCACAGAATTCCCTTGATGGTAAAGAACGCTATTGCTAGCGAGGCCGCCCAAACGGATTTGTGGCCGATCGTCTCCCAAAGCTGTGCAAATAACATGAATCTCAACCTAGTTTGTCAGGGAAGCAAGCATTCGAATTCAGATCAAGGACTTTTGTCTTACAACAAAAAGCGTTGCTGTGTTATCGAGATCCGTACGCGCATTCGGAGAACATGAAACGTTGGATTGCAACATTTTGCACGCATGTAGTTCCACCGAGAGCATCGTTGCGTAATCAGGGCCGATTCGGATGCGAAAGATCTTGAACGTCGCTGCGTCTTTCAGTTGTTCGCAAGTATCTCGGCCCAAGCATCGGGGCGAGGGATGGTCTGTTTCGGAATTCGTGCCGCTACGTCCAAGCTCGTCACGCGACGACTCTCCGACGGATTTGCATCGAATCCTCTCGAGTTTATTCGCACCGTTTCCTCAAGCTGCCTCAGCTCATTCAGCGCACTCCAAACATCAGCTTCGGATTTCAACTCTTGCGCATTCTCATCACGAAACTCCTGCGGCCTAGATGGTTCGACCTCAGTTGTCTCTCGAACCTTTTTTGAGTCTTCGGATTGAACTGGGGGGTTCTTTGTTTCAATCAATTGCTGAATTGACTTTCGCTCAAGCTTCAGCGTCTGCAATTCATCGTTGACTCGTTCAATTTCAGATTGCATTGATTGAATGGTTCTCTCCAATGCGGTTGCTTCGGCCGCGGAACTCGTAGATTGCGACCTTATTGCAAGCAATTCTGCTTTCGCTGCTTCCAATTGAGCCTCCGTTGCCATCGACTGATTCGCCAAAACGTTCTTGCCGTTTCGGAGAGTCGCGATCTGGGACTCCAGAGTAGCGATTTGAATCTTCATCGATTCCTCGGACTCTACTGCTGTCTTGAGTTCTTGATTGCACAACAAAATCTCCTCGCGACGTCTATCAACATCCTGCAATAACTCGGCGATGGTTTCCTCTGTCGAGCTTCTCAAGATGGCAAGCTTGCGAATCTCCTTGTGTGATTGCCCGATGCGGTTTTCTAACCCTGTTGCTTCCTCCTGTCTGGTTGCAATCGTATCTTCAAACTCTTGGATCTCTATATTCTTACTTTGTAGCAGTAACGTAGTTCGATTCAACTCTTCGTCTCGAGTTGCTATCAACTGATCGATCTCTTGGAGTTTCGACTCGCGAAGGAGTCGTTCGTCTTCCTTCGATTTAAGGATTACGTCCGTCTCCTGAAGCCTGTCTTCCAACTCGGTTAAATCATCTTTGACACCTTCTCGGGCGGAGATCTGTTCCTCCAGCAAGCTTAGTTGGACACGCTGTTGGTCGTACTCGTTTTTTAGCTTCGTCAATGCAACGGATTTAATCTCAATCTCTTGCGTGACCTGACACAATCCCTGCTGTCTCTTCTCGAGTTCGATTACGTCTTGTTCAGCGTTGTGTTTACGATTGCGAAGCTCATCTAATTCCATCTCCAGCCGATGCAAATCCGAGTTGCGTTCATTACATTCTCCTCTGAGTTCTTCGAGTTCGCTCGCCATACGCTCAAGCGACCGAACCTCAGCTTCTAACTTGGAAAGCCTCTCCTGACTTTCTTGGTTTGAGTCTCTTAATGAATCTGACTCTTCCTTTAACGACTCAATTTGCAGTTGGTACTTTTCTCTCTCATGTTGCAATTCACCAATGAGGTCCTCTAATCGATGGCACCGGTTCTGCAGGTCAGAGACTTTAGACTGTTCCTGTTCCCACTGATTCACCGCGAGTGCGATAGCATTCTCTAGTTCTGAGCGCTCACTCTCGAGTTCTCGGAGCACAATCCCTGCATCGCGTTGTTGGCTGAGGTAAATGCTCAAATTCGCCTCAGCCGACTCCAGTTCGTTATTGACTCTTGAAAGCACCTGTTCAGCCGACTTGCATTGATCAACGATGGCCAGGCGCTCTGCATTCATCGCATCTAGCAAGTCCCTAGCCGCTCGCGATTCACTCTGGAGTGATTCGGTTTTTGATTGTAAAGACTCAATCTCCTTCTCTAGTGACATCTTTCTTGACGCGCTGTCCTGAATCTCTCCTTGCAACGAGACAATATACGCTTGCCATTGCCTGGCTATTGCCTCGGCCTCTTTCACTTCATCAGCGAGCGTCTGCCATCGAGAAGATGCTTCAGCGTTCCGTGATTCACTTGCCTTTAGCTCTCGATTGAGGTCTTCAAGCTTTCGCCGTCCTGATTCCACGTCACTTAGCATGCTTTCATACTGCGCGACGGATTCCTCTTCCTTAACTCTCAAGTTGTTAACGGTCTGGCTGGCAGCCTCCTCCGCTCGTTCTAAATCAGAAATACGCGATTCGAGTTGTTGAACTTCAAATTGCACTGCGTTCCATCGCACTTCCGAATCCAGCAATTCTTTCTCGCGTGTGCGAACCTCGGCTTCCGCTATTAACGACCTTTCCACTAGTAAATCAAGTTGATATTGGGCGTTTTCAACCTCCGTTTCTACCCGTTCAAGATCTTTCTGGCGTTGCTGAAGAATACCGAGGTCCAACTCAATTTCGGCGCGCTGGTCCCGTTGTTCCATTAAAGATTGTGCGATGCGATCGTTTTCCTTCAGCTGTGTGTCTTGTTCCGCTAGAAGCTTCTGAAGATGATCAGACTCAACAGCGATCTCGTCTCTCAACGCGATTAATTCCCTTTCAGCGTCGTTCTGCGCCTTCAAGCTGTCTGTCGCTGCATCTCTGAGCAACATGCAACTTTCCTCAAGCTCACTCCTCGTTCCTCGAAGGTCGTGTATCTCCCTTTGGGACGTGTCTAGTTGCGCTCGCGTCTCATTTAGCTTCCATGTTAGGTCCGCAATTGAGATCTCCAATTGTTTAGAATCTACTGATTTGCCAGCACAGGATTCATCGAGCTCAAGGAGCCTGGAACGCAAGTGTTCTATTTCCGACTTTTGTGCTTCGATAGAGTTCTTCAGTTCTACAAGTTCCCCCTCCGCCCTTTGTCTCTCTTCGAGAGTACTTTCGAGAACTCGCTTTTCAGATCGCATGGCAATCAGATCTTGCTTCAGTCCATAAAGTTCATTGACTCTCTCTTGAACTTGGTCGTTTAGTCCTTCCGCCTTCTTGCTTAGCATCTCGACTCGCTTTTCTGCGTCTGCGATCTGCTTCTCAGCTTCCAAAGCTGACTGACGGGACTCGTCGACTACATCCAAGGCAGCAAGCTGCCGAGCCTCGAGCTCCTCCACCAAAGATGCGATACTCATCCGATGCTCTGCTTCCAATTGGTATTGAGCGCAGGTCAAACATGGCTGAACATGCTCGCATGTTTCCGAGTTGCTAGAGTCGTCTTGTTCTTTTTCGATTTCATTCACTGGCTTGTCACCGTGTTCAGCCATAGTTTTTGCGACGAATAAACACTCCAGCTCGCTCAAGTGTTTCAGGAAACTAGCAATGCGTTCCTCCAGCAATTCACTCTCCTCATCCAGTTCCTTAATCCGTATCTCTTTCGTCTTCTGACCCTCGGTCATGGCATGTAAATGGGCCTCGCACTGCGTTACAAGTTCCATCTGTGATGCTAAATGCGATTGCAAGGCGACGGTCTGGTTTACTAGATCAAGGTTTTCTGCTTGAAGTCGTTGGATTCCCTGCTCGATTTGGACGCTGTTTGCCGTCGTACTGGATACTTGATTCTCCAAAAGAATTAATCGCAATCCGGCTTCTTCTATCGACTTCAAAATAGTTTGCTTCTCGTCCTCAAGCTTCTGACATACCGAAGTCATATCTGCCTCCCTAGCAAGGCTCGATTGAACCTTTTGCTCGACCTCCGCACTCTGAGCATTCAGTTGCCCGAAGTCAGTCTGGAGTTGAGCAAGGCGATCCTCATACTCGAGAACACTGTCTAGCAACTGCTTCAGGTGCTCCCCCTTCTCGTCAACATCCTCTGCTAGTCTACCGAGTTTTTCCTCTGTCTCAACGAGCTCAAATTGCCTCTGTTCGCAGCGTATCGATGTTTCTTCCAGTGTGCCGTTAGTCTCCTGCAATGAAGCCTCAGCATCTTGCTTCTTCAATTTGAAAGACTCTACCTCGTTGTTGAGGCAATCGATCTCTGCTTTCCTTGTTTGAACTTCGTGCATGGTAGCGTTAAGTTCATCGCTGACAACTTGTTTTTGAAAGAGGAGCTTCTCCTTTTGACTTTCCAGATCGATCAGATTTCGCTTCATTTCGTCAAGAATTGACGACGTATCGGAAATTGTAGAGTTCAGATACTCAATCTTTTCTTGCTGAGAAGTGACCTCAAGCTTGGACATCTGTAACTTGACTTGTTCATTCTCCAAGTGCCATTTGCTTTCGCACACGGCGTTGACCAGCTCGGCTCGCTCCTGCAATAAGATCTTCAAGAACTCGGAAACCGTTTGGATACGCTCCTGGATCTGCTCCCTCTCGTTTTGGAAATGGGTCCTCCCCTTGGATAAATCGGAAATCAGGCACATACCAACCAGAACATACAGTACCGAAATCGCTAAATTGGCAATGATCATCTGTCCAGGAGTTGCATCAACAAAGTTCAATCCAATGTTTAGAGCGATTGTAAGAACCGCAATAATTCCGAACAAAACCTTGGTGATAGAGCTGATTTTCGCCATCGAACCAGTCTCTTCTCTAGGCACCTCTGACAAGAGCTCTGAGGTTATCTTGATGAAGCTGCTAATCGTGCCGAAGAGGTCTTTCAGATCATCCTGCAGGTCAAGAAATTCTTTACTCTCCTTTGAATCAGGGAGGGAAGGACTATTTGTTTCGGATATTGAGTTCATGACATGTTTACCTAGTTCTTGCACCCACACGTTCTAGATCTTTCATCTTCAGCTCCATCGCCTCTAGCCGACTGGCCAGCTCCGATGCATCCGATTTTGCAATACCGTCTGTTGTATTGTTCTTCTTGTCGATCGCTAAATTCCACCAGTCCATTCCAATTTCTTTTGCCTTCTCGACAGAACAGACTACGAGTCGAATTTGAATTGTGAGCAATTCGATATCGACCAGTTTGATACGTATATCACCAGCGATGACAACTCCCATATCCAAGACACGCTCGAGAATATCTGCGATCGATGTCGACGACGTTGCTGTTGGGATCCTGGTCGTACTCATAATAATCACTCCGTTGTTGTTATCGTTTGTTATCTCTATTACGCAATTTGCGATGTCGTCCTGCCGCGTTGGAGAGCCATACGCGCAAGCGTGTATCAGATCAGTTTCCCAAGCGGACCGAGATCCATATTGAGGTCTTCGCGTCCGATTCCGAATGCGGAGCAAAGGGTATCGATGGCTTCGGATTGTTTCATCAAACAATCTCCCAATCGTTCGATTTCTTCGTCTGTTAAGGTTCCGTTTTCCATTCTGCGAATTGCCTGTCGTTCCAGTAATTCGTGGAGCAGATTCACTATCGTTACCGCCAGACGACCTAAGCCCGTTGCAGCATTGTCGGCATTCAGTTCTACGCGACGTGATTCTGCAGCGGATGCCATGATTGCCTCCGCTACCCCAGCCTCACAAGGATCTAATTCCGCAGCGAAAGCACTACTCATGACGCTTCCCTCCATGGAGCCCGAGGACGAGTACCATGCGATAAGCTTGGAGGCAGTTCTTCGAGAGCATCGACCGCCATAACGATCCCTCGCAATCCGATATAGAGCAGATCAACACCAGCAACAGACACGGTGATATCACCCGTCACAACAACTCCTTTGTTGAGCAAGCGATCGATGGCATCACAGAGAGTTATACTCTTGGCTAGGCGTTCATTATCGACTGACATGATCCAAATCCTTTTGGTAATTTCAAAGCGTTATTCCTCAGACTCTAACAGGTCTAGAAGCTCCGCTTCTCGCTCTTCAAATTCATCTTCTGCAATTTCACCAGCTTCAAACTGCGCATGCAAAGCAGACAACTGGGCCATACTGTTTGCTCTTTGATTCTCCTTCTCCTGTTCTACAGCCTTTGCTACTTCCTTTGCAATGAACAGAAAACCCTTAAAGGGAGATAACACCAAGTCATCAAGGTAGAACATAATCTCATTCCATAGATAAGGCTAACTTAACGAAACTGTATGGTGGCCATGGCCCATTGAATGTGACGGCAAAATCGTCAGTGAAAAGCTCAGCAGCCTGATATACAGCCGCCGTAAACTCGTCTTCTCGATCACGATGGATCAAACAAGCGAGCCTCATCACATCGGCATCATCTCGATTCGGTTGGGCCTCCAACTCCCTCGCAATGGGCGAGAGCTTGTCCAAAAAAATCTGGGTGTGAGCCGTTCTTTCCGAGTTAAGAAGCCTCTCAAATATCCTTCCCATTTCAATCTGATCATCACGCGATGCGCGCCCCTCTACTAGCAAAGCGCGAGCTGCTTGTAACTCAGGGTATCGATCGACAAAATACTGAGGTACATTAGGCACAGTCCATTTTAGGGCGATCGCCATCTCAACATGCCCGCCGACTCGATCTAACTGCTCGATCAGAATATCGTTATTCTTGTCAAGGATATGATGCACTTGATCGAGATCATCGGCGATCAGTCCAAACGAGACCGGCAACATGCTCCAATGTTTTGCTACATGGGTAACAATCTCCTGATGTGCCGCCAAGAACTTTCGCTGGGGTCTAATCTTCTTTGGTACGATGGGAGACGCAACAACTGCGAGACCGCCACGTTCGATCACCGTTATCTCCGCGTCTTCGATCCCCTTCAGCTTCTCGGACAGTATAGACTCACCATCCTTCGATCGAAGAAATGAGTAAACGTAAAAACCGGTTGCAACTTGAAGTTGGTTGATCATGATCTACACTCGGACAGTTAGTATGTTAATCCGACAGATTGATTTACAGTGTTAGAGGAAGGAATCGTTGGTGGCAACGTTCTTTGTTGAACATCGATCCGACCTTGGAGCTCATCTTGCTCCTCGACGATTGTTCGAATTCGATTCTGCAAATTGCTGAGGCGTTCCATGAGATACTCGAGTTCATTCGCTCGTCGAGATCTCTCGATTTCAAGCGAGGTCAACTTCAGATAGAGCTCTGGTGTTTGGAGAGACGCGACAGCCTTTCGCGACGCACGCGTCTGCATGCTATGTAAACCACGCCTAGGCATAGAATTTCTCATGGCTCAATTCCAATGTCAGTAAAAAAATGTCATGGAAGACTTACTTTTTCGAGACCGCTGACGCCAAAGGAAGTCCTGTGGATTCAAATGAAGGTGGCCTCGGAAATCGTCGCCCTGCGCTTTCACGTGCGAGGTTAACGTCACCTAAGTCATCGACAGAATCTACGTCATCGGTTTTCTTTTCCAGAATGGAAACGTCTGCATCGCTTTTAGCACCGAGTGCAATGTCTGCAAGTCGTGCTGAACTCGCACTTTGAACGCGGTTTTCTAGAACATCTAGACTCGCATCCACACGAACGTTTGGATCTGCATCAACACTACTCGGTTCTTTGTTTGTGATCTCACCCATCCGATTCAATGGAGCAATGCGAGCATCAGCGCCGTTTCGAGCTTTCCCTACCTTTACGACAGAGCGAATGAGGGATTCTAAGTCTTGATTCGTAAATGGCTTACTCGATTGTCGCGAGGAGTTGTAGAACAACACATCCTTACATGTCGCCATGAAGATCGAATCCGAGACCGACACAGTTGCCTTTCGATGATCCAGAATTCTTGCGATCGCTAAGGCACCGCGAATAGTAGGACCGTTCTTACCACCAAATCTCTCGCGCATATTTCGAATGATATCGACTATCAGTGCAATCTCATCCGTGGGTCTATTACTCTTCGCGCGCACGATCGCAATTTCGGTCTCTCTATCCTGATGGGCAACCTCTAGTGTGATCATTCGATCGAGCAACGCATCTTGCGATTTATGAACACCGACATACTCCTCTGGGTTCGACGTGAAGATCGCGCGGAAATCTGGATGAACACGAACGATGTTCTTGTCCTGTCCGGAGGAAGGAATGTTGAGAATTCCTTCCTCAAGTATACTCAAGAACGCATTGTTCGCGGCAGCGGGCGAACGAGTGAACTCATCGTAGATAACCGTGTGCCCTTGTTCGCACGCTGTCGTTAAACGGTTGTTACTCCACATGAGCGAAACCGTTTCCTCCGTCTTTAAGATGGAACTCACGTAGTTATCGCGAACGGACTGACGCCTAAATCCAGCGTCCTTGCCGAGCAAATCAGAACCGCGCAGTTCGTCATCGCCGTGCAACAATGTGCAACGACGACCAATCTTAGATGCAATGTGCAAAGCAAGTGTTGTTTTGCCCGTTCCGGCTGGCCCAGACAAATGAACAGCATATCCAATTTCAATGTAAGCCAACGCTCGATTCGTTAGCTCCTGAACAGCCTCGGTAGCGACGAAGTCAGGTCCAGGTTGCGGAACAAAGTCAGCTGCTGAACACTGATTTTGTAATCCACTATGGACCTTTGGTGTGGTTGCGCCACGATGAATGGATGCCTCTTGCATTATGTTCGTATTCTTTACTGGTTGAGTGGGAGCTAAGTAAAAGCAGACTTCAGATCTTCATTGCGGAAGAAACACCTTGCGATGTCATGCTGGGTGGTACCGGCAATACACTAGGTCTTTGACTCACTGACTCCGATACGGGAACAGGTCCTGTCGATGCAACAAACACAGCGGGAGCAGCAATGACACGTGAAACAAAACTGCTATCTCGACGCACTCCGAAGCTACTCTGCAACCGCTGCCAAATCTGTCGAGCATCGTTTCGATCTCGCGACCAGCACTTGGTCATTCGGTGGGTTTCAACCCGAATGCGTTGAACCTGAGAGCGAACGCATTGAAGTGTCGTAGCCGATGCTCGATACTGTTGACGTGCTGCGCGCATACGGTCGTTTTTGTTTTGACGGAGCAAACGTGAAATGTCACGTCTATTCTTAATCACTTCCTGTCTCAGAAACGCCTTCGCATTCTTCGCTGTCTTTACCCGTATTGTACGCAAATCACGAAGAGTTCTTTCTACCGTTTTTTGGTTGTGTCTTTTGAATTCACTGAGCTGCTTGGTGAGCGATTTTGCATCTTTTGCCAACTCCAATCTGGTCTTCATGCGTTGGTCTTTCAGCTCGCGTCTTTTTCTTGTGCACTCTTTCTGATTCTTATCCAAAAATGCTTTTCGTTCATCGCGACTTCTCGCTATGCTATCTGCTAAACGCTGCATCTGTTCTCGAAAACTAGCCATCAGCCCTGACCCTTAAAACGACACAATGGAGTAATAAACGATTGAGAAATAGACCGGCCCCATCGAGCGAATACGCTCATTCGGCTCGTGAGACCGGCCTAGCCTCGTACCAGACATCACTATGCTGGAGCAGCTGCAGTTGCAGTCAAGCCGATTGCTTCGGCATACTTGAGATACGTCTCAACGGATGCAATAACAACGCGAGCTTCAATGGAAAGCAATTCGATCCCGACGAGGGATACCTTTGCCCAAACGTCGATGACAACACCCTTATCCAGGATACGGTCAACGACTTCTGCCAAGCTGGACGAATCGGTGGTTTTTTGTACTGATGCCACTTCAAAATCTCCTAGGTTTATTTGAAAAACATACTTAAACTTCTCACCCCCATGTACAACGCGTACTGCCTCACCTAGTTGGCGTCCGTTTGTCGGTCGCAATCAGTGATTGGGAGTGTTGTTCTACATAGCTGCTCTTAAATCCAAAAAGGGCAGTATCCTACGCAAAGCAATCTACACCTACTATTGCTTCTGGTTTAGCCAACCGCTTCATTTGGAAGAGTAATTGCACACCTTTGCATTGGTGGCGATACACAGCCAACATCCTCCGATTCGAGAAACGAATACGGAGGCCAAGGACCAGAAGAAACCGTGGGTTTTTCGGAACGCAAGAGAAGGCTTGAGGCCGCGAGAAACATCGCAGGTGCAGCTTCTTTTCGAACCAATAGTTCGATTCTTGCAATCCTATAGCAATCCGTTTTTGAACAGTTGCCAGCTACTCTTAGCTTGCCAACACTCGATTGCCATTGAATTTTCTCTGCAGGGAATCGATGCGTAAACTCCTTGCAAATCCCCTTCAACTCATGATCTATCTTAAATCCAGATTTTTTGCCCATGAGTTTGGACCTTAAGTATTCGGAACCTTTTGACTTGGAATGGCTGCCGTCGTTAGCTGTATCTGCCTGTCTATCTCCATGATCTTCGGCAACGGCCCATCTTAAATTCAATTCCGAAAACCCTGCTATCCTTTGTAAACAGGATCCATACCATGATTTATTGAGTCGAACAGTGTTCACGATCTCATCCGAAGTCACAATGACGCCAAAACGAAAAGGCAAGATGTCTGCTTCCCGATGCAATTCATTTACTAAAGTGGAGTAGTCGCCTATCTGACGATGCAGCGGATCGTCTTTTCGAAGCTGACTACCCGCATCCGATGCAACGACGATGAACTCATCAACTAAAAACACGCTTGCCCGCCCAGCGATCACTCCCGTTAAAGTCGATGCGACGGACTTATCCGACCCACGCAAGAGAACTGCATGCATCATCCATCGATCTCTTCTATGCGAATCCATCTCCCGTGTGTTCGTAATCACGCAGCTCTCCTTTCAGATCCCACTTGAGGATCGGCGATCGAGTCGCTGAATGCAGGGAGTGAGGGACAGAAACTGTACGCAGGCCACGGTCCAGAAAGTTCCATTCGAAGGCCTCCGTTTCTTGAGGAATCAAGATTCCATTGCTCGACCCAGAATGCAACCTGGCTGGCACTTTCGATCCATTCCAATACAGCTACGCTGCTCAATAACTCTTCTTTCGCATCAGACTTGGTAGCAGCGTTGATCGAACGCTCCTGTGTATGCGCAAACACTTCTTGTATCGATGCCATCGCAGTTTTAAGTGACTGCACGAAAACACCGGAGTCGGATCTCGAAAGTTCTCGCTGCAATTGTTTCAGTTTCAGGTAGTTCGCTCCTTTGAGAGGAACACCTTCTTGCAGGAGACCGTTTCGCTCAGCCTGCATTTGGGCTGCCTGTGCGTAGTTTCCATAGAGTTTCAGTCCCCACTCCTGTTTCCCTTTGATCAACTGAAAGAATTCCTTGAGACGTGGAGTTGCCGAAACCGAATAGGATTGGAGCGCCGCATCCGATGAGAACAGGGATCCAAAGCGAGCAGGATAAAATGAAGATTGAGAACTCAAGAGCCCAACGGCCTCCTCATGAGCCATTACACGCGGCGTCAACCAATCGATATCCGCGAGGTTTCTCGCTCCCTCTTCGCCGAGAAATTCGGAACGATCTAATCGTTTGAACCATGCAAACACCAACCCAGCGTCTAGCCTTTCGATGTCGAATAATTCAGCCAGAGCCAAGGTCTTCGGATCGAAGTACTCAGCCTCTCCGGTATCGCTGATACCAGTTTCCCTCGATTCGATGGTGGCAATCGCGGGATCTCTCATCGAAAGCTTCGGAGAGAATCCCAACAGATATAATGCGTTGTTCATTGCTTACCCTTCCCTGACTTCATCAACTGATCCAGGCTATTCAGAATATCCTCTTTTTGAATCAGAACCGATGCAGCACCCGACTTATCATCGCTTAACTGCGCCACGACCCGCCTGATGCTTGATCGAGCTGCCATACTGCAAATGGAAGCCAGGTCTGCTCCTGAGAATCCCTCCGTTCGATTTGCGAGATCGTCTAGATCAAACTTTTCTGCGAGAGGTCGATTCTTCAGATGAACTTGCAAGATTGATTTTCGACTCTCTCTGTCCGGAAGCCCGACCTCAATCGTCTGTTCAAACCGACCATACCGACGGAGTGCTGGGTCAACCATGTCGGGTCTATTTGTTGCTGCCAAGACAAAGACGCCGTTCATCTCTTCGATGCCGTCCATCTCGGAAAGAAACTGACTAAGCACTCTGCCCGTCACGCCAGAGTCTTGCGTACCGGATTGTCGTGTCGCACATAGTCCGTCAATTTCATCGAAAAACATCAAACATGGAGCAGCTTGTCGAGCTTTGCTAAAGATGTTTCGTATCGCACGTTCGGATTCGCCAACGAACTTCGAGAGCAACTCTGGCCCCTTCACTGAAATGAAGTTTACCTCGCTTTCCGTCGCTGCGGCTTTTGCGATCATCGTTTTGCCAACACCCGGTGGGCCCGCCAGTAAAACACCTCTGGCTGGACGTACTTTCGCTTGCGTGAACAGCGACTCGTACTTCAATGGCCAGGTTATCGCCTCACGTAGTTCTTGTTTGATCGAGTCTAATCCGCCAACATCGTCCCAATAGACGCTCGGGACCTCCACAAATACTTCGCGAATTGCCGATGGCTCGACTGATTGGAAACCTTGTAGAAACTCTGACATAGACACGCGGATTGACGCGAGCTGGCTATAGGAGATTCGCTTCTGCCCAAGATCGATACTGTCCAACAGCTTTCGCAAGCAAACCATGGCAGCTTCACGGCACAATGCCTCTAAATCAGCCCCAACGAAACCATGCGTAATGGAAGCGAGATGCCGCAAATCGACGTCGTCCTCGAGCGGCATACCACGTGTATGAATTTCTAAGATATGAAGCCGCTCGGAACGATCGGGAATACTAATCTCAATTTCGCGGTCGAATCTACCGGGTCGTCGCAATGCGGGATCGATCGAGTTGGGTAGATTGGTAGCGGCGATAACGATTACATTTTCGCGTTGCTTTAATCCATCCATCAAAGTTAGCAACTGGGCAACCACGCGTCGCTCCACATCGCCTGCTGCGTTCTCACGCTTGGGTGCGATAGCATCGATCTCATCGAGAAAGATGATGCTTGGTCCTTGCTTGCTCGCTTGTTCAAAGATCTTTCTTAGGTGCGCTTCGCTCTCGCCATAGTGTTTGTGAATAATTTCAGGACCACTAACGACGAAGAATTTTGCATCTGATTCATGTGCGATGGCGCGCGCGATTAATGTTTTTCCGCAACCTGGCGGACCATACAGCAAAACACCGCGTGGAGCACTGACCCCTAACCGATCAAAAACCTCTGGGAACTTCAGAGGCAATTCAATCATCTCGCGGATTCGTTGCAACTGAGCTTTTGCTCCCCCGACGTCCTCATACGAGGGATTCCGCGTACCTCCATCTGTAGCACATTGCTCGATACTCAACACTGTGTTAGGGGTTATCAAAACTGGTCCGTCTGGTACAACGTCTTCGACGTCAAAATCGATCGACTCGTTGCCAAACAGGATAGCTCGAATCACACTCCCTTTTTGAACTGGTAACCCATCGACGAGCGACGCGATGTAATCGAGATCCCGGTCAACAGGTTTGACTTTTCTAGGACGAATCGTAACACGCTGCGCATTCGAACAGTTTTTTTTCTCTATCTCTACTAAATCATCGATACTGCATCCCGCAGACTCACGTGTAACACCGTCGATCTGTATCCAAGACTGCCCGCGACTATCCTTCTGAGTAGGCATGACTTTGCCGACGGAAGAGCGTTTGCCAGTGATCATTACAATGTCACCTGGCCGAACGCCCAACAAGTCCATGTCACTCGGATCAAGTCGAATAAGACCTCGACCGACATCGCGACTCGCAGCCTCTACGACGCGTAATCGCAGCTTGGTTGTTGCATCCATTATTGACATTCTTCAAATCCGTTTGAGAATCACTTCACCCGTCTCGCATAAGGCAACCCATGGGTTTGCCTATTGCTCGACTTCCTTGGTCAAATCCGTTGATACTACAACAGCTATTTGTTGGACAATCGAATTTCAACAACGCCATTGTTCGCTGTAATGGAAACTTGCTCAGGCCCGAACTCTCGTGGTAGCGTCAGTTCTTTTTTAAACTCAGCCACCTTGCTCACCCCTTGAATCCACAAGCTCTTTTCCATGAAAGTAAGATGAACATCTTCGCTGGAAACACCCGGCATCTCAGCGATGATTTGAACGTGATCCCCTTCGTCAAATAGTTCAACATTTGGCTCGCGAACTCGAGGCACACTGGTTGCAGGCTTCGATTCCGGCTTGGAAGCTTTCTGCACAGGATGGACGCTATACTCTCCGTCTTTTCCAGCTCCGTCTCTCCCCCCACCGAATCTCACGTTGACGCCATAGGATGTAGTGAATTTTTTGCCGGACGAGGTCTCCCCCTCTCCTACCGCCGCCCGAAGACTCTCGCCTTTCTCGGCCAATTCACCAAACTTAGAGATCAGGTTGGATACACCATCAAAGAGCCCACCTATTCCCAGCAT
>Ga0164292_10002719_pt1 | contig 14419 bp, 9 predicted proteins | sample GEODES117metaG_FD_111486 | JGI IMG/M metagenome (GOLD analysis project Ga0164292, IMG submission 111486) | Eutrophic lake water microbial communities from Lake Mendota, Wisconsin, USA - GEODES117 metaG | ecosystem: Environmental > Aquatic > Freshwater > Lake | place: USA: Lake Mendota, Wisconsin... | reverse complement strand
GTATACATCCTATTGTCCTCCATTGTGTCAAACAGAGTGTATAATTGAGGGTGAATAACATTATCATCATCCAAATAATATAAATATGTATCAATGTCTTTAATTAAATCAAGTGCATAATTGCGTTGCGGATTACCACTACCACCATCGCCTTTATATACATGTTCCTCTATCTTATCACTACAGCAATCATTTGTAAATAATTTTGGATTTTCTGCAATTTTATTTCCATCGTATACAATTATCCATTTATTTATATACTCAAATTTAATACTATCCCTAATTTTTAATAAGTTGTTTGGTCTTATTGATGGTGTAATTAATACGACCCCCTTCCTATAGGCATTTGGTGCAAGGGTAGGGGTAGGTGCAGGGACTATGGATTCAGGGGTAGGGACTGTGGGGTCGGTGGTTGAGGCGGGGACAGATGCATTTGGTGCAAGGGTAGGGACTATGGGGTCGGTGTTTGCGGTAGGGGCCGTAGTCATACGTTCATAAATGTGGCAGTTACAAACACTTTTATATACCATATTAAAATAGTTAATTAATTGCATATCATTACAATCATTCATTTCATAACATTTCATCTGCATTAACCCCAACCTATCAAGTTCATTGCATATAAAATCTGGATTGGAATTATGTGAATTTTTATTATCCAATACAATAAAATCATTACTACTATCTTGATATAATTTTACTATCTCTTCCATATTATGATACAATGTTTCTATACCTATTATACAATACTGTTTTTTATAATCTACATTAACTATCTTATTACAATATCTGTAATCATAATTATCACATTTCCATATTTGTATATGTTCATTCATATATTTTTCATCTTCATGTGCATTTAATTGTTTCATTACTTCCTGAACATTATATTTTTTATAACAATGGTCTGTTAAATGATATCTCAATCTATTTATTTCCCCATTTCTAATATATGAAAAATTATTACCACCATCATTCATATATTGAATATATCCTAATTTAGGAATTTTAACAATTTTAGTTTTAACCGCTGTTCTAATTAATAATTCATAATCATCACTTATAGGTAAATACTCAGAATAATTTCCAATTTCTAATAATGTTTTTCTACGCCAAATACGCGGATGATTGGGAATACTTACAATATGGCTTAGTGTAATATTATTTATATTCCCATGACATGCTACAAATACCCATCTATTATTATATTTTTGTCTATAGTATCCCGCATATCCTAATGAATAAAAATCACCATATTTAAAATTTTCCTTATTTTCATACAAATTAATGTAATCCATATATATAAAACCTATTTCATCATCACTATTAAATACATTTGTTGCATCTTGGAGTACATCTGGTAATATTTCATCGTCGTGGTCTAACTCTATAACATATTTACCACGACACAGCGAAACAGCCTCATTTTTAACATTACCTATATTACCACTATTCTCAGAACGTTTGTACAATCTTACTCTTTGGTCATTCTTAAACATGTCTGTTAAAAATGTAAAATGGTCGGGTTCGTGTTCGAGTTTGTGTTCATGTTCGGGTTCGTGTTCGGGTTCGTGATTAGGCGTATCATCTAATATTACCCATTCCCAATGTTTTAATGTTTGTAGTTTAATACTCTCATATGCTCTTTTTATTTTGTCATATGATTTATAACATGTTGTAAATATGGAAAATATAGGTCTCACCTTTTCTTGAGGCATTGTTACTATAGTCATATAACAGTAATTAACCATTGAATTAAACTTATTAATGTCTATATTTTTCTCACTTATATGTAACCATTGCATCCTCATTGAATCTGCTATTACACTGTTAACCTCTCTAAAAATGTCTTTACTGTTTGGGCCTGGGGTGCATGTAGGGCCGTTGGAGTTGGTGCCGTTGGAGTTGGTGCATGTAAGGCCTATAGGGCCAGGGTTATAGGTAACAAGTACTTGATAACTGCAATTAAACATTTTATTTAAATCCTCCTTATTGTTAATAATGTATACGGAGCATAGTAATTTGTCTTTGTTTATTTCAAAGAAGTTATCTATATAAGAATGCTCATCATATCTAAAAAAGATAATATACGGGTATTTCATACCTATACTCTTAATACTGCTTTCTGGTGGCGTGGTCATGTATATGTGTATGTATAGCCTATAATTTATATTATTTATAAATTATAAAGAAAAAAGTTGGTTTTGATTCATATACCACTAGTTATTTATCTTATATAATAAAAATTGAATTTTATAACATATTAATATAACCTTATAAAAGTTGCTCTTTCATAAAGCATTTGGTCATAATGCCATTGCGTAAAGATAACAGATACAAGTTGAAGAGCTTGGTAAACAATAGAGCAGCATTGCACCCCAACAACCCCGTTTGTGCTGGATGGATTAAAAAGGCATCAGGTGCTCAAACTTCTCTTGACGTCGCAATTGGAGGCATCAATCCCTTGAACCAAACACTGAACGAACAACAATTTTCGGCGTTTGCAGACCAACTTATCGAGAGAATGGTCTCAGTTGGGGCTACGCAACAGACAGGCGAGTTGATATCACAGTGCTTATGGGATAACGGACACCGTTTTGTTCTTGTGATGGCACCATGGATTGGACGTTCCTATTTTGACAATGTTTCGCTACATTTAAAAGGCACTCACCAATATAACGCCCAACTACAATGGTGGGAAAATTACACACTTCCTGATTGGATGTAGTCCTCATTTTTGTGCTTCAATAAAAAGTTTTTGTAATTACAGTGAATTTTTCCTATACATAATATTTCCAGACTAATAATAAATTTTGTTCTAATTAAAGATGCGATTAAACCACGATTTACTACCATTTTGAATATGTCTATACATTGTACGATTCTCTTTTGTTATTGTATCAATTACTGTTAATAATTTTATTCTGTCATCAATTATATTCTTAATATCTTCCTCCAATTTTTTAATTTTAATTTCATTGTTTATATTAACATCGTCCATATCAACTTTAATATAGTCACTGCCAACACTACCTACGGCATCATTGGTGCATATTGTTTCTACATCATCATAGGTACATAATGTGCCTTTATCGTGTTTTACCAAAGGCACCAAAGGCACCAAAGGCGCTAAAGGCACAGAAGAGGAGGGTGATGCATTTAATTTCATTATTTGCAATTCTAAATCAATAACCCTATTTTCTAAGTAACTGTTTCTTTTTTGTAGTATAACATTTTGGGCCATAACGCTCCGTTTCATTCTACTGTATTTAATCCATAATAGTTGTATTTTTACACAGGCCCCTACCCTCTTATTATAATGCATCTTATATCTTATCTGTAAAACTTTTACTTTTTTTATTATTTGTTTATACTTTCTATAATTACAACTATTTATTAACAGATTCTTTATAATTATTGCATTCCTCTTTATATGGCTATACGTATTGCTATTTACACACGCTTTAATCCTATTTGCTAATAATGCTACTGCCTTAACTTTATTGTATTTACTCTTATCAAATGCATATTTTATAAACTGCTGTATTTTATATGCATATATATTTGTAATGTGGATACGGTGGGAGTTAATCATTCTAACATAGGCACTGAGTACTGTTACAGCGAGTATGTTGCTATCATAGGCCCTATTAATAACGGTTCTTCTACATACTCCCCTTATGATAGTAGCACCCTCTTCTCTAATTTTTGCGATGACTATACATAACTTTACATGCGTTTCCTCAGTATAAAATGTGAGTGTATGTCCTCTTACAACCTCTGACAATGGGTTTTGGGATGTATTACCAATAGGGGAAAGAGAAGCAGGGGAGGTGGAAGCCGTCAAGGGTAGTCTATAGGTCTTATCAAATTCATTATTAGGCATTGTATGACTATAACCTGATTTTAGTATAGTAATTAATTGAATAATACCATTGTATATCAACTGCTCTTTAACCATATCATAATTAAAATGCAATGGTTTTTCACTATCATTTGGTTTTATACACTTTATAAAATGTAAATCACACTCCTTAATTGTATCTAAAAACTCATTTAATGAAGTGCAAAATTGGTTAGTTATTGAATTTATTTTAACCTTGTTTCTATTTATACCTGATTTTTTTATTTTGTCATTAAACATATCCCCAATGTACTTTGAAATATCTGTATTTACTTTATCCATATTCTTTTTAATAAAATTATCAATATTGTATTCTATCTTCCCTGCAAAATGTTCTATAGTAAACTTATTATTTGTACTTATCTTATTGGTACTGTAAATACAATTACTACAAGCACTATAAGTACTATAATTCTTGTTCATTTTGTATATTAGTGCACTATCACTTCCTTTTGGTAATATGCATTCCTCATCCAAGTTAGTAAATATATTTTGTATTAACTTTATTTTATCTTTATTCCCGTCAAAATCAAGAGAATCATTAAAAGTAGTTGTAAGTCCTTCGCTTTTATATAATTCTAATTTATCATGAATAAGTACTTTATTTAATAAACCTTGTATAATTTCATTTGCATAATTTATACACAATTGTTCTAAACTATTATCTTCTAAATCTTCAAAGCCAAATATATCTAATATACCCACCTTATAATCATACTCCTTAACCTCATACATCAAATTCATTTGTTCTACTAACCAATTAAACAATTTTTCATATAGTTTCATGGCTAATGTATCGCGTAATTCATTAAATTCATTTTCATTATAGACTTTTTCTATTTGTTCCTCTTGTATTTCTATCTTTGTTTTAACCAATATGTCCAACTTATGCTCCTTATCTAAAAACGTTAATTCTAATATTTCCCTTACCTTATTGACCACCATAAATATAAATTCGGTTTGTTCGGCATTAAAACCAACTTTTGTTAATATATCTACAATTTCTTTATTACTTCTCGTAAATACATGAAACTTATTTTTATGTTCTTTGGTTAAAACTCTTACCTTTTCTAAAAGATATGTATTTGTCTTCATACCTACTATAACACCATCTTTATAAAAAACTTCAATAAATTTACCGAATCTACTACTGTTATGATTTTTAATTGTACAAGCATTACCAAAATATTCTAACACTAACCCAGATGCCTGTATTTTTTCTAATAATGTTTTGTTTACGCCTAAAATGCTGTTATTGCTTATATCGGTTGTGCTGGTTGTGCTGGTTGTATCGGTTGTGCTGGTTGTGCTGGTTGTGCTGGTTGTATCGGTTGTATCGGTTGTGTTGGTGGCGTTGGTTGTATTGCTTATATCGGTTGTATCGGTTGTGCTGGTTGTATTGCTGGTTGTGCTGGTTGTGCTGGTTGTATTTATAATATTTGTAGAATTATTGCTTATATCATTCATCGTTTCCAATATCTTTATTATTTGTTTTGTTGTTTCTGTTTTACCTGAACCTGATTCTCCTGATACAATTATTACCTGATTTTTATTATGTAAATTGTTTATAACTTTTTCTATGGGGGTACGTAAACTTATGTCTAAGGTGGTGCTGTTTGGGTCAAAGGGGCTTGTTGTGGTTATGGGGGTATACGGGTTAACTGACAATAGAACAGAGCCTAAAAGAGTATAAATTTTTTTATTTTCATATCTACTTTTAATAATATCAATGCAGTGGTCTATACTAACATTGTCAACATATAACAAATTACTACAACTATGATTATGATTATAATTATTGTTTATATTATTTGTGTATGTGGTCATATTAATTATATTGTATATATAAAAAAAGCAGATTTATTTCAAACTGTTACAAAAAACTGATTGTAATATGTCAGGTGCATATTTTTATATTTTATTAAATCTATAGTAAAGTGATGCAATTATAATTACACCTATTAGCAATGGTCCCATCCATGACATATCTAACCGTTTCTTTGGTATAGGGAATGGACTATTATATATGGAATATATTGCCTTACGGTGTGATAGGTTATCGCGTCGCAATTGTTTAAGGCGTTCATAATGAAGTTCAACGGGAACCAAAGTTTGGAATAAGTCCTTCCACTCAAAATAAGGGACAAAGCAACTATGCTTAGACCACAATATACCCCTTTGTTGTATAAGAATGTGTTTATGTCTTTGAAAATATGGCGATGTATATGACAAGTTTATATATAGACGTGTCATGATGAAAGGATAATGTGAATATATATAGTTATTGATAAGTTCAATTTTTGTTACATATATAATAAAAATTGATTTTTATAAATGGTTGTTGTGTGTATATTTATACATCGCATATTCGTCAATGTTCGCCAAAATTATGCGTGTGTATGGGCAGTGGCCTGTGGTTGCAGTCATAGCACTGATTCTTTTCTCGGCATTTTCAACGTCACTTGGTCGTATTTTCTTCATGAAGACAATGACATCAATGCCGACCTTGCTGGAAGTTATGGCATCGCATGTCTTCTTCACCACCTCAAACTCCATCCTTACATCGTTCGTGTCTACATCGGTTGCTACGTTAGTGGTAACTATCCTGTATGATACGCTCTTTTCCATGTCTCACAACCTTCAACGACGCATTGAAAAAGAGGAGGAGGACAAACGCAAATCAGTCGATGATAATAAGCACCGTGTACAGGAGTTTGTAGTAGCAGTGGTGTCATTGATGACGTTTGCTGTGACAATGATCATGACATTGATAGCCACATCTGATTTAACCGTGGTTGCCATTATAGTGTTTGTCAACATCGCTACAAGTGTAGTGATGTACATCTTTCCGTATGCAAAGGCAACACCGTTAAAGTCAATGTCAGGCATATGCTCGTGTGGAACATACTGTAGTGGACGATGCAGTGCTAAGACATATGTTCCTGCAAAATGCAAAGAACTGTTCTGGACGTTCTTATACTCAGGTGTGCCGGAAGTATGTTGTATCGTGTTTCTTTACACTCTTCCCAATGCTTCCTCACTGATCCAGACATATGTAGCAACTACATGGATGCAAAGACAAGCAGTCGCGTCCGTCATGTCCCTTCAACATGCCCATTATGTCCACAAACTCTTGGATTTGATTTTGGGATTTTCTAAGGAACAACGCCCCAATGGCCATGTGAATTTGAGAAAAATCACACAAGTACGCCTTGTTGGTTACAGTGTTTACCAAGGGATTAAATCCTTGATCACTGGTTTATCATTTACCTTTCATGCTGGGGAGGTGTATTGGATAACGGCCGTAAACGGTATTGGAAAAACAGCATTCCTTAGTTCCATGCTCTACATGCTTAAAGGTATGGATGTGATGTGTGGTGGTATCATGATCCCCATTACACATGCCACCATAGTAACACTGGAACGCATGATAACCTACTTCAATGCACGTGGTCCAATTGGCCATGTCAATATTGATAAACTTGCGCTTTTTGCCAAGTGGAAAAGTTATGCATCTATGCTTGGTTTGACAGAGGAACAAGCACGTAGCCCCAACCATTCGGATGGAGAATGGCAGAAATGGTTGCTTCTTTATGCACTGGACACATGTGGAAGTGTGCTTATCCTGGATGAGTCTCTGTCGGCAATATCAGTTGACGTGCGGTCTTTGATAATCTTTGAAATCCTCCCAAAGTTTGCAAAAGATAAGGGCAAGATAATCCTGCTTGTGGCACACTGTGATGGTGATAGTGATGGTCGTGCATCCAATTTGCATAAATTGGTACTCGGTCAAGATAAGAGTGGGAAGACGACCCTTACCCGTGCGTAAATAATCCTACGCTCAAATGCGCCCAATTGTTTTTTGTTGTTTACTGTTCCTGAAAGAGGGATACAAGAATGGTCTCAAGTCATATCTATTATCATCTGGAGAAGGTAATAAGTGGACAGATGGGGGTATAATTGTTGTTTTATTGCGATTTATATTATATCTTGTAAAAAATCTATCAACTATTATTTTTGGTTCTATTTCTTTACCATGTGCATCAATTGAAAATATTTTTGACAAACAGGAACTTTGAATAATTTTCAAGTATGAATCAATAGGACCATAACCATTTGCACGTAATCTACCTAATTCAAATATCTGTTTATATGTTATACCCATATCAGTTTCATCTGTTTGTTTTGTTGCTGTTGTTGTTTCAATTAATTCTGCTGTTGGTGTTGCACCGCGAATATATAGTAGAGGTACAACCCCTTTAACATCACCAAAATAATCTAACATTCTATTTACATATGTTTTTGACATACTGCCTATAGGATTCACATCGGCAGCGGATGCATCATATTTAGTATAATAGCCAACTAAAATTTCATCTGCATTTGAACTTCCAAGAACTAATAAGAATGAACTATTTTTATATTTGTTGTCTAAATTAGGCGTTGCTTGGGCTAATAGGTATGTATTTATCATACGTAATCTTGCTTGTATATTTTGATACAATATATCCCATTTACTCTTTTTATCAGTATCTCTACCTTTCTTAACTTCATCTGTCATTTCCTTAAATCCTACATTTGTATAATCTTTTATTCCATTTATACCTGCTTCAAACATACCTTGAATATCTACTACTTTATGTGATGAATTAATTCTCTTTGCTAATTGAGCAGATAAAAATCCTGTTTTCATTGATGCAACTTGTTTTATTATTTCTTCTTGTGATGGTTTTATTATTGGTAAATCTTTTTTGGTATTATCATCCTTACCAGATATTTTTGTTGGTAAATATACTGTATTTAATAATCTACTGCATAATAATTCTGGACTTATTTTGTCTATTTTATCATCTTTTTTTGTATAAAAACGTTCAAAAAATTCTTTTACATTTTTATTAGGAATTCTTTGTGATGCTATCTCCTCGTTGTATGCTTTTGCCATAAGTAAACACATATTATATACTATTGTTGCTGTACATGCTGAATCTGCACCACCACTTAATGGTAACATGAAGCCCATTGCACCTGATCTACGAACGTAATCCCATAACCAACATGATGCTGTATTTGCTATTTCTTCTATTTCATAGTCTGTTATTATAAAATCGCAATTTTTACTGTCCCCTTTATCCCCCTTACCACCCTTACCACCCTTACCACCCTTACCCTCCTTACCCCCCTTATCCCCCTTATCCCCTTTACCCTCCTTGCCCCCCTTATCCCCTTTACCGCCTTTACCACCATCTAAAATATAGGCATGTTTTTCTTTATTATTTATATCAAAATTTACAGATATTGTATTAAACTTGTTATTATATGTAGAACGCGTTGCCTGTGTTCCAAATGAATTATTTTTCATTCTATATGACAAGATAGAACTAATATGTATATCAGATGAAATGACTTTAACATCGTGTAATGTAAACCGTTCCTCTATATTTATAATTTCTCCATTTACGGCAATCATTGAGCCACCATCAAAATATAATCTATCACCGTCCCCACCTTCTAAATTGGAATATAAATATGCACCACCCGACCTCTTAGTTGCACTTTTCAATAATCTTTTTCTTTTTTTTAATTTATTTCCTTCAAAATGCGAACCAGAACCATTAACAATTATATCAACACCGTTTAAGTATAGTTCGCTATTTATATTACTTGGAGTCCATAATTCTTCACATATTTCTGCCGCAACAAGAACACCATTGAAATTAAGTATACCTACACCAATTGGTACAGTTTTAACCTTATTATTTATATCTAAATATTCAAATGTCTCATATTTTTCACGAGGCCATGGTGTAAACCAACGTGCTTCTCTATAATTACCATCATCTGCTAATAGCATTTTTGGACGTATTAACACTATTTCTTGATTTAATATAAAAATTGTTGTATTATATCTTACATCATTATGTATTATAGGACAACCAATAGCAATGACAATATTTTTTAATGATGCATCTTTCATTATATTTCTTATAACATTAAAACTTAATTCATGTATTTCTCTCTCTAAAAAATGGTCCTGACAACTATATCCACATGTTGCAAGTTCGGGTAATAATATTAATTTTGCATTATCTTTTTTGGCTATTGCTATTGCTTGTTTTATTCTTGCCTCATTGCCATCAAAATCTAATGACCACTGATTTAATGTTGCAACTGATACAATTACTTTACCTTTTTCAAATGATGATAAACTACCTCCATCTAAATAATTAGACATTATTTGTATGTATATATAAATATGCATAACAAAAAATATATTTTTACAATGTTAATTTTTATTTTATTAAGTTATATTTATGTAGTAAATTAAATATATTGCATTTTGCTTCCCACCTTCTTGCTACCCACCTTCCCATTGCCCCCAACCTTCTTGCTACCCATCTTCTTGCTACCCACCTTCCCATTGCCTCCGACCTTCTTGCCCCCGACCTTCTTGCTTCCTACCTTCTTGCTTTTTACTATAACCTCTTCCTCTTTGCTTTCCACCTTCTTGCTTCCCACTTTTCTATACAGTTTCCACCTTTTAACGCCATTGCTGGATTCTGAAATAATCCATTTGTTACCGTCATTGCCTGTTTTAATTGTTCCTACTTTGTACAAAGTTGCACTTTCTGTTGGTGATGGACGCGACATAATTATATATATATATATATATATATAATAAAAAAAAAACAAAAATGAGGTTTTGGGGGTTTACATGGCAGGTACAAAAAATGGATACAGGTCAGGAACGGGGATCTTTATAATTCCATACAAGCCATAGTTGTTTCCCCCGTTCTGATGTTGACAATCTTGAAAGGCACCCCTGGCGTGGCATGTGTTGTAATTTCCGTCCCCCACGGAGTGGTGAAGGTAATAGTCCCGTCGGGGTTTTTATCGTATTCTACGGTAAACATTTTATGCTGTGTGTGCTGTTTTAAGAACTAATCTAAGGACATACAACCTATACAAAAATTCATTTTTTTTATATATATTTATCCTCTTTTACAACTTTGAAGATTTATAATGGCATTTGGGGCCTATTGTACCCTTCTTTGACCCATTTTTGCATTGGCATTTTTACAGTAACACCATCTCTGTATTTAAGATGGACGGTAAATGGTGTCGTAGTGTGGTCTATTTCAAGAGTGAAAGGATGTGATGTATTTTCAATAGTAACTGGCATTTATAAACAGTAATGGTTGTTTATATTATTATGATTACAATTATATTTACACTATTCAATTTTTATCTATATATGCCTCTAATTTATATATGCCTCTAATTTATATATACGTCTAATTCTAAAAATAAAGAAGCATGTGAAATATATCTCAATGGTATAAAAAGTTACATTGAATCTATTGGATATAAAGTAAAAGTAAAAAGAAGATTTTGCAACATTATTTTATGCACCTGTAGTTATTTCACCAGGAAGTACTTTTTCATTTATATGTGGTTTATTTATATCTGAAGGACATCAATCACTGTGTAATAATTGCGGTAAATGGCTTGTTCGCGATTATGGCATTGACCATAATAAAGTTGATAATTATTACAATACATCCAATGTAATTACACTTCTTAAAGAACCTTATATATCCAATAAATATTGAAATTTTACTTTCTTAATGCTTATTATAATATATTCTGTATATTCTGTATATTCTGTATACACAAAATGTCTATACGCATGATTAGGTCATGGCTTGTAGCTTCTCCTTTGAGCCAAGCACGGTATTTATGGCGCGAACACACCATGGGAAAACCAGGCCAAACGTTAGTGTATGTACCAATTGGTTCGCATTCGCCCGATCCTAAACCAGATAATGAGCATCAGGAGTGGCCATTATGGTTGCGACTGTTCCATGAAGAAAATCCCAAGGTCCCAATACGCATCACCCTCATTGACCCTGCATATAAGAAAGGTATCCCAAACTTACCATTTCAACTTTCAAGCATTGAACAAACACCATATGGGAGGATTTTGGTAGCATCGAGTGAACCAGACAAGGATATACAGGTTATGGTAGTACCCCATTCTATTGACATGGATAGGTCACCAGTTAATCCATTCAATATTATAGATTTGGCGACGGAATTATCACACATGTGTGCTGAAGACCCCTATAGGTTCATGGTGGTAATAGATGCTTTTACAGGACACAACATATACATGTACCGCCAGTATGTCCCCATCGCTATTCCCACCACAGTTCTTGTTGGAGGTGAACACAATAGAGATTCTGGATGTTTCCGTGATTTTTCTCAACCAGGCACTAGACCTATTATCGTTCCCGATCCATGCAATGTAGAACAGTTTATGTTTCTCACTCCTGCAAATGTAGATGATAACGTTCGTGAAAGAGTCATGAGCCTTACCCCTACCACTACCCCTTCTACTACCCCTTCATCCCTACCACCACCAACCTTTACAGAATTATCTTTGAGAATATGGATTGAAGGTGAATATGTATTGTTTAAACAACTTATCATTCGTGAACTAATACTGCTTTTGCGTATGTTTGCAAAGATTGAGAAGGGTATAGAAATTGCAGATTCTCTTGTGAACATTGAAAGATCCCTTGAACGTTGTAAAGAACACGGGATAACAGTACAAGGCCCTCAAGATGTTTATGCCGACATAAGAAGATTGGCAAAAAAGGTCGCAATAGGCTATGCAAAAAACACACGCGAGTTTGAAGTAGAGATTGACACGCTTATTGCGTCTCTTGCAACTGAACCAGACATTCACAAATTTGGAGTTCATGTGAATTGTTTTTTTGACAAACATTTCCCCCGATATCCATTTGCCTGAATTTGATGATCATTTTTGTAAAAGTTTTTGTAAATAAAAAGTATATAAGTAATAAGTATATATTTATAAACATATAAAAAGTTAATTCAATGAACAACGGTAATACTGATGATAAATTAGTCATAATTAAAGCAGGTGCATTATTTTCTATTTCATCACGTGCAGGTGGAAATAATGATTTAACATTAGATGATTCTGTATATGTTAAATTGTATAAAAATGCAATTATAAATATTGGTGATACTTCCTACATCTATGGCCCTCTTACCCTAAACAACCTAAACAACCTAAACAACCTAAACAACCCAAACAACATCAACAACCCAAACAACCCAAACAACATCATCAACCCTATCGCCCCCAATAATGTTATTGTTCTCGGCAAGGGGAGTAAATATCATATCAATAATGGAAATATTGATCCATTAGGCCTTACGACCACATTTGAAATTGAACAAAAAGTTTGCATGAACCCCAATACGCATATAATCCTACCATCTGGAACAGTGCTTCACACCCTTGATGGCGTAATGGAGTTTACACTGACAAAAGCTGTGCATTGCACATTAGCGTGAGAAATATTTATCCAGGATGTTGTAGAACCAACTACGACCTGTACCATGTGTGCCATTGTTGTATAATGTAACAACTTTTTCATGGCTCTTTCCGCTCCACGACTTTTCCACAACTTCTTGAAGCGCAAGATACAGTTTGTCGTAAAAGAACTTTGGACTTTGTGTAGTGGATTCTCTTGGTCTATCAAAACACCCAAGAAATGCAGAATCAGGTAAAGCACACATGCAGACAAACCCATCTACAATCAGGTTCATATCGGAATCAGAAAGCGCCGTGATTTTACTTGGTTCACGAAGAAGGTCTATAAGTGCTTGAAACGACTCGTATCTTGCATCCTTACTACAGAGGATGTATTGGGAGTTGTACTCATTGAACCAACCTGGTGTGTGCTCTCGAGACATGTTCATAACATCGGCGTAAGATCTGTACAACTTTGCAGTGTGCAAACATCCATAAGCACTATGTTTCAACAAATCCGATAGAAATGCGATCATCGGATGCTGATGTTTGTCACCGCCGTCACCACAATCACCACCACCACAATCACCGCCACCGCCACCACAATCACCGCCAATAAGTCGTAGCAGGTACACGCACATAAAGTTAAGTATACTCTGCATCAATGGGGTCACGTTGCTAAGTTTGGACTGGACTTCTTGTCCGTTTACACCTTGAACGGTACGACCGTTGCGAGTGGCCTTCGTTCTCCTGTCGGGGCGGTGGTCCGAATCGTGAATATATGCGTCCCTCGGCGGTTTCACCGTATGAACGCTGTTTCGAAAACGTTGGAATAAGGGGGATTCGCTGCCCTGCATGGTTGCGCTCTTTTCTTCTTAATAATAAAGCAATTCAATGAGTATATATATTCAATTTTTATATTCAATTATAATATGATAAAATTTATATACATGCGTAAATCATCACAAAAATGTTTAGAATGCAGACAAATTCACACTATGCTATCTGAAACACTACTTCCATTGAAACTAGTTTGATAAAGGCAATATAATGTATATTGACATTAATGATATTAGTGGTGGTTATGGTGGTGGTTGTGGCGGTTGTGGTTATGGTGGTGGTTGTGGCGGTTGTGGTTATGGTGGTGGTTGTGGCGGTCGTGGTTATAG
>Ga0164292_10002718_pt1 | contig 14422 bp, 14 predicted proteins | sample GEODES117metaG_FD_111486 | JGI IMG/M metagenome (GOLD analysis project Ga0164292, IMG submission 111486) | Eutrophic lake water microbial communities from Lake Mendota, Wisconsin, USA - GEODES117 metaG | ecosystem: Environmental > Aquatic > Freshwater > Lake | place: USA: Lake Mendota... | reverse complement strand
GGTGGTGTTGCAACTGCCTATGCCGTTACACGCCGCAAGGATCTTCTACTTGGGCTCGTTGTGCTTGCATCAATCGACCTGTCGTACAACGCCTACACAACTATCAACAAACGCGATCTACTAACAACGCGAGAGATCGATCAAGGCATGCTGTATGGTGGCTCGTCGCTCAAGGCAATCAACTGGATCAAGAGTCAAAACACAGCAGACCTCTACCGGATTGCCAAGTTTACCCCGAGCGGCCCCACAATGCACACCAGTTTGAACGACGCCATGGTGCAGGGTTTTAACGGCATTGTTGGGTATTCATCATTCCATAACAAGTACTATCTGCGCTTTATGGAGAAACTTGGATGTCGGGATGCCAAGAATCCGAGTGAAGCCAAGTGGGTGTACAAAGTCATCACACGTCCATACCTTGCTTCAATGTTAGGAGTAAAGTACTTCCTCGTGAACGACCGTCCAATGGGCTTTGACGAGCAGCTCTTTCCGGCAGTGAAGCAGATAGACAACATCTACATCCACGAAGCCAAGACCGCCTTACCACTGCTTGTAGCCTATGACAGCTACATCACGGAAGACGAGTTTGCAACGCAGCAGAACGGACGTCCAGACTACATGCTCTTCAAAGCTGCAGTTCTGGGCAGCGCCGATATCGCCAACGTTGGCTCTGCGGCGCACTACAACCTCAGCACGGACACCGTCCGCAACGTCCGCTCCGCAGACTTTGCGCTTGCCGCCGCAGAACGCACCTCTATGATGCAGGTCTCTACCAAGGCCACAAAGAACGGCCTCGATGCCACCATCGATCTCAAGCGAGACGGCATTGTTGTAATCCAAATCCCCTACGACGAGAACCTCACCGTTACTGTTGACGGCAAGCCAGCTATGACCTTTGTGGCAAACCTCGGGTTTGTGGGCATAAAGGTGTCTGCCGGCAAACACAGCATTTCGCTCGTTACAAGTCCACAATAAATACCACGTAAATCACATTTTTCCCTCGTGCACATGTAGAGATATTCCACGGCAATCATCTCCGTGAAATACATCAGCGTGTTGTGCAATGGCTAAGCCGTCAAGTAAGAAGCAGCGTACCCTTCAACCCAAAATCGATAACGTCAACAGCGCAGAGGTTGAATCAATTGAAGACAAGCCGATTCGATACACTATTGCGGGCGGGATTCTAGGTGTATATGCGCTTTTATACTTCCTACAAGACTTGTTCAATGCGAACAACTTGAACGACTTCTCAGAGTACTACTTACGCGCCGAAGACTGGGCTAGAGGTTCATTTGTCAATACTGGCGGTTCAGATGTCCTTTTGTCGGCTGTAGAATACATCGGAATTGTAGTTCACCCAAATGACTTTCTCGCCAGCTATTACTTAGCAAGCAAGATTCTCATCTCGTTAGTTATTGTGGCATCCTTCGTTTTTATCGTGCGGAGAAACGACGCCTTACCAGACTATTGGACAAAACTTGCAGTCGTTATCGTGACGTTATCGATTCCGCACTTCATATTCGCGACCGTCACGATCGACCAAACGTTGCTATTTGCAGCCTGCATGTTGTTGTTTCTCGCAACCTACAACGTCCCCTGGTGCGGCCCTATTAGCGCACTGGCATTCTTCTCGCGGCCGGAAGCAATCATCATCATTCCGATGTACCTCCTGCTGTACTTCGTTGATACACGTAAACGCAAACAGATCCTGATCAATGGAGCTACGTTTATTGTAGTTATGCTTGCACTTAAGTTTATCATGTCCACCCAAAACACGGCACCAGCAACAACCGGCGGCTACCAAGAGTATGGCTTTCTCGACAAACTAGGTTGGTCGTACATCGGTGGCCTGATGCATCACATCTCTCGAATACCGGTTATTCTCGTCACCTATGCATATGAGTGCCTACAGAGCACCGTGCTTTTCATCCTGTTTCTAGTAGGCATCGTTGTTTCGCTTCGTCAGCGCACAAGCTGGGCATTGTATGGCGTACTGATTATGTTCCTTTTGTCGTACGCAGTTCTCTATGCCGATGCCCAGGCGCAACCATATTCATTCTACACATCGATTATAAAGCGCATGAGCCTTGAGAAGGAATACTTCATCGTCAACGCATTCAACAAGTTTGATTCTCAGCTTGGACATGGCAGGTACCGTCTCGTGCTGTATCCCGCAATTGCCTTCTTTGTGATACAGGGGATTAGCGCACTCGTAACCTTGCTAAGCAAAATTGTAAGCCACAATGTACTGCGGCAACGAAAACACTACGCTCTATCTGGGCTTGCTGCGGCGATTGCACTACTGATGATCACACAGTTTGCACCAGTTGCTGAAGCGTATTCATCTACAAAGAAACTCGAAGAAATGAACCCCGTCTACAAACTTGGGTTAAACATGCGCAAACAGGGGGCGCGTGGCAAGGTCTTTATCGACAATTTCTGCGACCCAAGTCAAGGCAGCTTCCTCATGGAATTTGCAGCATACTCTGGCTTTAGGACCGTCTTAACACGGTTCTGCGACAAATCGCCTATATGGGTTAAAGACAGCACAGGGAACAGCAGAGTCCTATTGGCCGCAGAATACATGCAGCAGATGCCTCAGAACACCACCTTACTTGCAGAATTCACCACGGCCACAGCAAGTATGAAGCAGCTGTATGATACAACGGCCATCCGCCAATGGGAGCGCTCTGCTCTTCAGTATGATGCCGACCAGATGTTTAAAGACAAGGTAACGTACGTTATTGCAGCACGGGAAATTCCAGTTCAACACCTAGCAATTACTGACACATTAGGTGGAGCGTTTCTCCATCGCGTCAAACACACGAGGTAATTAATCTCATTTTCTATCATTATCAAACCGTCTGATGAGTAGCCACTCTGCTTTATGCTGTTCAAAAAGATTTACCAACCAAGGCGCTTTTCGGTCCTTAGTCCATTCTCAACTAATGAACCCGCCAAGGGATTCGTCAGTATCTATGAATTGCGTGAGGAGGAAGTTGGGCTTCATTCGAGCAACTATGAAAAGTTATTCGGCTCAAGAATGAAGTCGACGCGTTTCGTTCCATCGAAACGGGGAATTCTCAAAGTGACGTCAGTTTGCGCATGTGGCAACCGTTTGGTTTTGTACCGCAGGTACCGCGGCAGCAATATCTATGCAGATGCAGCAAGGGTAGCGCCAACTTCGTACCAAGCACTCCGATCGATGCATGAGCATCAAAGCTCGTCCCTTGAAATAGAAATCTGTGCGGCACCCAAATACATTGGACGATTCTTATTCTATTGGTTTCATCCAGACGATGCGGCACGGGTATCTTTCCGTATCGGGGTTCTTGGCTTCTTACTCATGCTAGTTTGCACCAGCTGGAGTGATGTATACCACCAATTCGAATGGTTATGGAGATGGATCTCATCATAACCCTTCCTGTCCTTAATTTTCGTATTATGGACTGCCCTTTTTGTGTCTGTGCCCATAAGAGAATAATCAGTTTTAGACACTATCCATTTTGAGGCCATGGTGTTTCGCTTACCCCTTACATTGTCGTATGTTTCGACGACACTGAAATTGATGACCTTGATTGAATGCTAAATCGCTCAATGGAAAACGACATTTGCCCCAAGCTCGTCACTTTACCACAAATCGGAAATTCTCAGCTCGGCTACATTAGCATAGTGGAGCATGTGCAAGACGCACCATTTGCAATCAGACGTGTGTATTGGACCTATTATACTCCTCAAGATGTGATGCGCGGCGGGCACGCACACAGGGAACTTCAGCAACTGATCTTCGCCGTGTCTGGTCAGATCGCCATCAATGTTACAGACAGAGAACTAAATCGGCACTCGTACAACCTGACGGTTCCTAATGTTGGCATTTATATTCCACCAATGTGTTGGCGAGAACTGCAGTTTTCGCACAATGCAGTGCTCCTCTGTTTGGCCTCAATGGAGTTCACCGAGAGTGATTACATTCGCAATTATGAAGAGTTTGTTAAGTGGCTATCACGCTAGTTCGTTTTTCGGAACAGAACCGTACAGAGTGGAATAGATTCGTTTCGCAATCAATCAACGGAACATTTCTACACAACCGAAGTTTTTTCGATTGTAATCCCGCAAACTCAATCGACGACCACTCATTGATGTTTTTCTCGGGTAGCAGACTATTGGCTTTGTTACCTGGAACTCTGTCAAGTCTTGATGGCAGTCTTGCTTTTCATTCTCATAGTCGATCGACTTATGGTGGATTCATCTTTAGCAGACGAGTAGGCGTTCAAGAGGCGGTAGATATCGTCGGAACTTTAGTCCATCATCTCAGTGGCTTGAACGTTACATCTGCGTTTATTAGAAATCCGTTCCGCATTCTATACGACCAGATCAGTGACGAGTTTGAATATGCCATGTGGTACCACGGCTTTGTTGTTTCATCAAGAGAGGCTGAGGTATACATAGATCTAAGTCCTGAAATCGAGACTGTGCGCGGCCGTTTTGCGAAGGCCACACGTAACAACATTACGCGTGCATACAGGGACACGCAAGTCTCACTGGACGGTTTTGATGTTCTTGATGGCTTTTGGAAGCTTCTCGAACTAAACCTCGCTGAAAAGCATGGCACTACTCCAACTCATTCACGAACGGCGATAGGCAAGCTCATAGACGAATTCGGGTCCGACTCCATCAAGTTGTTTTGTGCATGTGTTGAGGGTAGACTTGCGGCTGGCTGCATTGTATTCATCCCGTGCCCTGGAGTCCTGCATGCACAGTACATTGCGCAAGACTATGAGCTCCAAGGATTTCGTCCCCTAAATGCACTGATCGATAGCGTAATCACTTGGGGCAACTCAAACGGATTTCGTAGCTTCAACCTCGGCACAGCAAATGAAGGCGGTCGTATCATAAATGCTGGCCTCTTTCACTTCAAAGAAGGTTTTGGGGGGCGCTCCGTCCTTCGTGAAACCCACAGATTGGGCTTAAAATGATTAACGACAAAAAAGATCGTTTGCTCGTTATCGTCGGTATAGGCGAAACCTCTGATATCGCGTATGAGTATTTTACGCGCGATTCCCCCTACCTCGTCGTTGCTTTTGCGGCGAGTCGTAAGTACATAAAGACCGACTCTCACATGGATCTGCCATTAGTTCCTCTGGAAGACCTGCCATCACACTATCCTCCCAGCTCAGTCGAAGTTTATGTAGCAGTTTCCTACACACAGCTTAATAGGGTTCGGACATCTTTGTTTCGCCAAGTAAAGTCCCTTGGATATTCATGTGCTAACTACATTAGCTCCAATGCATTTGTTTGGCACAATGTCGAAATGGGTGAAAACAACTTCATCTTTGAAAACAATGTCCTGCAGCACAAAGTACGTTTGGGAAGCAACATTATCCTCTGGAGTGGCAACCACATCGGACACCAAACTGTGATCGAAGACAATGTGTACATTTCATCGCACTGCGTGATTTCAGGCTACTGTCGTATAGGCGACTCCAGTTTTCTCGGAGTGAATTCAACCTTTAACGACAAAATCATCATCGCACCTGACAACATAGTTGGGAGCGGAGCACTGGTCGTTCGACACACTGAGAGAGGGCAACTGCTGATAGGTTCACCAGCGAAACCTGCTGTGAAATCGGCTTATGAAGCTTTTGGAGTAACAAACCACGATGTATGATGGCTTGGGATAGACTCGGAATTGTTTACAAGGCACCCTTGGATGGCTCATGGCGAGACAACTCGGCGCTTACACCGACACCGTTGGTTCTTAACGATCGAATCCGCATCTTTTGTGGGTTCCGCGATCCTGCAGGGGTATCTAGGTTAGGATATGTGGATCTCTCATCGCGAAACCCTACGCAAGTACTCGGCCAGTCATCCGAGCCAAGTCTTGATATCGGTTCAGCCGGGATGTTCGACGATAACGGCATCATCCTTGGCGATGTTCTGCTGATCGGCAATACTTTACGTTGCTATTACGTCGGCTTTCAGTTGGTCAACAATGTAAAGTTTCTAGCCTATTCGGGTCTCGCAACAAGTGCGGATTTTGGCGAGAGCTTCACAAGATTCCAAGAAATACCCGTGATTGACCGCATGCCTGGATCAGCTTTCATTAACGCCATTCACAGTGTGCTGTTTGACCATGATAGATTCCGTTTTTGGCTCGGTGCCGGCAGTGCATGGAAGTACATTGACGACAAGCCATTCCCTTCGTATACTGTTAAAGAATCTTCCTCCAGCGACGGTTTTGCAAACTTCCAAGCCGGACGCCAATGTCTTGATTTTCGAAATGAAACAGAGTACCGAATTGGCCGGCCTCGAGTGTATCGTGCAAAAGGTGGGTTAATAATGCTCTTTACCTATGGCGACACGGCTGGCAACTATCTAATAGGGAGTGCGTATTCTTCAGATGGTGTTAACTGGGAACGGGACGATACCTTGGTTGACTTTCATCCTACCGGCAGCCTCAAAGATTGGGACGGGCAGCAGGTCTGTTACGGGTCTCTTTTCTTTTGCAACGATGAATTGTATATGGTATACAACGGTGGATCTATGGGCCAGCTGGGCTTTGGATTAGCGCGTGCAAGGCCGGATAATCCACTACTAAGATTGTTGATAGCCGGGTAAATGATATGATTCGTTTTCTAGACCTTAAGGCTATAAACGCTCAATACACTGAAGAGCTAAAGCGGGTGGCTTCGGAGATCATCGATTCAGGTTGGTATTTACTTGGCCAGCAGAATCAATGTCTGGAGACAGAGCTTCAGGAGTATTTACTCATACATCATGTAGTGACATGTGCAAACGGGCTCGATGCACTTCGACTGATTCTGCGTGGGTACATTGAGTTGGGTGTCATGCACAGGGGAGATGAGGTGATCGTTCCTTCCAACACATATATAGCATCTGTGTTGGCCATAACGGACAATGGTCTAATTCCCGTGTTCGTAGAACCTGATCCACGCACCTACAATCTTGACATATCAAAGATTGAGTCGGTTGTTACGCGCCGAACGCGAGCAATCATGCCTGTTCACCTTTATGGGCAGGTTTGCTTTTCCGATGAGCTCCTTACCCTTGCCAAACGGCACAATTTGAAGATCGTTGAAGACAATGCGCAAGCATTCGGCGCATCTTGGCACGGAAGGCGAACCGGCACCCTTGGTGATGCTGCAGGCTTCTCATTTTATCCTGGGAAGAACCTTGGTGCCCTTGGTGATGCAGGAGCTATTGCGACTTCGGATGAGGACCTTGCCAAAGTTGTTCGTGCACTTGGCAATTATGGCAGCTCAAAGAAATACTACAATGATTATCAGGGGCTCAACTCACGAATGGACGAGTTACAGGCCGCTTTTCTGCGAGTAAAGTTAAAATACATCGACGATGAAAATGCCAAGCGTCGTGGTATAGCAGAGCAATACGAACGCACAATTACAAACCCGCAAATCGTCAAGCCGAAACACCCTATAGATCCGCTAGAGCACGTATGGCACCTGTATGTAATCAGGACAAATCGTAGGGAGGAGCTTCAACAGCACCTTGCTCTTAATGGCGTTGAAACCTTGATTCATTATCCAATAGAACCTACCCGCCAGCCTGCATATTCTGCCGCATACAGGCACCTTAGATTCGATCTTACACAGCAGCTTTCGGAGCATGTGCTCAGTTTACCAATAAGTTCTTTGTTGTCACTAGAACAAGCACAATCTGTAGCAGAAGCCTTGCAGCGTTTCTAGTCAATTCAACATTTCGTTTTTTGCATCCTGCTGCTGAGTAGGGTCGAATATTTAGACCAGTTCAATGTTTAGAAAATAGTGATCATGCTGCATTCTTTGTGAACGCAGACACAGGTGGTTGATAGTTATGCTTGCTGTGCGGACGCTCGTGGTTGTACATGTGAAGCCAAGCTGATGAGACAACTCCAGACTCATCGATCGAATGAAACACATCGGCGTTGAGAACTTCTGTGCGGTAGGTTCCGACGAAGCTCTCTGCGAAACCATTCTGCCATGGCTTGCCGGGTTGGATGTATGCCAAGCTGATGTTGCGAGTTTGAGCCCAGCGTTGAATAGCGAAGGAGATGAACTGGCCGCCATTGTCTGATCGAATGAACTGAGGACAACCATGCTTGGCCACGAGTTCATCAAGGATGCTCTCGACGTCAATCGACTTGAACGATGGCGCAACACGAATAGCAAGGCCGTAGGCCGTTGCCTCATCCTTGACAAGCAGTGCCATGAAGCGTCTGCCATTGATCAGGCGGTCTTCGGCGAAGTCCATGCACCATACATCGTGCGGCTGTTGGGCTACAGGGTTGATCCTGTGTTGACGACGAATCTTCTTGCGCCGCTTGCGCCACTGGGCAGCGTATCCAGCTTGCCTGTAGACGCGTCGCAGGCGCGAGAACGGCACGACCATGCCTTGCCCGCACAACCAGCCGTGGATCAGGCGTATGCCCCACGTAGGATGTGCTGCAACCACGCCGCCTATGGCCTCCTGCAGCGGCGCATCACGCTCAGGCATACGATAGGCATACGTCAGCAGGGCTCGCGTGAGCGCCAGCAGCTGGCAGGCCCGTCGCTGGCTTAATCCCCGGCTTGTGGCGTATCTCACGGTCTGCGTTCGCTGAGATACGCCTACCATTTTTTTGCAGCAATCTCTTTCATCACTTCGATCTCAAGATCACGCTCGGCCACGATCTTCTTCAGACGGGCGTTCTCCTGCATGATCCGCTTGAGCTCTGAAACCTGATTCGGCTCCATGCCGCCGAACTTGCGACGCCAGATGTAGATGGCATTCTCAGAGACCTTGTACTTCTTGGCAGTCTCTGCTACACCCTGGGCATGCGATTCGCGCACGATCTTTACGATCTGCTCATCGCTGTATTGACTCTTTCTCACCGGTCCTCCTTGAGGTGAATCCCTCAACTTACGACTGGTCCTAATTTTCTAACCCACTCCACTGCTCGCTATACTGCAGTGGGAACTTTTTTGCTATCCATACTATTTTTAGCCGTCAAGCAGGGCATAGCAGATCACATCAGTGGCATCAATTCCATGATTGCGTAGATAGAGTTTGTATTGAGGCACAGTGGACTTAAGTAGCAGCGGTATCTCCCATAGGTCGGCGCTGTTATGGTACACCGATACGGCAATCTGCGGTTTGAAACGTCTAATACTGGTAATACAAGATGAAAGTGCGCTATGTTCCGAACCTTCTATATCAAACTTCAGATACATATTGTCAGAAACTATAAACTTGCTCAGTGGTTGAACATCAACAATTATTTCACCTTCATCAGACAAGGAGGAGTTCATATCTGCGCTGGCGTCAAAACGCAGTTTACCTTCATCGCTCCCAATCGCAGACTGATACAATATGGAAATATCTTGTTTACATAGATTCGCAATCTTTTCAACCAAACTATGGTAGTTGTGAGGATCTGGTTCAAAAGCAATGAGGCGACCAAGCTTGGCACCCAGTTCTCTGACAGCGAGATCTGCTGTATCACCATTATAAGCTCCGGCGTCCAAGAAAGTTGTATTGTCATGAAATCTGATCTTAACATCATCCGGGAAGTAACACGATTCTTGCCTCTCAGATAAATAGGCATAGTCGAGCGTTAGGCGAAACAACAGCTGCAGAATGAACTCATTTCTAGATCTATCATCATCCCATAGCTCCATTAAACTCATTATAGATTTACGTTGTCTAGTGATTTCTAATGGGGTGCTGTTTGCATGAAGTCCATTGAGGATGCCATCATACACCCAGCTGAGCGCAACGAAGGGCATGGCGCAAACACCTAGCAATGCCAGTCTCGACTTAGTCTCCAAAAAGGAGTGATTTGGATTGAGGATTGTGACAATAAGATTAAAATCGGTACCATAAATTGACATAACATCTTCTAGGCTATGGATAGTCAAGCCATCAATCGACTTGCCATATTTGCTCGGAGTATCATCAATGAAACAAGCCGGAAAGTGACCAATGCGTTTAAGCCGCCTGGCGACTTCCTTCCCAATATTGCCTGCTCCATATAGAACGGTGGGCCGATCAGGCAAGTAGTGCGCTTCAAGGTATGACTGCACCCTTTGGTGGTGCGAATCACGATGAGCCATTAAATGACTTAACAGCTGCGATTCAATATCATTACTAGCCAATGTGTATACCCTTCATAGCCAATTTTGTCTTTCTCCAGTTTGTCACGTCCATTGCTGGTTCAAATCCATAACCAAGAATACTTCGAACCTTAGAATCAACAATATCCTCGCGCGGACCTAACATATAAGGGAAACTGTATTGTTGCTTAAAAAATGGCTGTGTGTAAATGTGATTAATGCCTATGCGGTTAACTAACGACGTATTAGCACCGGTTCGGTGATAGAGCATCGCATCAAACACGATCACTTGACCAGGCAGTGCTGTTACAACTTTCTGATTTGCTTTGACATAACTATCAGACGGGAAACGCTCTTCACGGTGACTGCCCTCCAGTACATATGTCCCTCCGGTTTCAGCACTGAATGGGTCAATGCAGAGCAATGCACTAATCGCAAGCGGGCGCGAAGAAACGTAGTGTTGGTAATTTAGATCTCTGTGCCAAGTAAACTGATAATGATTTGTCGATGGGATATTAATAATTCCGTTTTGCGACATCAGTGTGTAAAAAGGGCCGAGAACAGAATCACACACATGGACAACGGACTGAATGCATGCAACGTCAATAAACATATCGTCATAAGCAGCCAAAGCCCTTGCGATATTCGCATCGTTCATCGCCACAAGATTATGTTCACCACCGACATCTCGGACCTGCCTCTCGTATACCTGATACACAAGAGCTCTTAATCTGTCGATCTCTTCGCTCGATAGGCCGCTGTCGATGATTGTGTAACCTTTTACTTTTAACTCAAGCAGTGCAACCGAGATCGTCGAATCGTCCTCGGACGATTCTCGCACTGCATGTGTAATGACTCTGTTATCCAACTGCGACGAACTCATTTATACCCCTGAGGTGCTCTTACAAAAAATCTTACTTTAGACGGATCATGCAATCTAGCACCTGTCAAAAAGAACCAACATAATGATTGGCGAATATCTTCTCGCATTTCCTTCACGCACGACAATCAATGTGTGAAGCACCCTGAACTCATAATCGCAGTGACGCCCAAGATTTGGATTGCCATTCATTACTACCTTATTGCAAGTGATGCTTTCGATTCCAAAGCTCTGACTGTCAACTCATTTGGGTGCGTAAAGCCGATACCGCAGCCAAGTCAAGCTAATCTTTAGACCTGACAACATAAAACTGCCGTCTTTGCATTATCTGTTTCAGGACGTTAATACTGCCCATGAACAATCTGTGTAGCGCCCATGGGGACAGCCATGGATACGATAGCATTATTGTGATAATAGAACGCAAGTTATCGATGTTATTACGAACGTTATGCTTTACTGTGACATTACATTCATGTCGTCGATACTTAGCATAAACTTGAGGGATGTAGTCGATTGTACCTCCAATGGCTAGGCAGTCAATCTGAAACAGCCAGTCTGATGCATACTTAATACTGGGTCTGAGTAAAACTCTAGGATTTCTCATTCGGACCATCATCGAGGAGCCACCCGCGAATGTTCCGTAAGCAGTTACAATCCGAACATTGCCAGATCTCGGTTGCTCAATTGAGCTGAGTAGAACGCCGCCTTCGGGGTTACTACTTTTGAATACCTTTTGATCGTGGTAACAGATGACACAATTGCGATTAGATTCCATATAGCGCACTTGGGTACTCAACTTGCCGGGCAGGAAGACATCATCACCGCTAGTCAAACAAAGGTACTTCCCACGAGCAAGCTTGAACCCCTGATTTGCATTCTTTGTTGTGCCGAGATTGCTAGTAGTAAAAGACAACCGAACTTTAGCAGGGAACTTGTCACGATACTCGCTTGCAAGTGCCCGAGTACCGTCTGTGCTGAAGTCATCACAAACAATTATCTCGTAGTCATCAAAATCCTGAGCCAGAATTGCCTCTATCGCCTCTACGAAGTACATTTCAAAATTATAGCACACTAACAATATGCTAACCAGAGGTTCGGGAGTGCTTTCGTTGGTTTCTGTATCTAGGTTTTCAATCATCTCTTACAGCCCAAGAGTATTGTCGCGTTGATTAATATTCTTACTCGACAGCATCCAGCCGAAGATCGCAAACGCAACAGAAATAGGATATCCAGATATCGAGGCAGAAAACGCAACACTACTTTCTACCCCGAACAGTCCCAAGGCATATACAAGTGATACGTCCTTGAGTCCAATACCAGCGACGCTCACTGGGAACAGCATGACAATTTGCATAAATGAAGAGATGAATAGCATTTGTGAGATTGACATCTGAAAGTCGAACACTAACGCCATCAACCAGTATCCGCAGATAACAAGCAGTTGATAAAGGATGGCAGCGCAAACATTCACTAGCATTCTTGTGCGAGATATACCGCTGCCTGCAAGCAGAGCTTTTGATGAAAGGTCAATAATCCGCGATGGAATCTTGCTCGCAATGGCCCGTCCTAAATGAGATCTTGACATACATTTATAGGCCTGCTGGCCAGCATCAAACATCAATACCGCCACCATAATTATACCGCCTGCCAGCGAAAACAATGCCGGTTGCTGAAGCAGCAGATTTAGGTCAGATGGAAGGTCAGCTATGAGTCCAGAGATACCAAAGCAGATTAACATTGCTGCTAAACCAGCGATTTTATCGCTTAGAATTGCCCCGATATTTCCAGCGATACCACTTGGATCCGAGCGCACAGACCATAAACGTACCGCATCAAGTGTTACACTACTTGGAAAAAGAAACATCAAATGCTGCGAGCCAAATGTAACCCGTGTAAGTCTCGCAAAACTTGAACCTGGAGATACGATCCACCATCGTAGCGACACGACTAATAACAAGACTGTTTGAAAAAGTGCCGCAAATACAAAGTACCACCATGGTAAATCATTGAGTGTTGCCCAAACTCGAGCAAAATCAATCAAGTAAACCACAAATGCTAGTAATAGCACAGAGGCTATTAGTTTTAGAACAAAAGACACTCTGGTACCTAATCTTATCATTCAGAGCAGAGAACTTTGACTTGAGAGTGTTAAGTATTGATCTGCGACTTGAAGCCAACTCGCATCTGTTTCCGAAATTGTCCCAATATCTTCACGAGTACGATTATATGACACAGCATTTAGCATACATGCATTCAACTCGTTCGTATTCTCAACGGAAACTAAAGTACCTCGCGGGTCATTTTCGGCCAACTCTTGATGCCCCATAATATCACTCAGGATAACGGGCAACCCACACGCATTGGCTTCGAGGACAACGTTGGGCATGCCTTCGTACAGTGAATAGTTGATAAGGCAGTGAGCAGACTGATATTGTGTTAGGAGTCCTTGTTTGTCCTGCCATGGCAGGAATTCTACTTGATGCTCGATGCCGCGCTGCTGAACTTGGTGCACGAGATCGGACTTTAATGGGCCATCCCCAACAAGGCGCAGGCGGACGTCGCGTCCAGCAAACGCATCTGCGAAGGCGTCGATGACGACCTTGAGGTTCTTTTGTGGCTGGAAGCGACCCACGAATAAAAAGGTAAAGGGTCCGTCGGGACGTTTCTCAGGCGGACGAAAAAACTCTGTGTCTACGCCGTTTGGGATTACCTGCACAGGGAATGGATCTGCTCGTTCTGATGCTGCTGCAAGCCCCCTGGAATTGGCTACTATAGCATGTGCATTTCGCAGGATCCTGCGGCGTATGGGCGTTAGCAATTTGTGGACGTTATCCATGCCTGGTTCCATGCCAGGGACGTCTCCGCCGCGCAGTGCTACGATGTACGGGATGTTGTAGGTGTTCTTGAGCCTCGGACCCAACAGGCCACATGGTATGCTGAAGAACAAGATTGCTTTGTCAGGTCTATGCTGCTTGATGATGCGGTCTAGATTGCGCCAGGCATGCCAGACAAAGCTGAGCATTTCTCGTGGATTGGATGATGACACCTTGGCACGCGCGGATGCGAGTCTGTGCACGTGAACACCGCCATCCTCAACGCTGTATCCGACCGTGTCGCCAATCCCTGCCGTAAGCACAACTGCGGTGTGACCGAGCTCTACCATTGCCTTAGCGATATGACGTGTTGCATTGGCAGCGCCAGCGCCAATTGGAGGGTACTCGTAGTTGATGAGAAGGACCGTCATGAACCCATCACAATCATGTTCCACAAGAATGCACGGTTGTCTGCAGCAAGGGTTTTGTGCTGATCGAGCTGACGTTGCACAAACGCGGTGTTGAGGCCTGTAGCCGCTTGTGCTGCTGGGTCTACCGTGAGCTTGCCGCTACTCATCCACTTCCCTATCGGCACGCCAAAGCCTTTCTTTGGACGG
>Ga0164292_10002717_pt1 | contig 14423 bp, 20 predicted proteins | sample GEODES117metaG_FD_111486 | JGI IMG/M metagenome (GOLD analysis project Ga0164292, IMG submission 111486) | Eutrophic lake water microbial communities from Lake Mendota, Wisconsin, USA - GEODES117 metaG | ecosystem: Environmental > Aquatic > Freshwater > Lake | place: USA: Lake Mendota... | reverse complement strand
TTATTAACATTAGAAATCATTTGTGAAGCGTAAAGACTAAATACAACTTTACCAATTGAATCTTCGTAGATTTCGTATGTTCCTGTTTGACGATTGATAATCATTAATTCAGAACGTTCGTTAATTGCAATCGAAGTTTCTTTTAGCTTATGAACAGATTTCATATCTAGTGGAGCTTTTTCTTCTACTGTTGCATTTGCACGAGTATACATTCCACCTATAATAAATCCTACTGAGATTGCTACTAGAATGATTAAAATTTTACCGATGTGATTTGCAGCATACTTTGCTTTTGCTACTAATACTTGCATTTTTTCATTTTTCATTTTATTTTGTTTTTGAGGTTACATATTTAGTTCGTAGTACTTCGACTACATCAATTGCATCTTCCAATGCGTTATGAGTTACATCCCCTAAGATGTTTGCTCGACTTTTACAAAGATTAAGTCCAGGTAAAGCTTTATCCTCGTTCCAATCAACGAATAGAATTGCTGGATCTAGAATTCGGTTTCGGATTTCAATACATTGTTTCCATCGAGGAAGTCTTTCAAGGAACACCTTATCAAAGGTAGCAAAGTTTTTGCCAGCTGCATTGATATGAGCTTTTTGAACTTTGCTACTAATAACAGGAACCATTCCATATTGAGGATGCATCGTTACTTGTTGTTGAATAATGTGATTAATTGGTCTTTCAACAAGACCATTTGCATACAACCAATAGTAGAATTCCACAGCGACTTCGGATTCATCCATAAACTTCATTCCTGTCATTTGGACCAAATCGTTTTTTTCGTCTTGATCTCTTGTGTTTTGATATTGAGTGATTGCACCTATCAATCCTGCATTCATGGTTAGTGCAGTAGGTTCACCATAGAATCCATTGCGTTTGATTGCAACGTGAAATCTAGGTAATTCATCTATTGGAAGTGGATTTGAGGTATCTTCAATCACAGCACCAATAGAAAGAATCGAACACATATCCCTATCGAGACCTGTTGTTTCTATGTCTATGCTTACGTATTTCATTAAAATAAATCTGTTTGTGTTTCGTCTACGATTTCATCAACATAATCTTCGATTTGTTCGAATTCATCTACAGGGGAATCTATTACCTCTTCCACTTTAGCTCCTCGTCTAGCTTTAATTGGAGCAAGTAACAATTGAGATTCTTCGTAAGGCATATCTCGAAGAATTGTTTTTGAAGTTCCTGGTGCTTTAACAAAAGCTTTATTGAAACGTTCAAGTTTCAATTGTACAAAATGTCTTGTAGTTTCCCAGAAGAAGGTTCCTTCTGAACGAGTTTCTTTAAGCATGATTGCTCGAGATTCGCCCATTCCGATAATTTCGAATTGTCTTTCTTGATGTTCGAATACAGTTCCAATATCTTCAGGTTGCATAAGAGATCCGTGGATTACGTGTCTGATATCGAATAAGTAATTATCTTTCCATTTTTGTAAAAGTGTTGGAGTCACATTGATTCGTTGACGCATTAAAGCTCTTTCGTTTTTTCCTTTTTTTATCATTTTATTTGTTTTTGATTTGTTTTTATTCTTCGATTAATTCATTTTCTAATTGTGGTGTAAGTCCGAAGATTTGATTGAATTTTTCTTCTTCGTTGAGAAGTAATTCCTTTTCCTTTTCAAGACGTTGTTTAATTTCTTCATCTCGATCTAAACGTTTTTGATCGTATTCTACGGTATCTTGTTTATCGAGAGAGAAGTAGATTTTTTCATATTTGAAACCTCTACGGTTTTTAGTTACTTTGGCATATCGATCCCCAGTGAATTCGGCAGAATATCTAAGTTCGATCATTCCGGTAGTATTGTGTTTTAATTTATTGGATCCCACGAAATTACCTCCTTTCGTAACTTGTTGAATTGCTAGGAAGGATGTATATTTGTCTTCGTCGTTATTTCCTTTGTTATGTTTGATGAATAGATCAATCATCCATTTTTCAGCTTGTGTTCTTGTCATTCCGCTGGTAGATTGAATAGCTTCTTGGACTTCAATAAAGGAGTCGATAAGAATGATATCCCAACCTTGATCGTATGTTTGTTCGATAACATCTTTTGGATTTTCGTCTAGGTAATCACATAGGAATAGGGTTGGTATCTTACCGAATGAAGGATATCGTTTAACATATCCGAACATATCTATTTGGTTCATTTCTCCTGAGATGAATAAGATTTTTCGGTTTGGATCTGTTTCTTTAATTTTTGCAAGTAAATCTAGTGTTTGTGTAGATTTTCCAATTCCTGGATCACCTACTATTAAGTAGTTTGTTGCAGGGTAAATTCCACCTTCGGATGAAAACATATAGTCGATAGGATGACCTGTTTTCATTGGGACGAACATAGCTTCGTCGTAATTAAGATCATCGATTTGAATTAATTCGATGTTGATTTTTTTCTTTTCGGCAGATGGATTAGATCCGTTTGAAGATATAGATTGTGTAGACATAGGTACAGTGTAGTATTCACCATTCTTTTGGATTACCCATTCTTTGTAAGAACGGAAGAGTCCTTCGAATGTATAATCGGTATCGTTAAAAGGTTTACCGAGTTCATGTTGATTGGTGAATTCTGATTTCAGAAAACGTTTTTGACATTTAATCAGAATTGCATTGGTGATTACGTCGATCTTTTGCATTTATAGATTGTTTAATTAATTATAAAGTAAATTTAATCATAATTCCCGAAAGAAAAAAATGAATTGATAAAAAGTTATTAACAATTTATTGTAACCAAGTTGTAAGTTCATATCTTCCTGAATCCATTCGGTAAAGAGAGATGTGAAGATGTTTACGAGCAGGATTTCCTCTCGATGTTAACATTGGAATACAATACTTAACGTTAGTTCCGTAAGAAACATGTTCGGTCCATAGATAATCTGGATATTGAGGTTCATAACCTCTTGATGTTGCCATTCGATGTGAATGTTCCAAAGCAGATTGTTGGGTTTCGAAGTAAGTATCGTTCATATATTGATTATTTAATTATAAAGTAAATATAATCATAATTCCCGAAGTAAAAAAATGCAGGCTGTTAAAAAGTGTTAAAAGTTATTAACAATTTTTAGGAGGATATTTCATTGTATTGAGAAACTTCTTAATGACGTTTCTAGTTGTTTCGTCGAAAGCTGATGTGTTGTTTATGAAGATGTAAAGACTACCATCAACGTCTTCTCGGATTTTTACTTCTGCTTCTTGCATAAGTCCAGGTTTTGACTCAGACATCTTATTGAAAAGTGAAAGAGCTTTACTTCTATCCGAAGCTTTTATTTTTGCTTCGTATTGATTGTGGAAATTGACGTTCGGTTTTATCATCTTCTATTCATTACGTCTTCGATTGCTGTAATCAAGACCATTATTCCAAGTATTGCTAATACAGTCATATTAGTAGTTTAGTAATTCTTTAACTCGATTACGATTGAGTAACATAACTCGACCGTATTGTAAATTCATGGTTGAACATGATTGCATATAATTAGTAGGGCATTGACCATCGATTAGTAGCAAATCGAAAGTATCGATTAACCAATCTAAAGCTTGAATTCCTGAAGGTGCATTATAGAATAACCAACCTGCATAGAACATACGAGCACGATTAGGCATTACACCGATTTTGAAAGATTCGGCAAGTATTTGATCGACTAATTCATCACCTGTATTTGCATTTCTGATTTGCTCGAAAGTTAATGTGCTTTCCTCGTTTACCTTTTCAATTAGATTGATGTAAGATTTTTCAGTAATAACCGCTTTTACCCATTCGATAGAAGAATTTTCCATTGTTAAAGAAGTTCGACGTGCTTGAATAATACTTATTTCACGGAAAGCAAATTGTCGAAGCATAGTAGCATGTGGTCCATCGTTAATTTCGAAATCGGCACCTGAATTATAGAATTCCTTAGCAATTGAATAGAATGTATTATGTGGATCTAATGTGCCGTTTTGGAATGCAGTGGATAAACGAGTTTGACCGCTATGTTTATCTCGAGTTTCACCGTATGTAGGTGCAATCCCTAAAGCACGAACAAATGCCAAATCTGAATTTACAAGGTTATTTGTTTTGTATTTAGGATAAGACTTAACGGATTCATCGATTTTGAAATTTTCAATTTCTGAATTCCAACGATGCCATTTGATGTCGTGGATTTTTCGAGTATGTGACATCCAACGAGATTTTGCAGTCATACGAGGTGATTCGTCATCGATAAGATCGGAATCGACTAATTCGAAAGGAACTTTAATTTCCATTGGATCAGTTGATTGCCACATACCGAAAAGAGGTAAATCGATAACCACTTTAGTGAAACCGTATTTATCGATTAGCTCGTTGATGTGTTCGATAGGATTTGATTTTTTGAAGATATAGAAATCCATACCTTGTTGAGACAAATCCATTGCCATATAATCGAGTGATTGATAAAAGGCATCGAGGTTTTCCTGTGAACAATTACGAAGTATTTCCTTTTCGCGAGAACCTGCAAAGTAGAAAGGTGAATAATAAACGAATGTACAAGGACCTGAAAGGTTTGTAGTAAGTCGACTATCTTTTCTAAACGAGTGTGTTAACCAAACTAATGTTTTTTGCATTATTTTAAGTTTTGATAAAATTTAAGATTAGAGTTATGTTTCCACATTTTCATATCTAATGCGGTAGGCATTGCTGAGAAAGACCCAGTAACCGAAGCATAATAAAAACCGATATTGGATTCTTTAAGAGGAATTAAATCTTCTCGATTAGGAATATCTTCTAGGTCCTTTTTAAAGGACTGGATATCATTCATTAATTCGATGTAGTCTTTAAGTAATTCATCGTAGAGTTTTGCTTTTTCGTGGATTTTCATTTATTGATTATTTAATTATAAGTAAATATAATCATAATTCCCGAAAGAAAAAAATCTAGATCAAAAACTTATTAACAATTTTAGAAGAGCTTATTCTTATTTGATATTCGTTTTAGAAGATCCTTAGCTCTCTTGATTTTATACCAAACTTCTCCTTCTTTACATCCAACAGCTTCAGCGATTTCTCGATGTGAGTATTCTTTGAAATACTTTAACTTGATTACCATTGATAGTTCTTCGGGTAAGTGATCAACTAACATACGAACTAATTTAATTACTTGTTCTCTATCCATATTGGTATCGAATGGATCTTCGTCTGGAATGTTATATTCAATACGTTCTTCTGAATCAGAATTTGAAGGGTAAAGATCTTCTAACGAATCTGCAATAACTCTTTTCTTTTGACCTGGAATTCCATTGATGTAATTATGTAAACATGCTACCATCCAAGTAAAGAAAAGAGATTTTTCTGGATCGTATTGATTTATCTTTACGAAGGAATTACCAAGAACAATCATTACGATATCTTCAAGATCTTCGACTCCTTTATAAGGCAATCGTCTTTTTGCTGCAGTATAAAGAATTGGTTTATATTTCCTCAAAAGAGTGTTATATGACTTTTGATTTCCTTCTAGAGCAGAAATTACCAATTCTTTATCTTCAGCATGTGTAGTAAGTTTAATTGGTTTGAAACCTTTACGTTCTCTCATGAAAAATGTGTTACTGTGTGAGGTAAATTCCAACGAACACAATTTTGTGGCATTCGGTGAATATGTCTGTAGTTGTTAATGTAACCCATCATATTAGCAGAACCAATGGCATTTGCTGAATGAATTAATACATCAACTACAGGGGATCCGTCCATCCATTTTTCAACCATCCATTTTGTACAATCCATTCCTGTTTTTTCAGTGATGTTATCGTAGTTTAATTCGTAATTGTGATAGACATTCTTATGCCATTCGGCCATTGCAGTATCACCTAAGTCATGATCTAAAGAAATCAATTCGATATTTTCGAATCCAATCTCTGTTACTTTCTCAACGAATTCTTCGTAGCTTCTTACGACAATCCAACTTTCATCGATTGGAGTTCTTACGTCGTCTAAATAGATTTTGTACATTATTTAACAGATTTGATATATTGTTTTATATGATTAAATTGTTCTTGGAGTTTTGTATTCTTACGGATATCGTAATCGATTGCATTACATGCATTGATGATAGTTCCGTGTTGATCTCGGTTGTGAATTGAAGCGATTGCTTGTAGAGATAATGTAGTTTCCCATCGGTGGAAATACATTGATAAGTGACGAGCCTGTACAATTTCCATTTTTCTCGAAGGAGAAAGAATAAGATTAGTAGGGATTCCCGTAGTTTCGGAAACGATTGTTAAGATTTGATTGCTTAAGTTGTTCATATATTGATTATTTAATTATAAAGTAAATATAATCATAATAATCAAAAGAAAAAAATCCTGTATGTTAACAAATTGTTAACCTTTTGTTAAATTATTTGCTCCATAGAGCTTTGGCTATCATCTCACCTGCTTTAATATCAGAAGGATAATGCACTCCCGCATGTACTCGAGAAAGAGATATTTTTCTAGCTATAGTTTCTAAAGAGTCTCTTAAGTGAGGATATTTTTTAGAAAGTTCTAAAGCTATTTTCCAAGAAAGTCCTGAATGAGCCGAAGGAAAGGAATATGTAAATGTTCCGGTTCCTTGAATGTGATTAATGTCTGTAGATATCCAATAAGGACGAGGTCTTTTAGTAGTTTCTTTTAAGTTATCAAAAACTAGGTTTGCTTCTGAATCGTTCCATATATCATCTATTTCGCTATAACGAATGTAATATCCTCTTTTCGTAAGATATTCATAGAATATATCTACTGTTGAATTAGCTGCCCTCTTAGCGAAAACAACATCTTCTTCGGAAAGTCCTTTTTGATATTCTAAAACTTCTCCACATTCTTTAAGATTCTCTACCGCTAGAAATCCTCCTTGGAATGGACGAGAAGCTAGGAAATTTCCTTGTAGCTCACCAGCAAGACCTTCAGGTAAAATTGAAACTGCAGCCCCTTCTCCAGGAGATTCAGTTCCCCAATCTTCATTTATAGCCTCTTCCATATATTTCTGCATAATTGCTAGTGGTGTTCTATGATCGTTATTTTCCATGAAAATTTCAAAATCTCCTACGCAATTTTTCTTTAACCATTCTTTAGTCGTTTTAGGATTTATGACATCGTCTTTTCTACCTAAAATAACAGTATGATGTACAGGAGTATTTCCAACATGAACCCCTTGAGGCTCATAAGATCTACTATGCAATGCAGGATTTAGAAGCATAGTTCTTATTCCAAGAAGAGTTCCTAAACAATAAGCAAAATAACCACCCATTGAAGATCCGATAATCATTCTAGGATTTATTCTCAATATCTCGTTGTATATGTCTTGAAACATATAAGGATTTCTATAATCCATAGCAGGACAATAAGCAGCATAGTTTTTCTCTAACCATTTTGCTTTATCAGATACAGCACTAGATTCTAGTCCATGTAAAAATACGACTCTTGCTTCTTCTCTTTTCATATTACACTCTAGGTCTTCCTAACATTATTTTAGCATGCATATGTCCACCTAACTTACGATCATACCATCCATTACCCGGAGCATTAGGATTTTCTGAACATTTTCCTGTCCATTCGACATCTTTACCTAAAACCTTTTCGACATCTTTTTCGTTATCTACAATAGGACATTTATAATCATTGATAAGAATTTCAGCAATTTTTCCTGAAACCTCAATGTAATATCCGGGTTTTACTAGGTCTTCTGCTCTTGCTTCGATATATTTTCTTTTTGCTTGTGAAGATCCATCATGACCTACACCAGCAAATTTAACACCAAATTTTGTTTTAGATCCAAACATAAGAAGATCAAAATCTTTTGTCCCGTGAAGATCTACACCTTCCCACCAATTCCAATCAGGATCCGAGAAAACATCTTTAGGTGATTGTATTTTAACATGTCCACCTATAGATGCATAAGCAATAGAAATCAAGTTAAAGAATTCTCCGGCGAGTTCAGGGTGTTTAGTATGGTCAAATTGAACAGCTTTATTTCTCTTCGGATTGAAGATATTACCCGAAGATCTATCTCCATCCTTTGCTTCGTTTAAGAAGTCTTCATACGTGATTAAGTTTTTCATTTTAGTAGCTCTTTAGATAAAGCGATATATTTATCGATAAATCTTCTAATTTTTTCGATTGCAGCTTTTGCTGCAGGTGTTTCTGCTTTGTCGAATTTAGATGAGTTATAAGTAGTCATCATCTTCTCTACATATCTATTTATCACAGCCTGAATAAACTGTTCTCGAGATCGATATTTGATAGTAGTTCCAAATTCATCTAGATCTGATAGAGTATCTGCAAGAGCATTTATACCATCACAAAGATCTTCAAATTTCGGATTGTTTGGATTCATTCCTTTCCAAGAAGAAAGAGTTCCTGATTCTTTATAGGGTTTTCCTGAATTTGCTTGTTCCCAAAAGAACTTAGCAATATCATTCATAAAAGTCTTAGCATCCTGAGAAATTGTTTTATCTTCCGTTCCTTTTCTCTTCGAATAAGGTTTCATTACTTCACCTTCAAATTTAGCACGAACACCTCTTGCCATAATTGAAAGATCTAAGACTTCACCAAAAGAAGAATAAAGATTACCAAGAACAAATCCTTTAACATTCTTGATAGGAGTCATTCGGAACACAGCCCAATCAGAATACTCTTTATGCGTAACAACCATATCAACTTGAACATATCCTGGTTTTCCTTCAATATCAACTTCAAGAATAAGTTTAAGTGATGTATCAGTAGAAGATTTTCTAGTTTCTTCCATATCAACACCTTTCACTTTATCAGCCTCTAAGAACATTAGAAGTTCTGCATTATAAAGTTTTACTGTAGCAATTTCATCCTCACGATCTTTACCTGAAGTAAGTTTCAGTGTAGGATAAGCAACCATATAATCAACATCACCGTAAAGCTTATCTGGTTGATTGACTAAATCATCTTCCCACCAAGTCCCTGAACCTATAGGTTTCATGATATCTAAAGAAGGAAGACCTATTTCTCTTAAATGGGAATTGAATTCAGAAGAAATGTTATTCATCAAATCAACAACTAACTTAATCACATTAGGCGTAAGTGGAGTTCCTTGAGTTTTAGTCGTAGCCCAACCACCTTCATTAAGTGCTTGCCAATTTGTATATGATATTAGATTTCTCATTTCTTATACTCATTATATGTTTTCTTAGTCGGTATAGTATTGGGAAAGTAATAAATTTCTTTAACTGTTCCGCAAGTTATTGTCTTTGTATATCCATCAGGAATAGTAGCACCACTAGGAAGTTTTTTAGATTTCGTACTGAAATGGCATTGAATCTTTACGTGAGTTTTTCCTTTCTTAGCAAGTTCTCTTTCATGAGCCTCTAATAATCTCCAAACTCCTCGATTTAATTTCTCTTGTTGAAGTGTGCAATTAAGATATGTGAATGTTCCTTTTAGAAGAGCTTCATCACAAGCAAAATCTGCTGCAGGTGCCATGTGACCTTTGTCCCATTCATTATTTGCATAATCATCATTATCAGAAGTGTGAATAGAATCACATTTATAAAAGTCTAGACCTTTACGTGAGAATTTAGTTTCTGTACAAGCAACATCATATTCAACAATTAAAGGTTGTTCAAATTTCTGTGAGTATGTTATAGTGAATTGATTGTTGCTGATTTTTATATCAGGATTATTTACCGTTGTAAGTCCTAGAAATAGAAAACCAAGAATGATCAGTAGAGATAATTTTATTTCTTTAACCATCCGTAGTATTTTTTAGTTAATTCAGATCTATGAGCTAATCCATTTGTTCCACCATTAATTCTTTTTGTCAATGATAGAATTGCAGCATCAGTAACACCTAAATCACAAATCGACCAAAGTTTATTTCTTTCAAAGAAGAATACAGCTGATTCAAATGCATAGGTCGTTGCAACTAGATCTGGAGTTTTAATTAGATCAGGAAGATTTAAGAATTTAGCAAATGCTTCATAATTAGATTTACCTGTCAATTGAAGAGCACCTCTTCCTCGGAATGTCCATCCTTCTCTTGAAGCTTCATCACCATTACCCATTCTACTACCATAAACTCTTGATGCAATTTTTTCTGGATTTCTAGCATAAAGATCTGCTAAGTTTCCTGGGAAATACTTACCAAATGTAGTTTGTAAACCTTTAGCGCTATAATTAAGATTTTCAGAGAATGCCTTGAATTCTCCTGTTTCGTGAGCAGTTTGAGCAAAGAAATGTGCAGCTCTTTCTGGAGTCATTTTATAATAAGCCATTGCAGCTTTAAGAGTTCCAGGTCCGAAGGCACCGTCAGCAGTTACTCCGATTTTTTCTTGTAATGATTTAAGACTCATAGTTTATGATTTATTTTATTTCGACTTGTATGTTTTTCGGAAGTCGTTTTTGATTTTCTAATTGAGTCATTTTGAATGCCTCAATAAAAGGTTTTTCTCCTAGCTCTTTGAAGATTCTTTCTAAAGCTAAATCAGCTTGGATATCTAAATCTCTATCTGAAGTTTTCCCGTCTCTAGGTTGAACACTAAATGAAGTAGGTAAATTAACCTGAATATCCATATCATAATAATCATCATCGATTAGACTAATAGATCCTTCATTACTAACAATTTCTTTGACTCCACCGAATTGATTAAATTTCATCTCTTCATAGTATTTCGTGTATGTTGATTTGATATTTGGATTTTGTGAATAATCTAATCCTCTAAGGTCGTATGATACATTGAATTTGATTTCATCCCTCGAAGTACTTAAGAAAAGTATATTAGAACAAAATTTAGTAGCATAGTTATATAAGGCCATTGATACGTTATTCCATTGAGGATCCGCTGTTATTCTAGAATTAGGATAAGCTTTTCGATATTCACCTAGAGTCATTTTAGCAATCTGTTTGAATTCAATTCTCGTTCCAGGACTCAATGTTTCGTAAGGTGCATTCATAAAAGATAAAGCGAAATCTGCTCTAGTTTGTCCATAAGCTCCTTGACCTCCAGGGGTTTGATTTTGGAATTTTTTCAAACCTTCATATCCTTCTGTACCTGGAACCATACTATCAACTTCATAATCTTTTGCTTCTGGCGAAACAATAATTTCTTGTTGATTCCAAAATGTATGATCTACAGGAAGATTTCGTAAATCAGCAATAACTAACTTAGGATCTACTTTCCATTTAAGAAGCATGTAATAACCATTGTCTCTATCTTTGATAAAGTCTTGATCCGTCATAAATCCCATAGCAGTTTTTCTATCGATAGTCCATGAAGTAGCTTTACCTTGAGAAGCACCCGGCTTAGAACCCGGATACCACTTCTCTTTCCATTTTACTGGATCTTTAATTTTTGCTCCATCATAAAAGATTCCACGATAAACATATTGAGGGAGAGATTTCTCATCAACCGATATTTTATTTAAGAGATCCCATACAGAAGGATCGAGTTTCTTACGACTCATACTAGTCCATTCCATAACATATGACATTGCGACCTGTACATCATTAACTGAAAGTCCTAGCTTCATAAATTCCTTTTCGGCTTTTTTATAACCTAGTCCTTTAACACCTCTAAATGCAACTTCTAACCATTTACAAAAATCTTGAATTTGCTTGAAATTACTCTTCATCCAACGATAAATAGTAACCAAAGGCTCTTCGTTAGATTCAATCCTTTTATTATAATCTTCGAATGGATATTTCCAGAATCTCTTCTTCGTATCAACTGCTTCTAAAAAATCTTCGAATGTTTTAGAAGCCATTATGTCTTTTTTGAAATACTCTGAATCATACCATCCACCACTATAATCTTCGGGTCCTTGCCCTAATAACATATTAGTGTAAGTCCATTTTGCTCGACCTACTTCAAAGGCAATTACCTCTCCTCCTATTTTAGATAGCTTCATTCTAGAAGCTTTATAAATCTTCTCTTTTGCTGGCCATTCAGGATCACTATACGAATAGTTCTGACCAACTTTATAATTTTGTTTATGATGAGGTTGAATTCCACTTGCAAATTTAGAAAGTTCATTCGGATGTGCTCGAAAATATTCGACAGCCTTATTACTTTCGTTTAACCATTGTTCGTATGTATTTAGATTTCTCATGATTTGAGCCAATTACGGAAGTTTTCGTTTATCTTATTTATCAATCCAAAGAATCTTTCAAATGCTCCTCTTTCAGCTTTATAACCTGATTGAGATTCATCGTTTGAATCTGATGTCCATTGCCAATTAAAACTTAATTCATTAGGAACCTGGAATCCGTAGAAATTAAGAACTTGTTTTTGTAGTTCAACTACATTACCGCCATTCCAATTATGTCCAATAGCAATAATTCCAGCTTCTTTGTTTGCAATTATATTTTCTTCGCCTAAGGTAGTGTGTCTGTTTTCTAACCAATTCAATCTTTCGATTACCTTTTGATAGACTGCGTTTGCAGCACCCCATCTTACAGAAACAAAGAAAAGAATAACATCGGCATCAAAAAGAGGACGACTGATTTTCCAAAGTTCATCATCTTCATGATTTATGTTTACCCAACATCTATGATTTCCTGTAGGATTTTTTTCGGTATCTTTTAGTGAAGAATCTTTTAATCCACATTTATTTCCATCAGCAGCTGAAACATTTCCTTCGCATTGATATATGTGAAGTTTTGCAGCATCAATTACTTCTGCATTATCTAATCTACTAGCAATTTCTCTTGCGAGTATCGAAGATTTAGGAAGTTCTTTATCTCCTTCCCATCGAGTAGATGTAGTTATAATTAGAACTCGTTTTCCTTTACAGTGAGTAACGATTCTATCTACTTTTGATATGTTCATTTGTGGTCTCATTAAAAAGCTACTGTTGGTGATCCTGGTTGTGTTGCAAGAAGCATTGTTGATAGGTTAACAGATGTAGGTCCCATAGATCCTTCAAATTCATCGAGAACATAAGAATCAGATCCATCTTCATAATGACCTTTTATTTGTTTACCACCTTCAACTTGTCCAATGAAATCTACGATAGATCCGTTGCCGTTTCTTTTAGTTACGGCTATGATAGAAACTTTTTTACCTTGAATTTCAATAGTTTTACCTACAGTAAAAGGACTGACTTTCATAGTAGGTCCGTTTTGTTCAACTAACCATTGGTCATATGTGTTTATATTTCTCATTGTACATTACATAATTTTAGGAATTCATTGTAATCGAAGTAAATTCCTTCTTCTTTAAAATCTTCTATTTGTGTGTTTGCCATTTCTTTACGATTGACAGGATCTTTTACTCTACTAATAATCTTAGCAATTCCAGTTACCATAGGTTTTTCATCCTTACCTGAAAGATCTTTAATGGCTTTCTCTTCATTAAGGAATTCAGAGAAAGTAGGAATTTCTCCTTCACCTACTTTATCAGGAAGATTTGATGCTTTAGTTTCTGCGAAATCTTTCAAATCTTTCTCAGACATACTCTTAGCAAGATTAACGATTTGATCCTTGTATTCAGGATTTAATTCCGAAGGTTTCATCTTACCTGTTTTAATTGCGTAAGCCTGACCCATTAGTGCTTGTTGTGCTTTCGATGTTGATGGCATTTTATTTCTCTATTTTAGATACATTTGCATTTAACCAATTCAAATCAAATTCGATTGCCATACTAATATAACGATCCTTAGCTATTCGATTAAGAGGAGCCATAAAGATTTTCTCTCCTCTGTTTGGGATCGGTCTAACCACTGACCAAATTTCTTCTAGACCTATTGAATTAATCATAGAGACTTTGGCACCTACAGGAAAATCTTTAACACTAAAATTGTTTACTGCTTCATTAACCGATTCTTCAATATCTCCATACCAACCCATACCAGATCCTTTTTGTCCGTATAGTTTATCTAGGGCTTGAAAAATCCAAGTAAGTCCTGAATAATTCAAATCCGAAAGTTCAAGAACTGTGTCTTTACTAGTAGGATTTTTCCCGTATCTTCTAGAAATTTTAGAAATTTCTTTATGTTCCTTTTCTGCTGATTTAATAGCTTCCTCAATTTCATCTTCTAAAGTTCCTTTACGGAAATTGAAGTAAAAAGATTTATCCTTATAAGGCATAGAAGAACCAAGAATAAACTTGATGTGTTTAGCTCTTGATGTATCGAAAGAAGATCCTTCGTTTATAAATTCATCGAATGTGTTTAGATTTTTCATTATTTCTTTTTTGTTCCTAAAGTTACTTCTCCCATTTGAATAGCTTTCTCTATTTGTCCAAAGAGATCCTCAGCTTTTTTAATTTCTTTTCGGTCTATTTCAAATTCACCTTTACCACAAAGGATAGTGTATTTTTCTCTAAATACAGAAACGAGAAAAGTTTCAGGTCCATTGAAGAAAGGAATGTTTTGTCCTCTTACAGATCCAGTTCCTATAGTGATAGTTCCTGCAGGAGCATGTAGCAACTTAGCAGTTTTATCAAGAATTTTATCTC
>Ga0164292_10002716_pt1 | contig 14428 bp, 12 predicted proteins | sample GEODES117metaG_FD_111486 | JGI IMG/M metagenome (GOLD analysis project Ga0164292, IMG submission 111486) | Eutrophic lake water microbial communities from Lake Mendota, Wisconsin, USA - GEODES117 metaG | ecosystem: Environmental > Aquatic > Freshwater > Lake | place: USA: Lake Mendota... | reverse complement strand
GGCGTGCGGACCAGCGCCAAGGCCTCGGCGCCGCTGGTCGAGACGCGAACCTTGAAGGCCGGACTGAGCACGCTGGTCAGGATGCGCAGGTTGGACGGGGTGTCGTCGACGGCCAGGACGGTCTGGGCCGGCTGCGGGTGGATCATCGGTTTCCTCCAGGCCCCGATAGGCTCTCCAGTTCTTGCAGCGCCTCGGCGAAGCGGAACTCGCCGATCAGCGCGCCCACTCGCGCGACCCGCACCGGGTCGCCCAGATGCCGGAGCAGCGCGGCCTCGCTCTGACTCCAGACGTCAACGGCGATCCCGTCCCGCTCGCGCAGGCGCTCGCTCAGCAGGTGCACGAGAGCCTCTCCGGAGAGTGTCGCCGGGGCGCCGGGTCCGGCCGACTCGGCCGGTTCGGAGTCCGGCACGGCGAGCACGGCCGGCGCGGCCTCCAGCTCGTCCCGCACCGCGCGCACCAGGGATTCGCACGCGCGCCGAACCGCGTCCCGGCTCGCGTCCGGGTCGGACATCGCCTGGTCTTCGGCCCACCGATGCTCCTGCTGCCGCAGCAAGGCCTGCAACCGAAGTCCGCCGAGGGCGCCCACCACGCCGCGCAGGGTATGGCTGGCCCGGGCTGCGGCCTGCGGGTCACCCCGGGCGAAGGCCTCGTCAAGAGGCTGCAGCAGCGCGTGATGCGAGTCGACGAAGCGTTGCAGCAGTTCGCGGCGCAAGCGGGCCTTGCCGCCCGCACGGCGAAGTCCCTCGTCCCTGTCGAGCACAGGTTCTTCGCCCGACGCAGCGGCGCGAGTGCCCTCCTCCGGTGACGTGACCACCTGGCGACGACGGCCCCAGCGCAGAACCGTCTGCAGGAAGGCGTCCGGGTCCAGCGGCTTCGGCACGTGGTCGTCCATGCCGGCGCGCAGGCACTGCTCGCGCTCGCGCTGCATCGCGTGCGCCGTCATGGCAACGACGGGCAGGGACCGCAGCCGTTCGTCGAGGCGGATGCGGCGCACGGCTTCCATGCCGTCCATGTCGGGCATCTGCACATCCATGAGCACGACGTCGAAGTGGTCCGCAGGAAGACGGGCCAGCGCGTCCAGGGCCTGCACGCCATTGTGAGCTTCCGTCACCTGGGCACCGGCGTCGCTCAGCAGCTCGCGGGCGATCTGCCGGTTGATCTCGTTGTCCTCGACGAGCAGGACCCTCAGCCCGGTCAGGCTGGAAGGATCGGGCTCGGCCCTCTCACCGATCGGCCCCTCGACAGCCTGAGGGCGGCTCGTCGCGAAGGCGTCGGCACGCCGGGGCCCGACGGCGCGCTCGAAGGTGATCGCGAACGAGAAGGTGGAACCCGCTCCGGGCTGGCTGACCACGGTGATCTCTCCTCCCATGGACTCCACCAGTCGCCGGGAAATGGCAAGACCCAGGCCCGTGCCCCCGTAGCGGCGACTGATGGAGCCGTCCGCCTGAGTGAAGGGCTGGAACAGACGCTCCAGGTCCGGCGCCGCGATGCCGATCCCGGTGTCCGTGACATCGAACCGAATACGCGCCGTGGTCTCGCCGGCTTGCTCGGCGCTCGCCACCAGGCTGACGCGGCCCGACCCGGTGAACTTGATGGCGTTGTTGACGAGGTTCGTGAGTACCTGTCCGAGGCGAAGCGAGTCCCCCTTCAGGCCCAGGGGTACTCCAGGTTCGATCCTCAAGTCCAGCTCCAGGCCCTTGTCCACCGCCCTGCTGGCGGTGAAGGTCGACACCCGGGTGAACACCTCGTCGAGCTCGAACTCGAGCACTTCGAGATCCATGCGGCCGGCCTCGATCTTCGAGATGTCCAGGATGTCGTCGAGGATGCCCAGCAGCGCCGTGGCAGCGCGGTGCACCTTGCCGATGTAGTCGTGCTGGCGGGGGGGCAGCCCGGTGCGCAGGGCCAGGTGCGACAGGCCGATGATGGCGTTCATCGGCGTGCGGATTTCGTGGCTCATGTTGGCCAGGAACTCGCTCTTGTGGCGGCTTGCCGCCTCGGCCTCGGCTCGGGCCTGCTGCGCGGCGCGGAACAGCTGCGCGTTGCGCACCGCGGTGACGGCCTGGGTAGCGAAGCCTTCCAGTTGCGTCACGTCGTCGTCGCCCAGGGCGCGCGGCGGCTGATGGGCGACCATGATGATCCCGAGTGTCTCGAGCGTCTGCGGCCGCACCAGCGGCATGAGCGCACAGGAAAAGCTCCCGGTGGCGCGAAGGAATTCGGCAAGCACGGGCGAGGGATCCGTCATCGAGCTCAGGTCGGCGATCTAAGTGCAGCGCGTGTCCTTGCAGCCCAGCGAGCCCGGCCAGTCCCCGGGAGCGAGCGGGAAGAGCCGGCGCGCGCTTCGGAAGATGGCCCCGCGATGGGCCGCCAGGTGCGTCGAGCCGTCCTCCGCCATCGTGAACACCGCGACATGATCGGAATCGAGCAGTTCGCCAGCGCACTCGACGATGGTGTCGAACACTGGCACGGGGTCGGCGATCGACTCGTTGATGGCCTTCAAGACCGTGGCGGTGGACTGCTGCCGCCGGACGACCTCGCGCATGCGCGCGAGGTTCTCGGCGGACTCCCGCAGCCGCGCCTCGCGCTCGGCCACGGCGCCGCGTCGGGCGGCGTCGATCTGCCCCAGGCAGGCCACGATCAAGGCGATGGACAGGCTGAAGAAGACGATCAGGTTGTAGGCCGCGAACGTCGCCTGATCCATGGTCGCGGCGTCCGGCCCGGAGGGCAGGACGCCGACGAACTCGGCCGCGATCGCCAACAAGACCATGCAGGCAGAGGTCTGCAGCCACAGGCGCAGGCTCGCCCTGCTGCCCTCGAAGGCGGCCATCAGCGGCGGCAGGAAGCCGTAGGCCAGGATGCCCGCGGAGGTGGCAAAGCCGCCCAGCGCCAAGTGGATCATCAGGACGGAGACCTGCAGGATGCCGCTGTAGACGGCGAACAGCAGAGGGTAGCTGCGGGTCCAGGCATGGATCAGGAAGACGAGCGCCGTCAGCGCGCCGGCCACGTCGCCGATGACGTACACCGCAGACGCCCACACAGAGGCATCCTGCTCCTCGCGCGCAGGGTGGAAGTGGATCATGCCGTAGGAGTGCCACACCACGACACCGGTCAGCATGAAGGCGACGATGATGCTGCGTCGCTGGCGCAGGTCAGGGTCGTCCGTGGGACCGGCGGCGTAACGCCTGAATCGTTCGGTCGCGGAAGCGAGTTCGGCCCTCATGAAAGCCCTTCGGTTTTTTCGAAGCGGGGTCCGCACCTGGATCGGGTCGGGTTCGCCGGATCCGAGGGCCGAGTCGACGGGCGCCGCATGCCTTGATCCTACAAGGGCAGGTCGACGGTCGCCTCCAGCCCCGGGCCCGCGTTCCGGAAGCGAAGCTCGCCCCCATGGGCCCGGGCGACGGCGCGGCACAGGTGAAGGCCCAGCCCGACCCCGCCCGCGCTGCGCTGGCGCGCCGCGTCGGGGCGGTGGAAGGCCTCGCCAAGGCGGCTGAGCTGGGCCTCGTCGATGCCCGGGCCGAAGTCCCTCACCGCGAGGCGCAGGCGCCCGTGGACCTGCGCCGTGGACAGCAGCGGCGTGGTCGCGGCAGATCCTCCGTGCCGCAGGGCGTTGTCGATCAGGTTGCGCACGAGCAGGCGCAGGCGCACGGGGTCGAGCGGCGCCTCGGGAAGACCCGGCTCCAGCTGCACTTGCAGGCTGGCGGACGCAAAGCGCTCTTCGACCACTTCGAGCACGAGCGCGTTCAGGCTGCAGGGCTCGCGCTGCAGGGCCCGGTGCCCCTGGGCCAGCCGTTCGCTTTCGAGCAGGTCGGTGATCAGGTCCCCCATTTCCGCGAGGTCGCGCAGCAGCGCGTCGCGGGCGGCGCCGCCCGCCACCAGCTCGGCGTTCAGCCGCGCGCGTGTCAAGGGCGAGCGCAGTTCGTGGCTGACGGCCAGCAGGAGCTCGCGCTTGGCGTCGAGCATCGCCCGGATGTCGCGGGCCATGGCGTTGACCTGGGCTGCCAGCTCGCCCAGTTCGTCCTGGCGACGGACGGGGATCGGGAGGTCGAAGCGGCCCTGCCCGAACCGCTGCGCCCCGGCACGGATGTCGTCCAGCGGCCGGACCAGGTGCCGCACGAGGCCGTAGGCGAGCGCCGTGAGCAGCAGCAGGCCGCCCAGGGTCAGCCAGCCGATGCCCCGCGGCCCGTCGGCCCAGTCGCGATCGCCGAGTCCGAAGACGATGCGGTGCCCGTCCGCGGTCTGCCGTTGCAGCAGGCGGGGATCCTCGTCGTCCGATCCGTCGTGGCGATGCCAGTGGCGCTGCCCTGGGTGGGAGTCGAACTGCGTGACCGGGCCTTCGATGCGCACCGACAGCGGCAGCCGCTGCGCCAGCGCCCGGGCCCGCGCCGGATCCGGCGGTGTGCCGATCTCCGCCGCCAGGCGGTCGACATAGTCCACGACGAGCGGCCGCAACAGCGTGTCCCAGCCCGCCGACAGCGCGCGCTGCATGCCCGCCACGAAGATGGCCGTCGTGGCCAGGGCCATCAGCACGAAGAGCAGGACCAGCCGGATGCGCAGCGAAGCCAGCAGGGCCCGGAGCCGGCGCGCGGCCCTCACGCCGCGGCTCCGGCAAAGGTGTAGCCGGCGTTGCGCAGCGTCTTGATGCAGTCCAGGGGCTCGAGCTTGCGGCGCAGCCGGCTCACCAGGATGTCCACGGCCCGGGTGTGCAGGTCGGCCTCGTGACCGCGCAGCCGGTTGAGGATCTCGTCCCGGTCGAAGACCCGTCCCGGCTCGCGCGCCAGCATCGCCAGCAGGTCGAACTCGGCGCCGGTCAACTCCACCAGCTCGCCCAGGCGCCGCACCTGGCGGCGCGCGAGGTCGATGCCCAGGCCCTCGAAGGCCAGCCGTGCCGCGGTGCCCGGGGGAGCGCCGCGCGCCCGGCGCATGATTGTCTGCAGTCGGGCCGCGAGCTCGCGCGGCTCGAAGGGCTTGGGCAGGTAGTCGTCGGCACCGAGCTCGAGGCCGACGACACGGTCCATGACGTCCCCGCGCGCCGTGAGCATCAGGATGGGCACGTCGCTCTCCCTGCGGATCGTGCGGCAGACCTCGAACCCGTCCATCTCGGGCAGCATGACGTCGAGGATCACCGCGTCATAGCCGCCATCGCGCAGCCGGGCCAGGCCCAGGCCGGGCCGTGCGGCGCTGTCCAGCCGCAGGTCGAAGCGCATCAGGTACTCGGCCAACGGCGCCGCGAGCCGGTCGTCGTCGTCGATCAGCAGGATGTGACGCATGAGCGCAATGCTCCCATTCGCGGCGCCGGACCGCAAGGGTTGCCGGCGCGCGCAACATGCACCCGGGCGGTGGTCAGGAGCGCCAGGAATCGTGGCCGCGCCGGTCCAGCCACGCCCGCAGCTTCGCCTGCTGGTCTGGCCGGAGGCTGTCGTAGAAGTCCGCGAGCGCGCCGATGGTGCGCGGGCTGTCGCCGCGCAGCATCTGTGTCTTCTCGTCCACCCAGGCCTGGGCGCGGGCCCGGTCGAGGCGCTCGCCCCCGACCAGCGAGCGCAGTTCGGCGCGGGGATCGGCGAGGCTCGCCACCACCGTGTTGCGGTGCTGGCGCAATTGGTCGAAGGCCGCGCCGAGCTTGAGCTTCTGGCCCGCGTCCAGCTGCAGCTCCTTCCCGGCGCGCTCCAGCACGCGTTCGCGCCACTTCACCGCGTCCTCCTGACTGATCTGCGAGCGTTGCCAGCCCTCGTGCCGCTGGCCGCAGGCCGCCAGGCCGCCCAGCAGCACCGCGCCGCCAACGACGCCGATGAGTGTGCGTTTGATCCAGGTCTTCATGAACGACTCCTTGGGCGCTTGCCCGTTGGTGTTGACAGGCCTGCATCCTGCCGACGCCCTGGGGAGCCGTCCTTTCGCGGCGGTATCGCCGTGTTTCGAGATGTTTCGCGGACGTACGCGCAGGTCTCCGCGCCGCGGCCCGTCGATGCTCTGGGGCGAGTGCATGCTCGCGGCAGAAGCCCGCGAGCCGCGCCGGTGGCCGAAGGCGACCCTGGCAGGGCTTGGCGCTCAGGCCGTCAGCAGCCGGGTCATCCGCTGCACGTGCGCCGCCGGGTCCTCGAGCTGCCCGCCCTCGGCCAGCACCGCCTGGTCGAACAGCAGCTGCGCCAGATCGTCGAAGCGGGCGGCGTCGTCGAGCTTCTTCACCAGCGCGTGACCCGGGTTGACCTCGAGGATGGGCTGGCTGGCCGGGGCCGCCTGTCCAGCCTGCTTGAGCATGCGCGCCAGGTGGCCGCTCATCGCGCCGTCCTCCACCACCAGGCAGGCCGGTGAATCGACCAGGCGCGTGGTGGTGCGCACGTCCTTGGCGCGGTCCTTCAGCGCGGCCTGGAGCTTCTCGAGCACCGGTTTGAAGGCCTCGGCCGCTTCCTCGGCCTGTTTCTTCTCGGCCTCGTCCTGCAGCTTGCCCAGGTCGACCGCGCCCTTGGCCACGCTCTGCAGCGGCTTGCCGTCGAATTCGTAGAGGTGGCTGAGCATCCACTCGTCCACCCGGTCGGTCAGCAGCAGCACCTCCAGGCCCTTCTTGCGGAAGACCTCGAGCTGCGGGCTGCCCTTGGCCGCGGCCAGGGTCTCGGCGGTGATGTAGTAGATGGCCTCCTGGCCCTCCTTCATGCGCGCGACGTAGTCGGCGAAGGAAACCCCCTCGTCGGCCTGCGTGGAAGCGAAGCGCAGCAGCTTGGCCAGGCGCTCCTGGTTGGCGAAGTCCTCGCCCACGCCCTCCTTGAGCACCGCGCCGAACTGACCCCAGAACTCGGCGTACTTGTCCTTCTGGTTCTCGGCCACGTCCTCGAGCATGGACAGCACGCGCTTGGTCGAGCCCTCGCGGATGGCCTTGACGTCGCGGCTTTCCTGCAGCAGCTCGCGGCTGACGTTCAGCGGCAGGTCGGCCGAGTCGATCACGCCCTTGACGAAGCGCAGGTACACCGGCATCAGCGCCTCGGCGTCATCCATGATGAAGACACGCTTGACGTAGAGCTTGACGCCGCCGCGCTTGTCGCGGTTCCACAGGTCGAAAGGCGCCTTGGCCGGCACGTACAGCAGTTGCGTGTACTCGGTGCGGCCCTCCACCCGGTTGTGCGTGTAGGCCAGCGGGGCCTCGCTGTCGTAGCTGATCTGCTTGTAGAAGTCCTGGTACTCGGCGTCGGTGACGTCGCTCTTGCTGCGGGCCCACAGCGCGGCGGCCTTGTTGACCGTCTCCCACTCGTCCTTGACGACCTGCTTCTTGGCCTCGGCGTCCCACTCCTCCTTCTTCATCAGGATGGGCAGCGAGATGTGGTCGGAGTACTTGGAGACGATGGACTTGAGCTTCCAGGTGGAGAGGAACTCGGCCTCATCGTCGCGCAGGTGCAGGATCACGTCGGTGCCGCGCACGGGCTTGTCCAGGGCCTCGACCTCGAAGTCGCCGGTGCCGGCGCTGCTCCAGCGCACGCCCTGCTGGGCGGGCAGACCGGCGCGCCGGGTCTCCACCGTGATGCGGTCGGCGACGATGAAGCCCGAGTAGAAGCCCACGCCGAACTGGCCGATCAGGTTGGCGTCCTTCTTCTGGTCGCCCGACAGGCGGGCCATGAACTCGCGCGTGCCGCTCTTGGCGATGGTGCCCAGGTGGGCCACGGCCTCCTCGGCACTCATGCCGATGCCGTTGTCGCGGATGGTCAGGGTCTTCGCATCGGCGTCGAAAAAGACGCGCACGTCCAGGTTGGGTTGGTCTTCGTAGAGGGCCGCGTTGTCCAGCGCCTCGAAGCGCAGCTTGTCGCAGGCGTCCGACGCGTTGGAGACCAGCTCGCGCAGGAAGATCTCCTTGTTGGAGTAGAGCGAATGGGTGACGAGGTGCAGGATCTGCTGCACCTCGGCCTGGAAGGAGTGGGTCTGCTTGTTCATCGTCTTGTCTTCAGGGGCAGGAAGGATGCGCAGCGCCGTAGGCCGCCGCGGGCCAGAGCGCGTCACCTGGAGCCGCGACCGGGGAATTCAAGTCCCGGGCGGCCATGGGCTCAACTTGTCTCACGCGCCACGTCGGCGTCGAAGTCCGACGCGCGCGCGGGCGCGTCGGAGTCCACCCACTGCGGGTAGGTCGCCCGGAAGCCCTCCACGATCCGCTGCAGCGGCATGTCGTCGAAGCTGCCGTGGTGGCGCATGTACTCCATGTGGCGCTGGCCGCTCTTGTCGTAGGGGTGGTAGAGCGAGTCATGCACGCCGTCGAAATCCAGCGGCAGCAGGCCGAAGCGCTCGCACAGCTCGATGTTGAAGGCCGGTGTGCACTTGCGCCAGGCGCCGTCCAGCCACAGGTCCACGTAGCCGTGCCAGACGAAGACGTCGGTCTGCATCGTGCGCCGCAGGCGCTCGGTGCTCAGATGGTTGCGCACGTCCGCATAGCCCACGCGGGCGGGGATGCCGGCGGCGCGCGCGGCCGCGGCCATCAGCGCGGCCTTGGTCACGCACCAGCCCACGCCGATCTCGAGCACACTGCTCGCCCGCATGCCGGGCACGCTGAGATCGATGCGGTAGGGGTCGTAGCGAAAACCGTCGCGCACGGCGAGGTACAGCGCCGTGGCGCGCTGCCGGTCGTCGGCGCCCAGGGCGTGGCGGCGCGCGAAGTCGCCCACGGCCGGGTGGTCGCTGTCGAGCAAGGCCGTGGGGGCGAGGGTCGCGGGGGTGGGCTGGGGGGTCATGGGGCCGGCCCCGTCAGTTCGGGGCAGGAAAGTCACGGACAACCCTGAATTGTCGGCGACGTCGGCACCCTCGCCTGGCAGAGCCCGCCCGTCGAGGCTGCGGCGGGACCGCGAACGGCATTTCGAATTCAGGGTTTGTACTTAGACACAAACCCGATAAAGCCCCTACGTCCTTCTTGGTGAGACCCGCCGCTCTCGACAGCGCCCCCGTGCTCATGCTCAGATCAACTTGTCGAACATGGGCTGCCAAGCCCGCCACCCCGGAGACTCCTGCGATGCCCCAACTCCACGTCAACGGCAAGCTGCTGAACTACGAGGCAGAGGCCGACACCCCGCTGCTGTGGGTGCTGCGCGAACAACTCGGCATGACCGGCACGAAGTACGGCTGCGGTGTCGCCCAGTGCGGCGCGTGCACGGTGCACATCGACGGCGCGCCGATCCGCTCCTGCGTACTGCCGGCCGCGGCCGTGCAGCCGACGCAGAAGGTCACGACCATCGAAGGCCTGTCGCCCGACGGCAGCCACCCGGTGCAGAAGGCCTGGGCAGCGCTGGACGTGCCGCAGTGCGGCTACTGCCAGAGCGGCATGATCATGGCCGCGGCGGCCCTGCTGAAGGACAAGCCCAGGCCCACCGACGCCGACATCGACGAGGCCATGACCAACATCTGCCGCTGCGGCACCTACAACCGCGTGCGCGCGGCGATCAAGGTCGCCGCCGGGGCCGACGCCAAGACCGCGGGTCTGGACATCATCCACGTGACGAGGAGGGCCTGAACATGAGCAAGCTCTACCAGGAGGCCTTCGAGGCGCAGGCCGCCGGCAGCGCCGGCATCGCGCCCGCCACCGGCATCAGCCGCCGCCGCTTCATCGGCAGCGCCGCCGCCGCGGGCTCGCTCGTCGTCGGCTTCCCCCTCTCGGCGCAGGCCCAGCAGGCGGCCACCATGCCCCCGGAGATCAACGCCTGGGTCGTGGTCCAGCCCGACGAGCGCGTGATCATCCGCATCGCCCGCTCCGAGATGGGCCAGGGCACGCTCACCGGTCTGGCGCAAATGGTGGCCGAGGAACTCGAGTGCGACTGGGCCCGCGTCACCACCGAGTACCCCACGCCGGGCCAGAACCTCGCGCGCAACCGCATCTGGGGCAACTTCTCCACGGGCGGCAGCCGCGGCATCCGCGAATCCCAGGACTACGTGCGCAAGGGCGGCGCGGCCGCACGGATCATGCTGGTGCAGGCCGCGGCCCAGGGCTGGGGCGTGCCGGCAGCCGAGTGCCGCGTGGCCGCGGGCGTGATCACCCACCCGGGCTCGGGGCGCCGCACGACCTACGGCCAGATGGCCGCAGCCGCGGGCAAGCTGCCGGTGCCGGCGAACCCGCCGCTCAAGGACCCGAAGGACTGGAAGCTCGTCGGCGCGCGCCTGGCGCGCCTGGACACGGTCGAGAAGACCACCGGGGCGCTGGTCTACGGCGCCGACCTGAAGCTGCCCGGCATGCTGAACGCCGCCATCCGCGACTGTCCCGTCTTCGGCGGCAAGGTGCGCAGTTTCGACGCCGCCGCCATCGCCACCCGACCCGGGGTGCGCAAGGTGGTGAAGGTGGGCGACAGCGCGGTGGCCGTCGTCGCCGACACCTGGTGGCGCGCCAAGACCGCGCTCGACGCGCTGCCCATCGACTGGGACCTCGGGCCCCACGCGGGCGTGCAGCAGGCGCAGATCGATGCGACGCTCAAGGCCGGCCTGGACGCAGAGCAAGCCGCGGTAGGCAACCGCAACGGCGATGCCCGGGACGCCATCGCCAAGGCCGCGCGCAAGGTCGAGGCGGTGTATTCCTACCCGTTCCAGAACCACGCGACGATGGAGCCCATGAACGCCACAGCGGTCTGGACGCCCGAGCGCTGCGAGGTCTGGACCCCGACGCAGAACGGCGAGTCGGCGCTGGCGGCCACAGCCGCGGCGGCAGGGCTCCCGCCGGCGAAGTGCGACGTCTACAAGCTGCCGCTGGGCGGCGGCTTCGGCCGGCGTGGCATGGCCGACTGGGTGACCCAGGTGGTGCAGATCGCGCGTGCGATGCCCGGGACGCCGGTCAAGCTCATGTGGACGCGGGAGGAGGACATGCAGCACGGCCGCTACCACCCGGTGACGCAGTGCAAGCTGACCGCCGCCCTGGACGAGCGGGGTGAAGTGACCGGATTGCACATGCGCATCTCGGGCCAGTCCATCCTCGCCGCGGTGTTCCCTCAGAACATCCGCAACGGTCTGGACCCCGTCGTCTTCCAGGGTCTGAACGCGGGGGGAGGCGAGGCCATGATCGGCTACAGCTTCCCGAACCTGCTCGTCGACCATGCGATGCGCAACCCGCACGTGCCGCCGGGCTTCTGGCGCGGGGTCAACCTGAACCAGAACGCGCTCTACCTCGAGTGCTTCCTCGACGAGATCGCCCACGCGACGAAGCAGGACCCGCTGGCGCTGCGGCGCAAGCTGATGGCCCGCCACCCCAAGCACCTCGCGGTGCTGGACGCGGTCGCCGAGCGCGCCGGCTGGGGCCGGCCAGCGCCCGACGTCAAGGGCATGAAAGTCTACCGAGGGCTGTCCCAGACCCATGGCTTCGGCAGCTACGTCGCGGCCTGTGCCGAGGTCTCGGTCACGGCCGGTGGCGAGTTGATGATCCATCGCATCGTCGCCGCCACCGACTGCGGCCACGCCGTCAACCCGCAGCAGATCGAGGCCCAGATCGAGGGCTCCTTCGTGTACGGGCTGGGCGCGGCGCTGTTCCAGGCCTGCACGGTCAAGGATGGCGCGATCGAGCAGAAGAACTTCGACACCTACCCCTGCTTGAAGCTCGCCCACATGCCCAAGGTGGAGTCCATCGTCATGCCTTCGGGCGGGTTCTGGGGCGGCGTCGGCGAGCCGACGATCGCGGTGGCCGCGCCGGCCGTGCTGAACGCGATCTTCGCCGCCACCGGCAAGCGCATCCGCGACCTGCCGCTGAGCAGGCACAGCCTGAAGGCCTGACGATGCGAGGCAGGGTCTCGGGCCTCGCGCTCGCCACCCTGGCCTCGGGGCTGCTCGGCACGCTGCCCGCGGCCCAGGCCGCGGGCGCGGCACCCTATGTGGTCGACGGCGAGCGGATAGAGCAGCCTTTGCTCGGTCTGCGCGGTGACCCCGACCGCGGCCGCGCCATCGTCGCCGACCGCCGCGTAGGGCTGTGCCTGCTGTGCCACCAGGCGCCGGTACCCGAGGAACGATCGCCCGGCAACCTCTCCACCGACCTGGCCGGGACGGGCAGCCGCTGGACGACTGCGCAATTGCGGCTGCGCCTGGTCGACGCGCGACGGCTGAACCCGGCCTCGGTGATGCCGGCCTTCCACCGCACCGAAGGCTTGACCCGCGTCGGCGCGGCATGGCGTGACCGCCCCATCCTCGACGCGCAGCAGGTGGAGGACGTGGTGGCCTACCTGGAGGGATTGAAATGAACGAGCTTGCCGCTGCGGCTGCCACGGACCGGCCCAGGGATCAGACGGTCTCGCGCCGCCACTGGCTGGCCGGCTCCGGGCTGGCCCTGATGGCTTGCGCGGTGCCGCCCGCTGCGATCGCTGCGGTGCCCGACCTGCGCGACTCGCCGCAACTCCAGGCCGCGCTCGCCCGCTTTGCCGAAGGCGCCGTGGTGCGCGAGGGCCGGGTCGAGTTCGACCTGCCGGAACTGGTCGAGAACGGCAACGCCGTGCCCGTGACCGTGGCCGTGGCCAGCCCGATGAGTGCGAGCGACCATGTAGTCGCCATCGCCCTGTTCACGGGCCGCAACCCGCTGCCCGAAGTGGCCGAGTTCCAACTCGGGCCGCGTGCCGGCCGGGCCCGCGTGGCCACCCGCATCCGCCTGGCCACGTCGCAACGGGTGGTCGCTGCCGCCCGACTGTCGGACGGCAGCGTGTGGACGCGCACGGTGGACGTGCTCGTGACGCTGGCGGCCTGCATCGAGGATTGAATGTCCGAACCTCTTGGACGGGTGACCCGGTGCAGCGTTCCGCGCCATGCGGCATGGCACGAAACCCTGCACTGCTGCATGAACCGCACCCAAGGCAATGATCGCCCCCTTCCCGCAGCAAAGTCATGACCCGTGCCATCGTCACCCTGCCCACCCGCGCCCGCCAGGGCGAGGTGATCGAGATCCGTGCCCTCGTCGCCCACCCTATGGAGACGGGGCACCGGCCCGACAGCGAGGGACGCGTGCTGCCGCGCAACATCATCCGCCGCTTCAGCTGCCGCTACGACGGCCAGACCGTCTTCAGCGCCGATCTGCACGCGGCCATCGCAGCCAACCCGCTCATCGTCTTCCACACCGTGGCCACCGTGACCGGCCCGCTGACCTGCACCTGGCAGGGTGACGGCGGCTTCGTCCACGAGCACGTGGCCACGCTGCAGGTGGCGTGACCACGGCAACGGCGATGGCGCTGGCCGCGGCCTTGCTGGCCGGCCTTGCCACGGGCCCTGCGGATGCTCAGGCGCCGCCCCGCAGCGGCTACGACCTGATGAGCCGGGAGCTGCAGGCCATGCAGCGTGACGACTCCCTCAACCCGGGAATGTTGTGGGTACTCGAGGGCCAGGCACTGTGGGCCCGCCGCGAGGGCCCCGCGGGGCGCGCCTGCGCCGAATGTCACGGCGCCACGCCCGCCGAGCGCCTGCGCGGCGCTGCCGCGGCACACCCAGCCTGGGATGCGCGGCTCTCCAGGCCGGTCACGCTGGCCGAGCGCATTGCCCAGTGCCGCGTCCGGCACCAGGGGGTGGCCGCGCCAGCCGCCGGCGGCGAGGCGCTGCTCGCGCTCGAGGCCGCGGTGGCGCACGCCTCCCGGGGCCTGCCGATGCGTCCGCCGGACGACTTCCGCCTCGAGCCCTGGCGCGCGCGCGGTGAGGCGCTGTGGCAGCAACGGCTCGGGCAGCTCGACCTGTCGTGCGCGCAATGCCACGACGACCGCGCGGGAGGCCGGCTCGGCGGGGCCGTGATCCCCCCCGGCAACGCCGCGGGCTACCCCACCTACCGCCTCGAGTGGCAGGGGCTGGGCCCGCTGCAGCGGCGCCTGCGCAACTGCATGACCGGCGTGCGCGCCGAGCCCTGGGCCGCCGGCTCCGACGAGATGCGCTCACTCGAGGTCTACCTGGCCTGGCGCGACCGCGGCCTGCCACTGGAGGCCCCGGCAGTGCGGCCCTGAGCAGCCACGGGCCGCGCGGCCGGCGTGGAACAATTTGGGCATGAAAGTCTGCATCGTCGGTGCCGGGGCCGTGGGCGGCGTGTTCGCGGCCTGGCTCGCAGGCCGGCTGCCCGCCGGCGAGGTCGAGGTCAGCGCGCTGGCGCGCGGCGCGACGCTGCAGGCGCTGCAGCGCGACGGGCTGCGGCTGGCGGCGGCGGACGCACCCACGCTGCAGGTTCGCCTGCCCGCCAGCGACGACCCCGGCGCGCTCGGGCCGCAGGACCTGGTCGTCGTGGCAGTGAAGGGCCCGGCCCTGGCCGCCGCAGCACCGGCCATCGGCGCGCTGTGCGCCGCGCACACGACCGTGCTGGTGGCCATGAACGGCGTGCCCTGGTGGTTCTTCGACGGCCTGCCGGGGCCCTGCGACGGCCTGCGCCTGGCCAGCGTCGACCTGGGCGACCGCATCCGCGCCCACATCCCGACCGGGCAGGTGGTCGGCTGCGTCGTCCACTTCAGCGCCGCCACGCCGGCGCCCGGGCAGGTCCGGCTGGTCC
>Ga0164292_10002714_pt1 | contig 14429 bp, 11 predicted proteins | sample GEODES117metaG_FD_111486 | JGI IMG/M metagenome (GOLD analysis project Ga0164292, IMG submission 111486) | Eutrophic lake water microbial communities from Lake Mendota, Wisconsin, USA - GEODES117 metaG | ecosystem: Environmental > Aquatic > Freshwater > Lake | place: USA: Lake Mendota... | reverse complement strand
AGGAGACTCCGCTAAAGCAGGTATTGTATCCGGTCTAACTACAGAAGACCGCAACACTATTGGAGTATTTCCACTCAAGGGCAAACTTCTAAATGTTCGTGGGGAAACACTCAAGAAAGTAGATGACAATGATGAAATTCGGGACATCAAGAAAATCCTGGGTCTTGAACGCGGACGCACCTACACAAGTATGGAAGATGTTGGTAGGAGATTGAGATATGGACGAGTTCTGTTTATGACCGATCAGGATTTGGATGGAAGCCACATTAAGGGTCTCTGTATCAACTTATTCCAGAATGAGTGGAAATCGCTTGCTATGATTCCAGGATTTATTGGATTTATGAATACTCCTATTCTCAAGGCAAAGGCCAAGAATGGAAAAGAAGAAATGCTATTCTATAATCAAGGCGAGTATGATACCTGGAAAGAAGCCAATGAAGCAAATATGGGAAGGTGGGAAATCAAGTATTATAAGGGTCTTGGAACCAGTACTGATAAAGAGTTCAAACAATATTTTAGACACAAGAAAATAGTTAGTTTTGTGTATGAAGAAGAAAGCGACAACATGATTGATATGGTATTCAACAAAAAGAGAGCAGATGACCGGAAATCATGGTTAGAACGATATGAACGCAATACCTATCTCAATACCAGTGAACCCAATGTGACTTATAGCAATTTCATTAATAGGGAACTCATCCACTTTTCAAAATATGATTGTGACAGAAGTATTCCAAATGTCATGGATGGTCTTAAACGCAGTCTGCGTAAAATACTCTTTAGTGCTTTAAAGAAGAACCTCAACAAAGAACTCAAAGTCGCCCAGTTTTCCGGTTATGTTTCAGAACAGTCTTGTTATCATCATGGAGAGGCCAGTTTGAACGCAGCTATTGTAAATATGGCACAGAACTTTGTGGGGTCCAACAATATCAATCTATTTGTTCCGAATGGACAGTTTGGTTCAAGAATGATGGGTGGAAAGGACAGTGCGTCAGAGAGATATATCTTTACACTTCTCAGCAATATTACTCGCCATATCTTTCCACAAGCCGATGATGCTGTGTTGACATATCTTGATGATGATGGAACCCCAGTGGAACCACTGTACTATATGCCAATTATTCCTATGGTTCTTGTAAATGGCTCCAAAGGTATTGGGACTGGGTTTAGTACAAGCATTCCAAGTTATAATCCTCTAACTATTATTGCTTATCTTAAACAACTAATTAATGGTGGAAATCCAGTAAATGGAGAGAGCCTTATTACCGAAGATGACTTTGTTCCATACTATGAAGGGTTCAAGGGAACAATTACAAAAGTAGCGGCAGGAGATGAAGACTTGGTGGAAGGCTCTCTGGAGGTTGGTGCAGAGATGGATATGGACCCCAGCAACTTGGTAATTTCAGAAAATGTGATTTTGGATGGAGATATGGATGACTTGGAAAGCATTTCCAGTAAATGTTCCAGTATTTCTAGTATTTCCAAATCCAAGTCTACTTCCAAGGTTGGGGGTGGTGCGTCAAAGGGTCGCGTCAAAAAAGCAGCACCTAAGAAGGCGTCCACTTCTACAAAAGGAAAGTTCATTGTTCAGGGAACATACCAAATCATTGGACCAGACCAACTTAGGATTACAGAGCTACCTGTAGGAACTTGGACGAATGATTACCAGAACTTTCTTGAAAACATGATTCAACCCAAGGTAGATAAAGAAGGAAAGAAGCTTCCAACTATCATTAAGGACTACACTGAAAACAATACCAAACATTCGGTAGATATGGTTATCACATTCAACAAGGGATTACTGGAAGGCATGACTCATCCACAAATTATGAAACTTCTACGTCTCTCTTCAAGTATTTCCACAAACAATATGCATCTCTTTGATCCAGATGACAAGCTAAAGAAATATGGAAGTGTCACAGAAATCATTCATGATTATTTCAACAAGAGACTGGAACTTTATGGAATTCGCAAAGAACACCAGTTGGATACAATGCGTAAGGAATTGTTGGAGCTCAGTAATCGTGCCAAGTATATCTTGTATCTGTTGGAAGATAAGATTGACCTACGTAGAAAAACAAAACAACAAGTGTTTGATATGTTGGAACGAGAAGGCTTTGACTTGGTTCGTGGAGATTACAACTACTTGACAAAAATGTCTATGGATAGTGTTACAAAAGAGATGGTTGATAAGATTCTGAGAGAAAAGGGAGACAAGGAATTGGCTATTGAAGAGCTCGCAAGAAAAACAACCTTTCAGTTGTGGGGAGATGAAATTACAGAGTTGGAGATGGAATACGTACGATTTAAAGAAGACCGGATTCGTTCCATGGAAGACACTGAGGAGGAAGAAGAGACTATTAAAATCAAAAGTTCCAAGAAAAAGATAGTATCCAAAGTGGTTGTTGGTGGTGGAGGTGGAGTGCGTGGAAAGAAAGTAGCAACTGTTTCAAAATAAATGTATATTTGTTATATAGACTATTTGTGTAATAATTAGTATAAAAACATTTTAAGAATATTATATATTTTTTTTGAATATTTTGAGAGAGAGAGGTTATATATTATTTATATTTACATAATATATAATAGATGGCAACTGCAAAAAAAAGAATCCCAAGAAGATTGCGTGGAAAACATACGCATACTAAAAAACAGATGAAGGGAGGACAAGAAGAATATAAGAATCTATATGACTTAAAAAATAGAGATGCATCTCCAGCATATCTAGAAGATTTTGTGAAATGTTATATAAAGAGCACAGCTACAATAATGGTAAATCCTCCAAAGTCATGTAGGATTATTGAGAGAGCTGGTGCAACTTATCGTTCAACACGTGATGTTAAAAATAACTTGCTATTTGGATTAACTAAAGATATTATTGAATATTTATCTGAAGTAAAAAACAGATCTTCTTTATATTTTAAGAATTATTCAGGTTTGATTAATACGTTTTTGAAAAATTACGAAATATATACATATGAAATACGAGTAAGCAAAGGTTCAAATCCACAATATTCCCAAGAACTAATAAAAGATAGAACACTATTTAATTCTGAAGAAGAATATAATTATTACTATAAAAGTACTAACTATTATAAAAGTGCGAAACTTGTGGAAGAGGAAAATAAGGAAGAATATAAACCTATTCTTGTAGGTCAAACTATTTCTGTAAATAAACCTGCAAAATTATATATCACAAAAGAAATATATGACAAATTATTCTTTGTTATTTCTGAGGTTTTAAAATTGTATAGTTATAAAATAAATACTTTTATCCCAAAGATATCCATGTATATTTCTAAACAAATGGGAGCACCACTTGATGAGAATAAAGAGTGTGATTGTAATACAAATTATTATTACTGGTTTTACATTCTATTCAATGAATCTGGGGTTGACCCTTCAAATATGCCAACTGTAGTAAATGATAGTTATCCTACAGATGAAAATGTAACTCCAACTGTACTAGATGATATTGAACCTATGGAACAAGTTCAAAATATATTATTGATGCATGTAGTTTTAGATATTGTTGCGTCACTTTCTTTACCAGAGAATAGACCATATTATTATAAAAATTATTCTGGAATATTAAAATCTATTTCAAATAAATATATTGTTCAGTTTGATGGAACCAACTACGAAATAATTAAGGACCGTAAAATAGTAGGAACTGTTTCATTACCAACGAATATTAACCTTAGAAGACCTACTAACACATATGGATACTCACAGTTAACTGAAGAAAACAAAAAGAACTTGGTAAATATGATTATGGAAATATTAAAAATGTATGAAGATGACAATACGGGAAAAGATCAAGAGAAAAAAACACAAAAACAAAAGAATATAGTCTTCTTAAATGAAATATATACTATCAGTCAAAATAAAAAAAATGAGAATGAAATAAACGATATAAAGGATGAAATAAAAAATATTGAGGATTCAAAAAAATATATTAATAATTTGTTAGGATATATTAAGTTGAAAGAAAGTCTTGGTGAAGAGCAGGCAGGACTTGATAAAATACGGAAAAGTCTTGATGAAGAACAAAACCGTCTTACAAGAGAACAAAATAATCTTTTTAAGAAATTTAACAAAAAACCGGAAATGAGTAATAGTACTTCAGGAGGAAGTATTACTGGGGGAGATGTTAAATTAACAGATATAGACTATAATAAGGAACAAAACCTTATCAATAAAGACATAGATGCTCTTAAAATAAAACAAACTGATCTTGCGGCACAACAGAAAGCTCTTACTGATAAACAAAACCCTCTTAATGACCAAATACAAAGAACTATAAATAAATTAGTAAACAAAGGAATTTATGAAAATGACACGAATGGTCTTAATAACAAATTAGAAAGCCTTACACAAGAAGTATCCAATATGAATAACCAAATACAGAAAATAAAAGATGGGTGTAAAAATAAATGTATAAAAAACATTTTTTATCATTACGCAAATATATTTGACCATGCTAAATATACTAATAACCTTAAAGACCAGAAGAGGCCTACACTGGTTAGAAATGCAGTTCCAAGCTTTGAGTATTTGAAACCTGTCATCAAAGATGTAAACCCGATTGAAAATAAGGAGGAAAATAAGGTGGAGAATAATTACAACAAATATGAGGAGGAAGATGATACAAATGTAAAAAAGTTTAAAGATGAGGATGAAGTTGATGAGGAAGATGAGGATGACAAAACAGTTAGATTATTTACAGAACGTCCATCTCACTTGGTAGATTTTTCTGGAAGTACAAATGTATCATCAGGCTTAGAGAAAAATACAGTAGTTAGACCAGAAAATACAGAAAATGATATTCAAACTAACTTGGTAGATTTTTCTGGAAGTAGAGATACATTAGACTTAGATGAGGAGAACCCATTTAGATCAGAAATTACAGAAAATGACCGTCCATCTAACTTGGTAAATTTTTCTGGAAGTAGAGATACACCAGACTTAGGTAATAATATTATAGAAGATAATATTATAGAAAATTATGCTTTACCATCTGTAAATACATCACCAAGACCTCAGCAGAATATTCAACAACCACCATCTACATCCGCCATATCACCAGCACAACCCACAAAAAAGAGAGGATTCTTTGGTCTTGGATTTATGGGGCTTGGAGGAGGACATGGAATACACACCAAGAAATATCATGGAAAATCTCACAGAAAACTAAAAACCAAGAAACGTCATGGAAAGTCTCACAGAAAACGTCAAACAAAAAAACATTAAAATATCTTTGTATTTTCTCTCAAGTTTTATTAAAAATAAATTATATAATCTACATAAATTATATAATGCCTAAAAGAAGAACAAAAAGAAGAATTCCTCGTAGAAAATCGCGTCATGTGAAAAAAGGAGGTGTTTGGCCCTTTACAAGAAAAAATAAAGTAGTTCCGCAGGCGGCTCCTTTTCCTTCTCAAGAAATACCAGAAAATCAAAATATTACAATGAATGATTTTTTAAATGAAGATATGGAGAGAATTGGTGTTTTAGGCGAAGGAAAATCAACTGATTATAATGTATGTATTACAAAATATCCTCCATCAAAAGAAGAAGATGCTAAATATGAGTGTACTAAGACACATATTGAAAACAATAAATGCGTTCCAGATGATATGGCTAATATTTATTATAATTGTGATTTGGATGCTGATTTCAGATGTAAAACTATAAAAAGTGCTAATGGTGGTGTGGTGGTTCTTCCATGTGGAATAAAGAAGAACCACTTAAATTTCATTTGGTCTGAATTAACAAAGACTAATAATATTGATTCTCTCAAGGATAAGATACAGAAAACAAAAGAAAACAAATTTTTAAATATGGGGTTAGAAGGTCTTAAAAAAGATGTTTTTAATTATGTAAAAGGAATGGTATATATTCCAAAAGGTAGTGAAAATGATATTAGTGAACATCGTCTTACAAAGTTTAATATGGAACAACTAAAAGCAGTATCTTTTTTTAATTATCTTACAAAAGAAGAAGTGAATGAATTACAGCGTAGTATTGGTGGTATCATAGACAATTTAGCAAATAATAAAACTATCCCTCCAGTTGAGAGAATGAAACAAGACACGAGTGATGTATACCAAGAAGCAGAAAATATAGAAGAAGAACCACCAACGATAGGTGGAAATAAACGCAAAAGAACACATCGTAGAAAATTCAGAAAGAATTAAATACTTTTATTCCAAAGGGTTAAGAAGATGCACATTGTTTTTGTAAATTTTGGTTTCCATAGTTAATTCCATCCCAGTATATTCCACAAGTATTTGAGATGTTGTATTTATTGCAGCTATCATATTGGCTAAAGTTAATATTTCCAGAGCATAACGCACCTGGTCCAGTGTTGACATTATTACTAACACATTGTGTACCATCTCCGGCTTGGTCTATCCAATAATCTGGACAATTAGCAACATATGTAGGCCATGTTTTAGACCGAATCGTGTTTTTTATGGCATAACCAATAATTATGGATCCCACAACTATTAATACTCCTGCTAATATTAGAATAGAAGTCTGAAAATTCATCTATAATATATTATATATGAATACGAATAATTTTAACGGACGTGTGAATATTATACAACCAAATATCAAAAACCAATTTGCCATGTATGACAGAATACCAGCTAAACAGTGTACGACATTTCGTAATCCTACTATGGGAATATTTGAGAGATCCCCCCTAATTGACGCATATTTCTCTAAACAAAACATTGACAATCTCCAGGAAGGAATTCGCAGGGGTGTCTATCAAATGTCAAATGGACAATATCAGATAGGAGTACAAGACTGTGACGCACTTAAAATAATAATGAGGAGTATTTTTTTACAGAACTCTGTAAATATGCCTGATAATATCCAAGAACAAGTCCAAGCTTTAAACCAGATAGTTCTGCAATATGCTATTAAGCAAGTCTATGAAGAAGCGACAGGATACATGAAGTATTTATATGATGCTAGTACACTATATACCCCAATGGAACACCCTACTCTTTCTTATACAAATGATAAACAATTAGAGTTCACACGTTGGTTTTAAGTAAATATTACAAAAGATAGAATACGATATTAACATATTTATAATTGTTTGAGGGAGAAATAATTATAAATATATCCAAAAAAAGATGTTGTTTTTTGTTGTTAAAAGTAAAAAGAATGCGTATAAAGTATTTCCGATAAATGCAAAAATAATTTATATGAGCTACATAATTTATTATAGCAACAATTGCGAGAACTCAAAGAAAATAATAAAGGCATTAAACACCCAAAAAGATATTCATTGGTTGTGTATAGACAAGAGAACCAAGGAAGGAAATACAATTTATATTATTTTAGAAAATGGCCAAAAGGTTGTTCTTCCTCCTAATATTGACAGAGTTCCAGCTCTATTGTCTCTCTCAACTTATCAAACTACCTTTGGAACAGATATTTTAGGAGCATTTTCTCAACGTGTTGAACGCCAAGTATCTGTTGCTACTCAAGGAAACATGGAACCTATGGCATTCTCTTTTGGAAGTGGTGGTGGAGGTTTTGGTGGAGTGTCTTCTGATACCTTTAGTTCTTGGGAGTTGAATCCAGACCAATTGTCGGCTACTGGAAATGGTGGATTAGCACAAATGCATAATTATGTAAGTGTAAATCATCAAGACCAAATATCCCCATCATTTAGCGAAGATAACTTTAAAAAGAACAATCGGTCTGGTGGAAATGGAGAAGCGAATGGGGAGGAAATAATGCAGAAGCTAATGAGACAGAGAGAAATGGATATACAAGGAATAATGCCCAAGGGTAGTCCTGGAATGCAACAACGATAACATGCCAGTATTTAAATTATACCAAAAAAGAATTTAAATAAACTACAACATATAAAATTAAAATGTCAAACAAATCTTCTTACTTGACCGCATTTAACAATCATTTTTCAGAATTTGTGGACGATATCTTAACCATTTTTCCAGATAATCGTGATGTAATGAATGCCAAAACTGCTCTTGCTGGTTTTCGTAAATTAAATCCCAAGATTATTATTACCTTTTGGCGTAATTACATTGTTGCCAATTACAAAGAGCAGATTGATGCGGGTGATTGTGATTTCTTTTTAAAGAAAGATTACAGGATGGATATTTCTAATAATAGTGGTTCAGGGTCTAATGAAATTTTGGATGCCATTGAACGTTTCCGAACACCATTATCTTCTCTTCCTGAGGAGGAATTACAGAAATGTGTAAAATATATTCAGAATTTATCAAAATTATCACTTTTATATGAAGGCTAAAAAATAATATAAATAAATATAATCTATAAAAAGCATGCCTCCTTCTACTGAATTTATAAAAGTGATAAATGACTTTATAACTGCGATCCGAACTACTTTTCCAGAATATAGCCAAGTGTTGGACAAGTGGGCAACTAATCCTGAAAAGTTGTATGATTTTTGTATGAGAAAGTACCCATCAAGATCTGGGGATATTTTCAGCAAGAATGTCTCTATTTTTGAAGAGAATAGTGAGGTAGATACTGAGTTTTTACCGCATATTCATTTCAAAAACTTATGGCAGTATGAGGACTTGAGTGAGAATTCCAAAGAATCTATTTGGGGTTATTTACAGCTCCTTACATTGTCTCTGGAGATACCAGCAAAGACATCTACAGTTGCTCCATCAGAAGAAGAAATGAATACCATTGTTCAAAATGCGTTAGAGCATATGACAGAGCTCTGGAAAAATCAAGAGGCATCCACTGCGACTTCATCCACAGATTCTACACTATCTGAATTAACAACTACTAGAGAATCCACAGAAGACCCAGAAGTTCCACAACTGAATACAGATATGTTTGAAGGTATGTTTAGTGGAAAGTTGGCATCTATTGCTAAAGAACTTGCGGAGGAAACCGCAGGAACTCTTAATTTGGATGAGAACGCATCTATTGAAGATGCCACTAAACAAATCTTTACAAATCCTGGAAATCTCTCTAATTTGATGAAATCTGTTTCTGAGAAACTTGATGAGAGAATGCGAAATGGTGAATTGGATCAACAGGAGTTGATGAATGAAGCCATGGCAATGATGGGAAAGATGGGTTCTATTCCAGGGTTAGGAGATACTTTTGGAAATCTGTTTAACACAATGGCAAATGGAGGCCGAGCACAAAATTCCAGGTCAAATACACGTGCTTCCCAAAATAATCAACATATGACTAACCAAGAAAAAATAAGGGCTAGATTAAGAAACAAAGTGAATAATACGCAACAACTGCAGAATAAAAATATGAAATAATAATATAATAAATGGACCAATATCATGAAATGCTTCAAATATATCCAACAAATAAAATGACATTTGAACAAAAGGTGAATTCCATCATTCGCCTAGTGATTTTAATAAGCATCATTTGCTTTTTGTTATCGCGTTCAATTACATACTTAGTTGCTGGAATTGTAACTATTGGTGCTATAATGCTATTATATTATTACCAGAAAAATAAAGAGATTAAAAAGGCTAAAGAACAAGGAGCTGTCCAAGGCACTTCTTCTAATTCTGTGGAAGGGTTTGAAGAGATTAATACTCAGGAAGAACTTAATAAGGTTCTAAATTCTGAATATGTTCCAATAACAAAGCAAAACCCCCTTGGAAATATTCTTTTGACTGATTACACAGACAATCCTCAACGCAAGCCGGCTCCTCCATCATTTAACTCATCTGTGGAAGAAGATGTAACAACAAATATTAAGAAGGCGGTTCAATATATTAATCCAACTCTGAATAATACATCTACACAATTATTTGGAGGACTACACAATAAGTTTGAATTGGACCAATCTAATAGAGCTTTTTATTCCACTGCTATAACTACTATTCCAAATGATCAAGGTTCGTTTGCTTCTTTTTTGTATGGGGACATGCCTTCTGGAAAGCTGGATGCAGAACAACGAGTGAAAACCAATGGACGATATAATTTGTATTAAATATATTTAAAAAAAGTATTTAAAGATATTTTCTTTTTATATATCAGATGAGGTTAGGGGATGGCCAATGAAACATATACCCCAAAATTATATTTAAGGAAATTAAAAGCACTTTTGTCCGAGTGGTCTAAGGAGCCAGACTTAAGACCTGGTGGCTAATTGCCGCGTGGGTTCAAACCCCACAGAGTGCATATTTGTAGTTATTTCCTTTGATTTAAAATGTGCCCCAGTAGCTTAGTGGTAGAGCGTCAGTCTTGTAAACTGAAGGTCACCAGTTCAATTCTGGTCTGGGGCTTTGTGCTTCTGTAGCTCAGTTGGTTAGAGCATCCGGCTGTTAACCGGAAGGTCATAGGTTCGAACCCTATCAGGAGCGTTTGTGTGTTGTAGGATTATTTATAATAAGTGTTATCCAAATACTTATTATATTTATATTATATATAATGGCTGGTAAAAAGTCTCGTAGAGCTCATAATCTAATCGCAACCATTAGGTATCTTCATCCCAATCAAGGAACCGAACGTCATAATAGAACACATTTATTGAAACATCACCCATTGGCACATGTATCCAGTAAACGCAACATTCGCAATCTTTCCAGAAAAACTCGCAAGAATTCCAAGAAATCCAAGAAATAAATATATTGTGTTCTCTCTAATTCGCCCACATCAATCCACAATTTCCACCAACGAATGTAAGAATGTTGTATCTTTCTTCAAAGAAATATAGATTATATGTGTAATCATATATTTGCCAGTTTGATTTATTTACACCAATCATTCCATATGTTTCTGGGTCGCATATAATAGTAGTCTCTGCCATTCTATTTAGTGGAGGATTAATTGTGGATAATTCTAATTCAATCGTATTGAACCTAGACATATTTATTCCACCAGATGGCTGTAAATTGGAATACTCGGAGTTTAAGCAGTAGTTATAACACAAAAGTCCATCGGGTGCGTTGCCATTTGTTCGGTGGTACTTCTCAACCAAGTTATAAAATCCTCCAGGCATAAGATTCTCTCTATAAGACCCATCAAAAAGAATTCCCAAAGATAAAAGAATATTCTTTTGATTTTCTGGATTTGCAAGATTAGTTATAAACCAACCAGTTAATGTATTATTTATATTTATTCCAGGACCCTTAACTGTAATTGGCACTGGAGGGGCACCATCAGTAGAATAATATATATTATATGACCTATTAGTAGGTGCTGGAATAACATCGTCCGGTAAAAAACCATAAGGCCAATTTGTATAATTAGACCATTCATTACGCAGATTAGCATCAGACCTTTGTAAATAAAACATTTGAGAAGACACCATTCCAAGAGAGTTTGTTTCTATCTTAGTAGTTCCAACAATATTGTGGAAAATATTTTCATGAACAGTTTTAAAAAGATATTGTTGTTCTCTCTTTGAAAAAATATATCTTTCATCTTCTGAGAGAAACGCATAGGTACATTGTAAATAAATAGAACTGGGATCCCATGTATTGCGTTTATCTGTGTATGAAGAAGGACCAAGTTGTACATCTGGAGGTGGTTGAGTGAATCTATAAAATTGCATATAGTCTTGATTAAAGTTTGGAGCAACATACGGATATTGATTGAATTGGTCCATTACATCTCTAATTTGAAACATTTGATTAATTGGACGAAAACTAACTTTAATAACGAGTTCATTATATTGTAGAGAAGTTAGCGGAAAAGCATGTTGAGTGTTTAACATAAACCACGCATTGAGTGGAATATACAGGTTTGTTCCACGAATACTTGGTTCTACCGGAATATCAGTAACATCTCCATTCCAGAAAGCACTTGGATACACATTATTGCGTGCTCCAGAAGACGCAGGGTCCATTAACTCTGGAATATTTCCAATCATTCTATTAAAGAGATGCATCTTGGTATGAGTTAAATCTCTCTGTGCCTGAGCCAATAAGTAATTTCCAGAATACTCATTAAGAGTTTGATTTCCACACGTGATAGATATCCTGGAAATCATTTTTGCTCCGATATTCTCTATCCATTTAAATTCATATGGAGCCCAGTATTGATTTGTGGTATTATTAATAGGTGGCATAATAGGACTCCAGATATTAGGAAGAGCAACACACAGATAACAGTCCATCAATAATTCCGCATATCTTGGAATTTTAAATACATAAGTGGTTTCCTCTGTTAATGAAAGAGGTTTAGACCCTTCATAGTCAACTCGGAATTGTTGTAATCCAAAGTTTGTATGTTTCCGAAAAGAGCTTTTAAAAAATGTTTTTTCTGGATTAGAGTTTAACAATATATTTGGTTGGCCTTCACTAACTAAGTTTAATAATCCTCCTGCCATTGTATATTAGATATAAATAAATAATACTATATTTTTTTAGTGGTATGTATAAAAATATAGTATTACAAAATGAAATTCACAAAACATTTCTCTCTATTAGAGCTTATACCATTCCTATAATGGAGAGAAAATTAAATTTTATATAATGTTATTTATATGGACGTAAGCCAATTGTTGATATATATTTCTATTGCTATTAGCATCATTACAATTATTGTTGTTGTTTCTGTAATGGTTTCAAAAAAACAAAGGGCAACTTCTCAATTTAATAACACCAATGCTAGTGTTAAAGTGAATACATCTATTCTATCTGCTTCAAATACTAATTACACATTAAAGGATTATTACATTATGGGTTCATACAATACTTGTATAGAAGGTCCATTTAACAGTGGAATAGTATCTATTCAGTATTTGAAGAATGCCCTTGCGTTGGGTTATCGTTTCTTGGACTTTGAGATATATTCTTCTACTTCAGATAATCCAATGGTATCATGTTCATCTCTTGTCACTTCATGCGGTACTTCTCCACAATCTTATTATTTACTACCGTTTAGTGAGGTAATGTCCACAATAAACACTTATGCTTTTTCTAATTCTGGATGTATGAATTATAAGGACCCCCTAATTATTAATTTGAGAATAAAGACGTGTAATGTCAATGTTCTCTCAAATATGGCAGAAATATTTAAAAAATATCCTAAACGTATGTTAGGTCCAAAGTATAGTTTCAATACAAACAACACAAACTTTGGAGATACTCATTTATCAAACTTAATGGGAAAGATTTGTGTATTAGTAGATTCTAATTCAGTTCATTATCCAAATGTTCCACTTTTTATGGAATATGTTAACATGAGTTCTATTACAGGGTTTATGCAAAATATGACACAGACTGCATTTAAGAACATACCTTCTCTCAATGATCTTATTACACAAAATAAAACAAATATGACAATTATTATTCCAGACTATAATACTCATAATCCTTCTAATACTGTTATACAAGCTTACCAGAATGCTGGATGTCAAGTGGTTTGTATGAATATATGGAAAAATGACAGTTATCTATCAGTGAATAATGATTTTTTCCACCAATATAAAAGTGCGTTTGTTTTAAAACCAGAGCAATACAGAAGTATTCCACAAACAATCTCTGCGCCAACTCCACAAGGTTCCTCAAACTCTTATGCTAGTCGTCCACTAAATACTGGAGTAGCAGGAATCACCTATAAAATATAAAGTAGTCTCTAAATATTCTCTACAGATATTATAACACGTGTAATGAATGACTATGAGGACTTAGAATTACAAATTCTGCGTAAAGCTGTGGATGATTCTCAAGAAAGGATTAAAAAGAGAATCGTCCAGTCTCCAGAGATACAGAAGATTATAAGAATATTAGAGAATTTTCTCAGAAATAAAGAGCTAATATGTTATGGTGGTATAGCACTCAATAATATTCTTCCAGAGGATGACCAATTTTATAATAAGGATGTAGATATGCCAGACTATGACTTTTATAGCAATCATGCAATGGAGGATGCTAAAGAGTTGGCTGATATTTATAGAGATAATGGATACACAGATATTGAGGCAAAAGCAGGTCAACATTTAGGAACATTCAAGGTTTTTGTTAATTTCATTGGTGTTGCCGATATTACCCAAATTCCATCTACGTTGTTTAAAACATTAAAGAGAGACACCATTGTTATTGATGGTATTCATTATGTTCCTGCTAATTTTTTGAGAATGGGGATTTACAAGGAGTTAAGTAGTCCTGAAGGGGACACTTCTCGGTTTGAAAAAATATACAAGCGTCTTCTCTTGCTTAATAAGTATTATCCTATTACAGATATCAATTGTAACAAGGTTGAATTCCAACGTAAAATGGAAGATGAAAGTCACAAAGCACAGATTTACACTACTGCGTTAGTTACTTTTATTAATCATGGATGTGTATTTTTTGGAGGCCATGCCATTGCGATCTATTCACACTACATGTCAGAAAATGTTCGCAAACGTCTGAATCTTGGAAATCCTGACTTTGATGTATTTGCAAATAATCCACAGAGTGTTATAAATGCGT